>Ga0065711_1032284_pt1 | contig 27614 bp, 11 predicted proteins | sample Hoacrofraction12_FD_59098 | JGI IMG/M metagenome (GOLD analysis project Ga0065711, IMG submission 59098) | Hoatzin crop microbial communities from Cojedes, Venezuela - Epithelial fraction 12 v2 (version 2) | ecosystem: Host-associated > Birds > Digestive system > Esophagus > Crop | place...
TGGAGTCTCCTTCTCTGGAGATATTCAAGACCCGCCTGGACAAGGTCCTCTACAGTCTACTGTAGGTGACCCTGCTTCGGCAGGAGGGTTGGACTAGATGACCCACAGAGGTCCCTTCCAACCCCGACCATTCTGTGATTCTGTGATTCTGTGATTCTGTCTTGAATTTAACCGTGCTAGAAATTTCTAAAAACTCACTAAGACCACATGGAGTGGTAGTGGAATTTAATAGTGCACAGAGGAATTTAATCACCTCTGATGGCAATTCTGAACGATTCTGAGTTTGATAAAATCACCTTATCTCACAACACCTGAGCTTCTCTGTCTTTATTTATAAGGCAGCCAAATAAATGCACTTCAGTACACACTTGGCTCTTACTAGCTCTTCAAGCAAGGTGTTCTTGATCTTGTAAAATCATATTTTACTTTTTTATATTTTTTTTCTGTAAAAGAACTTTGTGAGTGTGTAATTGAAATTAAAACTCATTATTGAACTTCAGAAAGCAGAAAGAAAACATATTGAAAAGACAATGCCAAGTGGAGGCATTCCACAGCAACACAGAGAGGCCTTTGCAGTAAGGCATTGCTTCCTGCAGTGAAGTAATCCTGGGAAACGGGAAGAGGAGCATGTGTTACAAACCACAGGAGAGAAATCAATACAAGAGTCACTGCGCAAAACCACCAACAATTTTTTTCCGACTCAGCTATCTAAGCAAGGCCAGCAATAATATTATTTGAAAGACAGGATGTTGTATGAACAGTGCATGAAGAGATTGGATTTTCCACCTAATGAAACCAAATTGAGCTGTTGCTGCCTGCAGCTGAATTTCCGCAAACGCACAAGAAAAAGGCTTGCTGGTAGGAGAATGCAGAACTGAGTCCTGAGCTTTTTAGAAGATTATGTGCTTCGTTTTAGAACCTTAAAAACAGTAACCATAGAGTTTGAATGACTTATTTAGCATGCTAGGAGCAGTGGTGTGAAACAGATCTTCATCTTCTCTTTGGTTCTTCCCCTTCTGTGCCCAACAAGCACAGTGACTAGTGTTACGAGTTCAGCTGCAGAGCTCTGCACAGATGCAGTGTAATTATTTCATTTGTGAATCATTTCATCTCCTTGTTCAGACTAATCATCTTTCCAGCTATTTATAGGTTGCAGCTGCCAACTGGAAAACCAGCAAACATGGGAACAGCAGAAAATAACCAGAGTTTCTTAAGTGCCTGTAGGCTGCAACTGAATGTTTTAACTGTTGAGACAGAGGTAGTTATTCCTCCGAAGCATAGTTTCCTTGCCAAACAAGAGGATATGATAACATCACAATAACCCCCATCCCAAAATACAGTTGTCAGGGAGAAGTTCTTAAGTTATTGTTCGTTTGCTGCTATGTAATTCCTTACATTCTTCATGTAAATCTTCATTTATTGATAATTTTTACTGGTCTGAAATGAATCACCGAAGAGCAGTAATTAAAGAATTTTCCTCCCTCAGTGCAGTTGATGGGAAAATGAAAACATGAAGATGGCTTTTCCTTCCTTCTATTTCAAGACTGCTCGTTGTGTTCAGCAGGAAGGTAATGGGATTTATTCAGAAGCAGTACACCAAAATGCCTGGTATGCTAGATCATCCTAAAGAAATCGGAAGAGAATGCTTCTGCTCTTTGCCGTGGGAATCTAACTTCAGGACCACGGCCTGAAAAATAGAGTTTTTACACTTAATAAAGCACATAGTTGATTTTGAAAGTTACCTTTTTTGTTTTCTGAAGCATGAAGGTGCTGCACTGCTAGTCTCTGTGTTGATCTTCCTTGGTGAGTCTTAGAAGCTCTGCCCTATGCACTAAATGAGTACTAGAATTGCTTATTTTCAACCTTTGCTTCTACAACTGGGAGAGACAATCATTGACATTATTTCTATTGTTCATGTTCATGCTTGAACAACTCATAAAGGAATCAGATTCAATCTTCTTTCTTTGTCTGACTTTCCACTCCTTTCATTGCTGTGTGACAAGGCAAGAAATAACCACGTTTTCATATACTTACAGTTAGTAGACCAGTCCAAAAGTGTTGTAAGATCTGCTAGAATCTTATTTTTCTTATTGGAATGAGTGGTTGGCATTAGGGTTTAGATCCTTATTTGTTTGCCAGATGAGATGATAGATAAGATGGAGACTGACTCTGAGACAGGAATTTCTGTGATAAATCCTTATAAAGGTGGTCCCAGAGAGGACCTGCAAGAAATTCACTTTTTTTGAGGTGATACTCTAAGGAGAATTAAGGTTTCAGGCATCTGATGAATGGACACCTGTCTTCTACTTCTCCCAAAGTATTTGTCATGGTAGTAGGCAGAACTTATTACCAGTCAATGTGGGCAGCTTCGGGTCTCTGGTAACATCACCACCACTTCTATTTTTACCTTGAGATACTATCATTAGGCTAAGGAGTCAAACTTACAGAGAGGGGAACCATATTTATCTGAAATCTTGTGAAAGGCAAAATCTTGACCTCAGCCTTATAACCTGACCCTTCTCACTGTTGTTTTTTGCACTTGTGCCTTTACAAGGTGCCTGTTGATGTTGGGCTGAATTAGTCAACGTCTTTCTGGGCACTGACTAATGACTTCCTGACTGACTGCCGGGCAGAGAAAAGCTCATTACTTTGTTAAATGAAAATTCATTGCTGTCTTACAACACCTACTATGTTCTTCTTTCACTCAGCAGCTGTCTGGAAGTTATCACAACTCATGAGCTCAGTGTCCTGAATACAGAATATGTAGGGTGCAATCCACTTCTCCCGAATTTACAAAACTAAAAGATAAGCACCTATTTTTTAGCTCACTTTAGAGTCAGGGAAGCTAACAGGGTTTTTTTGAGAACACAGGTGATTTTGGGAAATCAAACAAATCAGCTCTAAAGGTTACTTTTTTTTCAGTGACTGTAAAAGAAGTCAGCAGTGAACAACTCAATAAAAATTAATAAATCAGCTAGGCTATTATTTTTCCTTGATGTTCAGGTCTGAATCCTGCAGGTAAGGCACATGAAAAAAAGAGCTGCCTGTGGATAAATAACTCTTTTTCTTAAACCCTACTTGGTTTGCAATGGAGATATGCATGCCTTTTGTTCACCCCCTTTTCCCAGACCAAGGGTGGGCAGACTTCTGCAGACTAAGACCCTGTCTCACCATCTATATAGCAAATAGCCCAGTAGGGGAAGGTAGTAGATTTGACCAATTTCTTTCCTCTGTGTGTATGAACATGGGATAAGATCTAGAAGCTCTAATGACGGTCTCAAAATTTTTCTGCCAGTAGTGATGCTCAGTAGCTTGCTGCTTCATTGCTTATTCACAGCAAGAAGCTGTTCAAGATGAAAGGTAAAAATGCATCAACAAAATTATAATTTCTAATTATAAATTAAAAATTAAAGAAAATTTTAAAATAAAACAACAAAAACCACACAAAACAATTAAAAAAACCCCAACAGTTGCAAAGTGTATATTTATTTTTAAAGGTACTGTGGATCAATAGCTTTAACATAGTCATGTTGCTGTGCCAATTTATCATGCTGTTGAAGATGCTGATATGTATGCTTTAAATATTACTCCTGAGTTACTATTAATAATTGTACTCATCTGAGATAACTAGCACAGACAAGCGTCGGTCAGTTATGCAATGAGACATGGGAATGGCACACACATTATTCCTAAGTTTATTAGAGAAAAAAGATTTATCGCTCTGCATGTGACACAAATGAGAAGATGAAGATGATGTCTAAATAAATGAAGCATCTGACTGAAAGGATTGCCCATCCAACATCGTACTAAACACTGCCATGCTCTTAAAGCTAGCAAGCTTGCCCAAAGATGTGCAAGTAAGACCAGGGAAAAGTATGACATCAAACTTGAGATTACAGCTCTCCATAACAATTTTTTTAAGCCTGTAGAAGGTTGCTTTTATTTTGCAAAGGTACTGAGAACACAGACATTCTTCACATCTTCACAAGGCTGAATATCATCCATGATATTCTGAACCATGTACCAGCTTCCTACCATGTGTCTTTTGAAAGCCTGGTCCAGGTGCCCGTACCAGTGTTTATTGCTGAAGATCCAGCGTATTCATTGCTTCTACAGGACCACCTGGGATTCACCTGACTGTATGCAGGTGTTCCTGTCCCAGATCTATATTTAGTGGTTTCCTTAACAGTCAGTAAAAGACTGATCAGCATAAGCAGTGGTTTCTAGGGTACGGTTATTTTTATCTTAGTGTAGATGTAGAAAACTGATCAACAGAATCACTCTCTAAATGTCTCACTGTAAACTCACTAGCTGCCCAGTTAGCTGCTCAACGTGCTGTGAAAAAAGAGCTAGCAGCATGCATGTTTACTGCAGAGAAGCAGGGATAAAGGGACATGCACATGTGCGCCTCAGCTGGACAGCAAGTAAGAAAGGTTAGGGATTAATTACACTCAGAGACAAAGGTTAATATATGAAAAATTCTAAAAATTACAGTTTAGCTCCTAATTTGAGTAATCAGTCCACCCATTCTGTGGTTGGTGTTTGGTGCAATGCTGGCTCTTTAACATAATGACTCTTACAAGTTAACAGTCTTCCTGTTTGCTTTCCAAAATTTGATTCTTACTAACATAGTTTTGAAGGGTTTCTGTGGCATTTTCTTGCTCAGATCTTGTCCTTTTAGGCTGATCTCTTTAGCAGCCAGCTGCATACCTGCCTCCAGGGATGCTGAGAAGCTGCAAGGAAAGGAAAAAGGTGGGAAGGAGCTGGACTGACAAAAGCTTTCTGGGAAATTAGATGCCAGGGTAGTTTCTGTTCTGTGTGGATCTTGCAGGAGGGTTTACAAACAGAAAGCAGGGATGGAGAACCTCAGCAGAACTTCTGTGAGGTACTCATATGTGTCCAAGCCTCAGTTTCCCCAGTGCAACTGTATGGTCACTCAGAGATTTATAAGGAGAAAAAATCTAGAGGAAAACAGTATACTTAAATATCAATATCCCCTAGCTAGTCATCTTCAACCATCTTCTTTAAGTTGTCAGGCTTAAGCCTTCAGAGCCGCTGCTGACCATGGGCAGGATCAGCTACAATCTGTTCTTATTCACCTCCTTGGTCATATTTGCTTCTGTTTGCTGTTCTTCATTGAGCTCATAGATACCTTGTAATGTCCCAAGCACCATTGGCAGCATGTGTCAATATCAATGTCCTTCAGCTTTGGTGTGTTTTCACTGTAATTGCCGACGATCTGTTTATTTCTGGAAAAATCCCAGTGGCACTTCTTCCACAAACTGATAAAGTTGTGGCTGTATATTTCAGTCAGCCGTGGGCTGATGTGTGTCACAAATATCTCACAAAGGACAAGAATAGTCTTGGCCAGCTTTAGGCACCTAAGTCTGAGACGCCGACCCCCCTTCATCACAAATAAAAAAGTCAACCATCAGCCCTAAACACTGCATATTTGTGGAAAATCATGCTCCTTCCCTTTCACTCTTCTTTATCGCTTTGCCTTGTACATGAAGAGACAGAGCACCTTGAAGTGTATTCTTCCCTGATGCAGCAAAGAAGTTGTTGGACAATGAGAAGACAACAGACATGTTCAGAGAAGACTTCAAGGTTCCTTGTAACTGTATACACAATTCCTGGTGTCATCCTATACAAATAGACAAATTTGTCTTATTATGAACTGATGATAAATGGCAATTCAAGCTCTTTAAGAGTAGAATATTTATCTTTTCAGGACATAACTGTTCTTCACATTATTATTGTGACAAGTGACTACAAACCGTATCACTGCACAAGAGGTATTTTTCAAGTTTTCAAATTTTGGTTTTTCCTGAGTAGCAGACCGCAAGCTAAGTTGAAGCATTATCCATGAAATCTACAGCCTGACTGTTCCACACTGCTGTCTCTGACATTATTAATTTTGTTTCCCATGTCTTTCCAAGGTTTTCATTCTGCAGTGGCAATAGGGTGAGCTAAGCGGTTCAAACATGCAACAGAAATAAACATTTTACATAAATATAACTAAGAATCCTATGACAGAAATTAAGTAGAATCCAAAATTTTATCATGAAGAAAGCTTTAGGTGAGGTACTGAGGTCTGTAGAATGTATTTCTGATTATTAGGTTTTGCTAATGATCACTGGTAAAAGATTGCTTAGAAAAACTGATTAACTTGATAGACACTTCAGATTTTTATCTCCTGAATAGATTAGCTGAAAATATAAGAGTTTTTGTAAGGTGACAGTCACATTTAATGTACTGATAAAGGAGGCGAAGAAGGAACGTTTACACACTGTGCGTCGACATAACATCACCCAGAGATACTCCACATATTTCCACTAAACTTCAAGCCCGTGAAAAATGTACCTTGCTTTGAGGGCTTGCTGAATGCTTGAAATTGACTGCAGTTTAGTTACGGTTCAGAAATATCTGCAAAAATCTTAAGGACACCTGAGCTTATTTACGTAAGACTAATGCATTGCACTTCTCCCTCAGTTCCATCTGAAGCTCTTGCAGTACTTGACAAGCCTTTATGAATTAAGCCCCTTTCTTTATGATATTAATGGTCCAAGTTAGGTGGGCATTTTGGGTCTTATCTTACTCAGCTGGTGTAAAATGGCATTTTTCTTTCAAAGAGAAGGCATGTTGATTTCTGCATGCTGAGGATCTGATCATGATGGAAGAGTTACTACATGTAGGGCTCAACTTTCTTTACAGAAAGATTTTCTGCAAACTCAGAAACCCAACTGGGTTGCATGACAGGAGTTTGAAAGCAGAGACTGGAGCAGTAAGAAAGTCCAGACAGAACTTCTTTTCCCTCATCACTTAAAGAAGGCAAGAGCATGTCAGTGATGAAACCCTGAGCTACTGAACAACCTGAGCTTGTGAAAGATGTCCCTGACTATGGCAGGGGAGTTGGACTAGATGATCTTTAAAGGTCTCTTACGACACAAACAATTCTGATTCTATGATTCTGTGCTTGGGATAGACCTAAGGAAAGTTTTGTTCTGACTTAGCTCAGCTATCTTAATGGTTGGCAGATTCTGGTTTCAGACAATTATTAGACTTACCCTGTAGCCAGTAAAGAAAGCCACAAGTCTGTCCTCAGTTGCATATTGATGGTGGGTCTCTGACATGAAACAGGAGGAGTTTCTGGCTCATACACATACCTCTCACTTCAGCTGGTGATGATCTGAACTGCTCTGCTTCAAGGTCTTTTCTTGGTCTTTGCAGTGCTGCTGCGCTGCTGATGTTGGTCACAGAGCTCGGCCAGGGACCTTTCCAGAAGAGATCCAAATGTGTGAACCTGAACTTGGACTTCTTTCTGTTTTATATTTGCAGCTGAACCCTTCCTTAGTATAATTCTTCCCTATTTCAGAGGGAAGTTATGATGGTAATTAGCTTCTCTGGAACTGTGAGACCTTACATAGATTTGTTAAGATGGGAATATCTTACTCGGCTTTAGACACCTGCATTCACATTTCCACATTAGTTACCCTCCCATTGTTTTTGTCCATACAGACAATGCCCAATAGACATTTGCAGTTGTTCACACACCTAAAAGTATTTAGTTAGCTAGCAAAACACAAAGTGGATTACTTTCTGTTGGTACTTTGTTTTGGTTTGGTTTGTTTTTTATCAATGAGTTCACAGGGAGTCTGGGTAACTAAGGATAACATCCAGTGTTTATATTTTTACACAGTTCTGCTTTACAACTCATTAAACACCAGTTTAAGTCAAGCCACTGAAGTGTTGTTTAGCCCAAACTCACTAATATTTTTACAAATATTACTAATATTTGTAAAAATACAAGCAAATAAGTTTATTTGAGGTAGTGACTGGGCTATGCCTTTCAAAGAAAACAATGCGTTAGGAAACTGCAGGCTTCATTTAATAAATTTAATAAATTTAATAATTTAATAAATTAAAATTGATACGTATTTGAATATAGTCATTCTTAATGCATATATGTTCATATGACCAGGTAAGAATAACTCACTTGACAGGAAGAAGCTATTAGCGTTTCTGCTTACTATCATGTCACTATGACTTTAAAAGCACATTAGGGTCATGTTCACTAATGAATTGTTATATCATAATTTTTTGTGAGGTTATTGACAGCACAAAATTGTTTCTTGCACTTTCATGGGTCTCACGTGACATGGCTTTTAATGCATATTTGGCCACAATTTGAAGTGCTCACTTAAGCTGGTGTACTCTTAAGGGTTGTTATTAGAGATTTTCTTCTCCTTTAAAGAGCCAAAAAATGGTCATAGATGTAGCCCTAAGGCCTATTTCCTGCACTACTGAATTTAACTGAATTGCTCTGGAAATTGAATTCATCTCATTTTAGATGTCCCAAAATTGCTCATCTGTTTCTTAACTGGTCCATCATTTAGAGGTGGCAGAGAGAAACAGGTACCCTCCGGATGGCTGGTCAGCTCATTTTGGAGCTGGCTTCTAAGACAAATAAGATAAGCTCCTCTCTCAAAAGGCTTATTTCACTCCTCTGACTCCTAACAGTGTGGAGTTTTTACAGCCTGTCACAGATACCTACATACCTAGTTCAGGTGAGAGTTATAGCTTTCTAAACTCTGTTGTCCGTGTATAATGGACAGCTCATGTGATGACATGTATTTGCAGAAAAAAACAACTTCAAGTGTCCTAATCTGTAGCTGATTCCCGCTGCTGAAGTGTCAGACGAATTTCGCCTTAAAAATGCCAGCTTCTCTCCCATTGTTGTAACCTAGAGCGCTAAACGCAAATACGTGCATATTACACAAGACGCAACCTCCTCAGTTCGTTCAGGACAGATTAACTAGGTGGGGTCACCTACCTAAACATAAGTAGCCTGGGTCATTTGAAATACCTTGGGATATACAAGGCATTTACCTGCTGCTTGTACATATGATAGAGGATTTAGGGGACAGCCACAAACCTCTGCAGTGGCAGTCAGAAGTCAGGCAGGTATTGTGCACAGCACCTAAAATGGCACCTAAGCTTAGGTGTAACTATCCCATCCATTGATTCTGACTCATAAAGCTAATAGCAAGCCCAGAATGGTGTTATCTTCTATTGGACAGTTAGAACTACTAGTCTTTCCATGCAGTCATAGCAGAGTACAGAGTAATGATGCCAGTGCTAGATCAAAATACACATAAATATTGCCAAGTATTTCTAAATCACCGTTGATTTCCTATTTATGCTTTGATCTTAGATGTTTTTGTAAACCACCTAAGATTAGAATGATAATCTGTCTACCGGCAAAAGAAGTTTGGAGAGAGCATTACTGCTTTGGGAACAGTTTTGATGTATTCATTTATGTTTTTTTAGGGATTTGGGGAATTTTTACCCCTTTTGACCTGCTAAATGAGCTCTTAAGCAAGTCAGGCAAGCTTGTTTCCTTCACGCTGCTTATGGCAGTTCTTTTTCGTGTGAAACTCTGAAGCAGGATTTAAATACTCACTGTAGATGGTGCCAAAGGCAGAAGGATGATCATTAATGTCGACATTATTTTGGCTACGTGATACAGCATCAAATATGAAACCAAAGGGATTATACTACAGTTTCAGACTGAATTATTATCACTGCAAAACATCACTTTTCCTTGACCCTCTAAGAACTGGATAGTAAGCAAGGGCATATTAAGTTATTCGGCACATCCACCCAGTAACCACATGAAGAACTAATAAAGATGAACAGAAATGGTTTCTGGACATCACATTATCCCCACAAATAGTGAGCAGGATGGTTCCTCAGCAAAGAAGATCAGCTTGTCACGCAGCAGTGATCAAATTGTTCTGCAGTTTCTTAGAGGAAACTGGAGCTTGGAGGACATAACACTTTGGGACGACTTGTTGCTGTCTACAGCTACATGATATGAGGCCTCAGTGAAGAAGGAACCAGGTTCTTCTTGGAGGTAAATGGTAAAAGGAAAAGAGGCAATGGACAGATGTTGGAGTACAGCAAATTCCAGCTGGATATTAGGATATTAAGGGATTTTAGGGGAGGGCTTAGGTTTTATTTGATTTTTTTGTTCAGTATGAGAATGGGCAAACACAGGATCCACAGAGACACTGTGGAATCTACATCCTTGGAGGTGTTCAAGACTCAGCTGGGTAGGTCTCTGAGTAACCTGGTCTGCTTAGTCCAACTCTGAGGTGGCTGGACTAGTTGACCTCCAGAGGTCTTTTCTGACCTAAATTATTCTGTGATTCTAATAGGATGAAATATTTTTTGCACATTTTTATTTTACTTGCATATTTTTATTCTAGTATCGCAAAGAACTGCTGATACTTTCTTTTATATGAAGTCAAGAATAGAGAGGAATAACACATGGAGAATTACTTTGTTTATGCCTCTGTGTTTTGGGTAGTGGAGGCTGGGAGAAGTGGAAAGCATGAGGAAAGCTTGGAAGACCAGTGTTTAAACTTGCACAAACTTCAGTGGAAACAGGACTTCATCTTAGCATGTAAAATTGACAGTATTTCTTGGTGCCACTTTCTGGCATGTCTTCCACTGAATTTACAGCCGATGTTTTTAAGTCCAGTTACTGAAGCATACCATAAACATAGTTTCTTTCTCTCATTTCCTGCCTCTCTGATTTAAATTAATATAAAAGTTATTTCAAAACTGAAGATTCTGTCTGACACCTACTTTCCAAAACGTCAAGGGACTGAAATAATAGTTTTGTTTGCACTCATGAATCTTACTATGATTAATACATCAGACAATTGCTGGGAATTTCCTGGATACCATTTAAGTACATTTCAAAGCAAAGGCACATGGACTGAAAGTTAAGAGGCTTCTCTCTCCTTGTACGTCTTTGGGTACATGTTTATCTAACTTCAATGAGAAAGGCTTAGTGGGTTTGCTTTTCTCATCCAAACACGCATTGTCAACTAAACAAAAATTCCTCTGGGGAAATGTCTTTTGACAATTGTGAAAGATAAGTTTGTCTTGTAAAGATAGTAGCATTATAAACACGGTTATAAAAGTTTGATACGTTATACTACTAAAGAAGTGTTGTAATCTAAATTAATATGATGACAGCATTCTTAGTCTGGGTGCAGGCTATTGGGAAATGTGCAGAACAAGAGCTGGAAAAAGACCACCCAAGTTATCGCTGAGAAGTACTACACATGATTTGGGAATGACTTCTACAAACAAGTGTACAAAGACAGATTTGGAAGAAACGATGGAAGCTCCAAGGACGGCTTTTTTGATCTTGTGCTCTGTGGCTTTGTCCATGCCTTAATCTCTGGCTCAGTGGCTTTTGGGTCTAAAAGAAAATCTTAAAATCTAATTTTTTGTTTCCAGACTTTCTCATTATGTGTGAAGGCTGGTTTTACTGTGGGCAGCAGAAGACAAGAGTGATTGATATCTGGTGAGAAAACTTAACGTATCTTCAGGGCATGTTAGCACATCAAGTGTTTCTTCCCCTAGTCTATTCTGATTTTTGATCTCTTAGCTAAATTTCTCTGTAACACCTCACAATAGCAGCTGTAGTTGGAATTTCTTTTTGTACTATCATCATCACAATGAAGCAAAAAAAATAGATAAACCCATCACACCAAGACTAATATAGTACGCTGAGAAAGGAATCCCTTGTTCACTTTGGACATCACAAAAAGTGGTTGTGGATCTGGAATGAAAACTGAAAGTCTTTAATTTGGAGAGCAAAGCCAGAGTTGAAGGAAAGAATATGTTCACATAGTAATCATGGTATGGACGGTATTTCAGATATCGGTCACAATGGCTCAGTGCTCTGATTACTTTTGTGTTAGCACAGGATGAACATGCAAGAAGATTTAGGCTTTGTTTACCCTAGAAACCTAAGTCAGCCTGCTTGTGCTGTTTGTACAGAAACCGGACTTCCATCCACTTCGCTCTATGGATATCCTCTGCATGCTTTTTCAACACCGCAAATGCCTTGTTGGTGTTAGAGCAGGAGAATGTAACCTGTCTCCATGAAAGAAACTATCAGAACAGGCAATGCAAGAAAATAACAGCAGGGGGAAGAGCAAATAAGCCTGGGTGCACTGACCCCAGCTTACTCACTCCAGCCCTGCCAAAGAGTTCTTCCCTCTTCTCAATTCACCATAGGGACAAGCAGAAAAAAAACCTCTACCCCAGGAACGCAGAAGTCAAGTTGCCCCCTTCTTCTGCTTCTTCCTTTGCATACTGTTTGGAAGGGAAAATGAGCTGGAATGTTGCCAAGTGCCACTGCACAGAGGAGTCCTTAGCTGTCACAGAGCTGGCATAATGTTTCCTACAACTCGTTTTTTTCTGATGGGATTCATCTTCCCTAACCTTCACCATCTAATAATTAGGTATCTAATCTAAGCCATTCATTATGTTCTCTCTGGAGTCGATGCAAAGAGAGAGGTTGGATGAATCGCCCTCTGGGGGTACTTGTCTCTGTGTGTTGACAACAGAGTCAGCCTAAATGACTGGTTTAGAGTAGACAGCTAACTTTTTGGCAGCTAAAATTAAATTAGATGAATCCTAGCATCAGCTGCACTACTGTGACTGGCAGACTGACTCAGAGAAAGTCACAGCAGCTTTGGTACTTTAAATGCTCAACAGCAGCCAGCATATTTCTGGTCCTGGGACCACTGTGTACATCTTTAGCCCTGCAAAGTCTAGATTAACATATTTTCTCTATATGTAACTGTTGGGGTAGCTAAGCAGATCCACAAACAAATCAGGAAACAGCGATGCATGGTGTATGATCATATGAACAAGTAAGATAAATGCGCAGCGAGGTGGCTTCAAAACTGGATGAAGTGCGAGATCAAAGGATCGTGATCAGAAGCATGTAGTTCAGCAGGAGGCAAGTCAGTAATGCTGTACCTCATGTGTCAATATTGGGACAGATACCATTTAGTATTTTTATTAATTACATAAATGTTGGGATACAGTGGCCCCTCTGCAAGTTTGGAGATGCTAAAAATTACAGAGGAGTGGTTGACCAGATGATTGTGCTGTCATTCAAAGGGACCCTGTTGGTCTAGGAAAATGGGCAGCGAGGAATCTCATGAAGGTCAACAAAGCTAAAAACTAACCCTACACCTGGGGAGAAATAACCCAACGCACCAGTACAGGCTGGGGACTGATGGGCTTTCCAGCGGCTTTGCAGGGAATACCCTCAGGGTGCCAGTGGACAACAAGTTGACCATGAACCAACAGTGCATCTTCAGAGCAAAGAAAATTAAAAGTATCTTGGGCTGCATTATGAACATTGTCAGCAGCACATTGATGGAGGTGATCCTTCCCCTCTGCTCAAGCCCAGCGAGACATGTCTGGAAGGATGCTTCCGACGTTGGGCTACCCAGTGTGAGAGAGGCATGGACATACTAGAGCAAGTCCACTGCAATTCCACAAAGATGTTTAAAGCATCTGTCTCACAAGGAGAGGCTGAAAGAGATGGGGCAGTTCAGCATGAAAAAGAGAAGGCTGGGGGAAGATCTCATCAATCTGTAAAAATACCTGACTTGGGGGGAGCAAAGGGGCACATATATATCCAGGGTACTCTCAGCAGCACAGAGTGCAAGGACAAGAGGTAGTGAGTACAATCTGAAGTAGAAGAAATACCATTTGAACTTTTTTCCATAACGTATTCACTCTCAGAGTGTTCAAGCACCAGAAAATTTGTGTAGTGTCCATCTCACCAGAAAGCTTGTGTAGTGTCCATCCTTGGAGATATTCAAAATCGAGCTGGACACGGTCCTGGGCAACCTGCTGTAGTTGTCCTTTCTCTGAGCAGATGGGTTGGACTGGATGTTCTTCAGAAATCCCTGACAACTTCAGCCACTCTATTTCATTCTCTGTATATCCAATCTCCTTCCTGCATGAAGAATCAACAGAATCTGATATATTTCACATTTTGCAAAAAATCTTTGGTTTTGATGACAGTTTTATAGAGCGTAGACAAAAAGATAGTCACTTCCACTGTTTCCTTTGGGATACTTTCTGATCATTTCTAATTGTTCAAAACTAGCGCAGAACTGGACCGTGAAATCCTGATGCATATGTCAATAAAATTCATGAATCAAATCTAGGACATAAGGCAAAAGAGATTAAAGATATTTGTTAGAATTAACAGATATTTTGTCAGGAAAAAAACTGAATTCATGCTGGCACGTCCATACATATCTGAAATGTTTTTCCTTTCAGACCTAGAATTTGTGATCTAGAAATTTCTTTCTGAATTCAATCATGCTTCGAGAATACAATTCAAAAATGATTAAGCTTCTCCAGAGCTAAAGTGTTCATCTCAGATACTCAGATATTTGCAGACAGGACTTCTAAGTGTGGCTTCCTTAAATATTTGCAGTCGGTAGATGGTCAGTTAGGCCTACAAATACTCCAGCTACTTCTGGATGTTGAAAAGAGTTGTTGACATTAATCGTTTACATTCTTTCTGGGTTGTTTTGTACTCTACAGTGTGGGTTTGGTGCCTGAATAAGCATGCTGAATTACTTCAGGAGAAGTATTTCTCTTTCTGTTGAGTGTAGAGTCTCCCCCAAGATGGTTCACTCAATTCAGTGATTCATTTAATACTTCAAAATTTGTCCTGAGGGAGCTTTCCCCAATACATTTTGGGTCAAGACTCAGAAATATTTCCTTTTCTCGTTCAGTGTTTAAGTATTCATTTAAATTCATTAAAGTCTGCAGAAATTAATATATAAAACAGGTTAATGGTGAATCATTTTTTTCTAAGGATAGCTGTGGCTCTCATGTTTGAATTCCTATTTTTATACTGTAAGAATAGTTGTAATTACATATTGCTGCATGTATAATTTTAAGATAATTATATAGCAAGTAGATTAAGCTCTTATTTACTTATCATGTCTGAAGATCTCATTTAACAATTACTTATTATTCACCTAATGTAAAACTGTCTTGTTAAATCTGTGCTGAACAGTAAAGACCTTTTTGGTTTTTTTCAAATGTTCTCAACTTTGTAAGGGAAGAATAGAAATGTCAGACGTGTAAAGCATCCCTTCTTTATATATTATAATTTATCTTGGGTTTTCTTAAGAAAATGCATGTGACATGCATTTATTGGTGCTGAGGCTGACTAAAGTGATTCAGTATCTCTCACTACCTGACTAAAGAGTGTGTGTGGTGTGTGGGCTTCCAGCCATAGGATGGAAACACATCCACCACCATTCAGAGACAAGAAGGTGACCAACTCTTTGCCCCTTGATGCCTTCAAAAATCCCTCTCTCAAGGGATTTTCCACTGATGTAAGGAGCACAGAGAGTAAGCAGCGATTTTTCACCCGAATTAGTCACTCAAATAGGACAAACCACCTCAAACGGAATTCGCATTTGGTGAGGCAGACCCCAAATATCAGAGGTAATGCAGGCGATCTGTCACAAATTAAGCTGACAACCACTTCTCTGCTGAAGCGCAGAGGAATATCTGATGTCTTTGCACCTTCAAATCATCCTGTGCCTGAAAGACGCGTTGCAATCTCCACAGGACTGGAGAGAATTGTAGTAAAGCAGCTAAGCAATAGAGAAGTCCAGTCATTTGTCCCTCGAATATTAGTGCCTACTATAAAAAGCAAAAGTCACTGAAACCCCTAAGTATCTTTGGAGCATCAAGTGTTCAAGTGATGACCAGAATTCATTATTGTCTCTTTTGGGGTCTTTATGCCAGATGATCTATAGCCAAACAAAAGAGCACTGTGATTAATAGAGTGCTCATATCTCATATCTTGCCCTTGTGTTTTTGGTTTCCTGGCAGTTATCACCGTGTTCTACTTTAACAAAAACATTTGCACTTGCTTTGAAACCTAAATTTCTCTATTCTCTAAATAAGGATTACACACTTGCTCATGGCTAAGTATTTGTGTCTATTACATATGGGTTAAGCCATAGATGATCTCTTTACTACCTAAGATTAAGCATATTGTTTATACAGATATATGTATGTGGGAAAGGTATTTGATGTGAGTGTTTCAGAATTTCATTGATGTCTGTTAAGCACCCTAAGATTTCTGTCAATTGGGTAGACGTATTCTTTTTTAAAGTCAGCTACATGTGTCAGAGAGTTCAAGTAAATATACTTTAAAATAAGAAAGAAAAGGCTAATGTAATCATTAGCACAGATATGCAGACTTTGCACTTTAATTGTGTTTTGACTGTAGCCAATCCCAGATGTGATAAACTCTCCTCTCTTGCTCTTAAGGTTTATTTGCTTTTTGTTACAAGTTGACTTAATCTTTTGACCAGATGGTATGTATGAGTGAGATCTGTGAGCATCAGGACCTATTTTCTTATCGGACTGGAGTCCAAGGTTCTGATGTAAGTTTTGCATATAGCTAACCTCCTAAGCTATGATTCACTGACAGATGCTAAAGAGGAACAACGTAATCAACCAATTAATTCAAGGTTTATCTTTTCAGAGAGGAATTTGTATTCCTAGTGATCTATGATTATACTTTTAAATCTTGAACATATATCGCCACGCATCAGTAGAAACCAGAGCTGTCCTGTTTCTCTCCTGCAGCCACAGGACTTGTTGACTCCATAATTTGTGTAGGTTAAACTTCCCAAATCATGTTTTGTAGAAACAAAGCAGTAGCCGAAGCATTCAGAGCAGGAAGCATAAGCTAATTTATAATAGGATTAACTTTGCTCCACCACTCTCCCTGTGGCTTTACTGGGTTTTCTGTGGCAAGATCTCTGCTACAGCTGCTCTTTTTGATTGCAATTTTGTCCATGTTGCCTCACTGCTGCAAGACAGGGACTGTTTTTGTGCTTGCTTGGGTTGTTTTGTTTACCGTAGTCACCATACATAGCCACCTCTACAATAGATGAATGTCTCTTAGCAATGCTACAGAAAACGGGTGGTATTCACACAGGCTTCTTTGGGAGGCACAAGTATAGCCTTTCTTATTTGCCATGAATGTCACTGCAATAATGAAGTGGCTTTATAAAAAAAAAATCCAGCCTTGGGAGCTACGGGGTGTGTTCTGCTTGGAACTGCCTGCTTTACCCTACCTACACATACAACCGGTGAAGTGGGATTCAGAGAAAGATGAAAACAACTGAATTTAACTAAACATTCAAGTATTCACATATGACGTGTGTGTTTCAGTTCTCTCTGTGCTCATAGATATCTAGATATGGCTTACTTTCCCACTCCTTTGTGTCTGTTTATAACACCACACGTTATCTTGTCTGAACTTCAGTTTCAAGAGGACATGGATCTTCTGTAGCTGCAGTGTCACATTGGTCAGCTCTGTGTGTATATCTCAGCTATAGCAGGTTGTCTCAAAAGGTGTTGCCTGACTGTATGAGTGACTAAACCTGCACCCCGATTAGAAGAGTCTGGAGAGTTGCTCAGCTGACCAACTGCCACTGCCTATCTTGGGACTGTTGTTCCTATTCTGTATCTCTCATTCTTATGGTGGTGACTGAAGGAGATTCACATTTTGAAAAATATTTAGGTGTCTGCAACCTGCCCAGTTCATGATAGGTGCTTTTTAATCTTTGAATATCTGGTGTGGAAAGCTTTTTTTTTCTTCTTTGCATTTGTGCAATTCTGAAAAAAAATGCACAAGAAAAATTAGAATCTCACTGTACTTCACAGAGTATTTACTGCCAGCAGAATCTTACCACCGGTGAAAATAAAAAATTCTCTGTTTGGATAAAAAACAATAACAAGTTTGGTAAAATTTTGAAGCACTGCCAAATAATGACATGGTACGGTCTTATGTCAGACCTTTATCCATTTTGTCTGTTCGATCATAACAAATTATGACAATGGATGTATATTGTGATCTTGCTATTAACCAGAGAGATTCATTTTTGGTTTAACAAACCTAATTCCCTATGAAAAGTTTTGCATTATATCATATTATATTAATTAGGTGTGAGATGTGATATTTAAAGATGCCATAAAACGGTTGTCATTCCCATGTGTACACCCTTAGCTCAGCAATAATGTCTCTCTATAATAGTCTTAGAAGAGGGGAGTGAAAAATTTGTATCCGTAGAAAATGTATCAGTGAAGACTTTGTCAGAGCTTTTCACCACCACGCTAGTCACATCTCATCTTAATTCCATGATTGCTATAAAATTACTAAAGGTTTTTGATGGCCTTTTTTGACTGACACCTGTGTTTAATGGCTTATTTGAGGCACTGTAAGAGTATTTGCTCTGGTCAAATGGAAGTTCTGCTTAACTCAGCATCATGTCTGACGAAGTTTAAAAGAAACAGGACAAATATAACCTTGTCCTTGTCTTGATGTGTTCTTCCAGCTTCTGACAATCAGCCGTTTAGGGAAGTTGGTACGTTTTTTTATGTAAGGAGAGCAATTGTATGTTTTTTGAATGTTGCTGTTCAGAGGCGAAGTGACTCTCCCATGTCTGCACTCTGAAAATGAATTTTCAGAGAAAAGAATATAATTTCCCTTTGCCAGTATCTTGATACTGTCAGGAAGCCAAGGAAAAAAAAAAATTCCAATGTCAAGTGTTTACTGTTTATTTTTTCCCTACAAAATAAGTTAATATCTAAGCCTGTCAGTAGCTGGTTATCATAGAAACCTAGCTATTTTCATTACACATGTATTAGCATTATCACTGTGATTCAGGAGACACTTCGTTCTTTCAGAATTTCTAATTAAAGTGCAGTGTGAATAAATCTTTAGTAACCTTTCCATATTATTTTTTTTCCAGTACTGGTTCTAGAAATTATAATCACAATCATTGCACTGAAAGACTTAAAACAGGACTTGGGCTCATCTCCTGGATATACATTCCCCCAACTCTGAGTCATAATACTGGTGTAAGATTATTATAACCCTGTTTAAAAGTTAAACATTTGAGTTAGCATGATAGGCTCCTCTTACATAATCACCAAAAGAGGATAATTCAGGTCATGCTAACCTAAGTGTCTAAGATAGATACCACTAGGCTTTCAGATATCTTACATGTCTCCTTTTATTGATTAAAAGAGTGACAAGAATGATCAGGTCAGAATAAGGTATCTACCTTTTAGGAGTCCATGTTACAATAGCTAGCTCTTACCTTTGGTAACTTAGCAACACATAATTAAAAGGGCATTTTGACCACCTAAGGTGGCTGCCAGGGAGTCACCTTAGTGTATGACTGGAGATTATAAAAGGAAAAGTTTCTTGTCAGTCACTGTGCAGAGAGCACTAAGCAGAAAAGGGCCTTAAAAAAGACTGTTTTTTTAAGACAAACAGAGCGAAAAATCAAATGTAATTGGCTTGAAGTGTGGAAAAAAGGTAAGAGGAAGGCTGATTCATCAGAGAAAGAAGAATGAAAACTGCTTGAAGAACTGCCATACTCGTGAGGAATCTAAGGCAGAAAATTGATGTTTCCTGCAATAAATGAATGTATCTGTTATGCTACTTAAATGAAAGATAAATAGGCTTGGAGTTGATACCCGTAAAGGTAAAATTTCCACTTACCAGAGTGATTGTAATTAAACTAAAGTAGATCCTTGCTGTTTTGAGAAGAAAAGAAAGTTCTAAGATAAAGAGGCTCCTAAATAACGCTACTTAGACAAACTTGACTTGCTGTTTTGAGAAGACAGGAAAGCTCTAAGACAGAGGGACTCCTAAATAATTCTACCCCAGGCAGCTCAGCTTTGGGAGGGCAGATGCACCAAGCTACAGAGATAAAGAGTCCACATACTTAACGTATCTCCCACTGAACCTTTGGGGATGGAGCTCAGAGATAAGGTGTAACTTCATAGGCTTGTGGCAGAGAGACAGCTTTGAAAGAGAGGAGTCTTGGTTCTGTGGAGAAACAGGAGAGGGGGGTTTGTACTCAGTAAGGGTATATCATTACTGTCCTACAGCCTGGCTAGACCCAACAAACGTGGGGAAAACAAAAGAATTCTGTTCATCAGGAACCAGGGTAATAGTTGGCAGCTAGCTCAGGGAAGCTCTGTTGGGGCTTTGTCCACTATTTGGGCAACTTCAGAACAGCATGATGGATTGTGTTCCTGTGAAGCCACAGTTAACTTCTGCTGGTGACACCCCATTTGTAATATTGCACTCATCATTTTGAAAAAAGAGAGCTTGCAAAACTCACCCTTTCCAGTGAAGTGAGAAGAGTTTCTTCCTCAGTATTCTCTAAACACAACTTGTATAACCTCCAGCTTTCCTTACTAATTGAAGATCTTATCAGCTGCCCAACTAATTAGCCTTCCGACCTTCATCTGTAGGGGTGAAAAGTAGCAAATATTGCCATGAAGGCCAGTTTCTAAGACTTCTGCTTAGAGCTGGTTCATTTCAAAGTAAGCACAGAGACATCAACATGCTAGCCATCAATATCTTATCCACTGATACCACAGCCACTTTCACAAATCCATCTTGTGACCATTTGTTTGGGAATACCTGGTGTTTTGGTGCTCCTCTTTGAGAATCATGGTCTCATTGATAAGCTGAGCCTCCTCCACTCATCAGCACAATTGACCCCTGATGTGTTTGAAAAGCACATATTTGAACATCTCTAAGTTTCCCAGTCTGGGATGAGTGGTAGATTCCTGAAATTTGTTGGTATAGTCACTACACCAAGTAGGATCACAATCGAGACAGCTAATCTTTTCATACAGCAGAGACTGTCTTTGTCAAACATATTCTTTGCTGTGTCTAGAGCAAAATTTCTGATGTTGAGGCAAGACATGAAGTGCACACCTCCTCTTCCACAAAATTTCTGTTTTAACAGGTTTTCTGTTTTAGGCCCCAAGAGCAATCTTAGAGTTGTCTAAAATCAGTTATATGTAAAAAAGGTTCTTTTCTTTTTAATTGTGTCTTACTTGTTCATTTTGTTCATAAAATTTAGCAAACTATCTAGATTTGGCCTACTTACAGTGTCAGGGCTGCAGTTAACAAAAGATAAAGAGCAGACCCAACATATCCTAGTGCTTACTGTTTTGAAAATGTGCTAATGAATAGAAAAGAAAACATGGTGGTCTGTTGTACAGCTGTAACAGTTCTCTGGGGTAACCTATGTAACCTATTCTCGGAAATTATCGTGGTCTGCAGGCCACATTTTCCAGCATTGCTTCAAACTATGCTCCTTCAGCTCAGTCTTGCATGATACAGCTTTCTGCTCATATGAATAATCAAATTAGCTTTAAATACCCTTTGAGTCTTGATGGCTGGTATTGTGAAGTTTGGAGTAATCAGTTCTCTTCTAGAACACAAGTTTGCGGTGAAACAATTAACATGTCACCTTCAAAGAATGCAACAGAGAGAGTATCTTCTCCTGGCTAAAGAACAGTGCTTTGAAACAAAGTTACACAGCTATGCCTAGAGTGCAGAAATGAGATTTTAAAGATCCTGCTTCTGGGTTTATTCCTGGATTATTTTGAAGAAGTAACTTTTCTTTCCCATCTGTAAAATGGGGATGAAAATACAGGTACCTTCATCTGCAGATCTCAAGGCCTTTTGTAAGTATGAAGTATTCTATTTTAATTCAGCATTAACTATGAGACTAATTAACTTAATGGCTCAAGAGAATCTTGTGATCATTTGTCATGGTTTAGCCTCAGCTTGCAACAAAAAAATATGCAGTTACTCTCTCACTGCTTCCCCCTCCCCAGTGGGATGGGAAGGAGAATCAGAAGCAAAAGGCAAAACCTGTGGGTTGTGATAAAAACAATTTAATAGAATGACAAAGGGAGAAGAAAATAATAATAATATTGATAAAAAGATTGTACAGCATGCAATCTTCTCACCACCCAGCGCTCAGCTTGCTCTTGAGTAGTAAATCCCCTTCCTTGAGCCAGCTCCTGACTTAAATACTGAGCGTGACATCCCATGGTATAGAATATCCCATTTGATTGGCTGGTTTGGGTCAGCCCGACCAGCTTCTGTGAAAATTAACCCTATCCAAGCTGAACACAGGACATCATTGAAGGTGATAAGAGACATCCATTTCTTTTGATTTTGAAGGCAAGAAAGCCCAACCAACCCTCCAAAGAATCAGACACTTCACGTTCTATCACTCTCTAAGATTGATGTGCTGAAGCTCATTCTCTTTGGAGGGATTTTCATGAATTTTAGTATTTGAAAAGTACTTAAAAAGAATCCTGAGATGTGAGAACTTACAGACAATTAACTGTGTTTTTTTTTCTATTTGTCTTTTCTTTTGGCTAGTCAAATGAACATTTCAACTCATTTCTAAGAACAAAGAGATACAGGGATTGCCATTCAAATCTTGATATTTGCTGTTCCCAGTAATTGCATTTAGCAAAGTATTCAAAGCAATCTTCCTTCTAAACACAGTAAATGCAGTGGGTCAGGTAAACGTTACGATTCAGTAAATATTGAGGGTTTCATGGTACCTATGGCAATGTAAGGAGCACGTGAGGAAAAAGGCACTGAAGAACTCCGTTTTGATCCAGTGCATAAATAAGGGCTTATTTTTGATTTTCAGTTCAGCTCCCCTTCTGTCCCCTATCAACAGTGTTCTATGTCCCCTACCAACAGTGTTTAAGAAAAGGCAAGGATTTTAATCCCAAGCTTTTCTCAGAAACAGGTGTTTACCAACAAAGCTCAGCTTGAGAAAGTGGTCCAAGCAAAAAAGTTCTGGTTGTAATTATTGATTAATAGATTGACTAAATTATAAGCATCTCATGAAGTCTTATAGTAAGATCTGTTTGACAAGACCAGTCTAATATTTATGCTCCAAGCACTGAAGGAAGATTAGCCCTTTGCTATCTTATCAAGAGGTCTTGATCTCTTAGATATACAGTTAATCACCACAACTTGGACAGGGTAAAATCCTAAGAAGGAAAATTAATCAATGAAGCTACAACTGAGGCTGATACATGGAGAGAGTTTTCACGACAAATTCAAAGTTATTGGGGTCCTACAGCCCTGCCTTGGGCTAGGATTTTGCATACTGGAAAGTTTCTATCTTTTGATGCTGAATGCATGCAAAGAACCTTTTATGGTAGTTTCCTTATCTGGAAAATGGATTTAATGATACTTTTATTTGCTCTCCTCTTTCTGCTGTGGTAATGAAATGTATTATGTGATGGTTAATATTAAACCACTGGGACGGGAACAGGCCTCTTGAAAGGCAAGTAATAAGTCTTATGTATTTACTAAGTGACCATGTCAGAGTGTTATCTTCCCTCCTGAACGATCTTCTAATTATTATTATTTAAAATGCACTTCATGGAAAAGGGGAACAAATGTTTCAGCCTTGGGACCTCATTTCAAGGTTGCACATTGTACAAAAGTGCATTACAAAAAACCTTTTATACCAACTGTAATTAGAGATAATTGTCAGCCGTCTAGCTGTTCATTATCAGGAATTAGTCACAAGAGGTTATCTCTGCTTAAAATGCCCATTACATTTCTGCTTGCTTGCATATTTTTATAGCAAGGACCTCTACAATTTTACTTCAGGATGTGAAAGGATAATTTACAGCCTGGCTAAGCGCAACGTACCTGTAAATACGCAGTGTGGATAGCTCACTTTAGTTCTGGTGTTTGGAGAGTAAGAGTGCTCTCGTTGCATAAAATTGGATTGTGCCTGATCAAATGAATTCAGCTATTGATTCTACTTTATGGGATCTTAGGAAAGTAACTTTAGTCTCTGTGTAACTGGAATAAAGCTACTCAATTCTTAGATCAGCAATTTGCATTGAATGGAAGAGTCAGACTGTACATCCTGGACAGCTTGTGAAGACAACATGTGACTGAGGATTTTGAGTTGATTATGATTAGGGGATGACCTCAACCCTCATATATCTGTACAATCTATAGTGGAATATTTACTGTTTCTCCTGCCAGTCCTTCAGGTACTAGATATGGTATGAAAACAAAACCTTTAAAATGTCCTGAAAATGTGTATATAAGATCTACTTTTATATATACAGATAGAAATGTGTTCTGTATCTATTTGTGTATGTATGCATATATATTTATACACACGTAAGTATACTTCATATTTTTGCTTTCATTGGATCTTCAAAGCAGTTACATGTCAAATCAGTAGACGTGGAAGCAAAAAATTGTTTATTAACTTAAATGGGATTCATGTCACACAGCTTTTGATATCTAGTATGGAGACATTCAGATCTGCACCAGTCATCCCAGGCTCTCCTTCTAACCAACAGATGCACTTTGGAGGAATAATTCATATGCACTATCATCTACTTTATGTGTCCCCAAACTGCCTTTTCCTTTCCTTCGATTATAAAGGGACCCAGGAGTCACTAGATCAAAGGTAGATACCTGCATTACATGTCTGCATTTAATCGGATGAGTCCCATCCCTCATTATTCTCACATGTGGATGGTGCCAGGTCTGAGGCACAGGAACAGACAAACACAGGATACAAATTAAGGGATGCAAAGCTTTAGCCACTTTGTAGCTGAAAAATGGAACAGCAAGCTCAGATGACTTGATGTACATAACAGGGGTAGTTAAAGGCAGAACCAAGAGCCAACTTGACATTTTTCTGAATCACTCTACAGGGTCTCATCTAAAAACTACACTTACTGTCAGTGTAATTAAAGTAGCAATTAATACCAAAGTAGCAACCTTAAATAACTCGACCTAGGCAAATCTTTGAGTCATTATTCCGGTTCGAGATTTGTCTTGCTTTCTTTGGAGGAGGAATTTCTTAGATACCATCTGTTTTCTGCCAGCTGTATTCTAAGAAAAAATAATCAAAAATTATTTTGAGAAAATCTATTGCAAATGAATGTTCAGGAAACGTGTGGGAGAAGGCCTAGCACGAAAGATGGAGCTACAACCTGTGACTTACAAGGTATTGGCAAGAGTAAGGTGAGATTTCCCATACCTTTGCGAGTATCCTGTTGTCTTCGCCCTTAGGACATATCAGAGGAAGTTCATGTTATTTCTATTTCTGCTCAGTGAATTGTAAGTTGTACTAATATTTTGCCTAATGCAGTGTTACAGTCCTTCAGAAACTGGACTGAGTCCACTGAACATATTGCTGATGATCATTTTGCCTATGCTTTTTAATCTCTTTGTAAAACAGCTCTTGGTCCTCAGGACAAATGCTTTAACCTATTTTTGTGCAGAATCAGGAGCCAAAAAAGAAATAATTAAACAGGAAATCAGTACACTTCTTTAGAATTCCCATAGTATGACATTCCTGGAAGCTTTTAAGACAGGCAGATTCTGATTCCTGCCTTTAATTAAAGACCCTTAAATGAGCTGCCTCTGCCAGGAATGTCATTGATATTCATGCCATTTTAATGCTGACATTGGATGTCTTCAGTTTTTACAAGGTATTGGACAGCAAGGGAAGAAATGCAACCTGAACACGATAGTCCTTGTAATCAGAGAGAGTAAGTGCAAAGAATCTAAAGAATTATGTGCATTTATCATGTCGTTCATGGTAAATGCTAATAAAGTGTTGTTATCAGCATTCGTCTCCCTGCTTTTTGACACGGTGAACATACTCTGATCTGAGAATGAGCAAATTGCTGCTACACTTATTTATTATGTATCTCAGTTACACAGCTATTAATTTGAGCTTGGATAAGATTATTTTTGTCTATTAACCTCCTGTATCTCCGTGTGTAAAACATCAAATCTTGAAATCCTATCCACCATTGATATATAAAGGGTTTCTTAATGAAAGCCTGTAAGACTTTAATTATCTAGTTGGGTTTCTAAGTGGGAATTGTGTTGTGCTTGGAGTTCAGCTGCTAGAAGAGGTTAAAAACTGCACAGAACAGAATTTGTGGCTCTAGTTCAAGAAATCTATTGAGCATATGCTTGAGGTCTAGTTATGCATATGCTTGAAGATGCACACAGGTTGCTGTATTCTGCTGAATCATGGGTAGAAAGCAATGTCTTCATAATTTAATTTCTTGATTCAGCCAACTGAAACTTTTGCTGCATTCTTGTCACTGGAAGGAGCAGTTAAAAAAATGTACTATCATCTTTTCTCTTTTCCAGTGAAGTAACACCTTGTCTAACAGATAGCTTTTCCTTTATGTTAAGCAGCGTGGTTCCTTAAATTTATGGTAATTTTTACTTACATGACCTTACTATTACATTTCAAAATAAAACATAAGTTCAGGAAAGAAACAGAATTCATAAAATTTCTGAAAATGGCTTTCTTAATTATTTTAATTCCAAATGTCTTTGAAAACAAGATTGACATCTTTTTTAGAAGAGTTTCAAATATTCTGTAACATTAATAAAAGACTTAATCCTACATTGTAAATAAACAGAAGATTATACAGTGATAGAAAGCGGAAGAGTTCCTCTGATTTCTATGCCTCTACTGGAGTTATCTTCCTCCAGCTGAAACTCAAGACCTGAATGTGAATATTACAAGCATTAAGGAATGGCTTCAGTTTAATGAAATGAAGAATGTAATATGCTGAGAAATGAAAAGTATCTTGATGTAGTTTTAACTGCTGGAGGGAGTGGAGTATTTAAACAAATACTCTTCATATTTCTACAGCATGAACATCAACACTATGGTTAACTATATAAATATTCCCCAAACTGTGCTGGTTGCCGAAAGGATTTGGAAAGGAGAGAATAAGGATTCTAAAGAAGTAGGAAGCTTCGCAAAATCTGGTTTCTTTTCCATTCTTCAGATTCTCTGCTGTCAAATATTATGACTGAGATCCTGAATATTTTATTTCTATAGTTGCAACACCAGGTGTAGTCCATCTCCTCTTTCTTCCTAACTTCTGTTAGCAGACTTAATATCCTTGAAGCTTATACCTCTTGTCTAAAGCTAGTTGAAACTGGCCAACATATTTAATAGTGGAGACTGGCAGACAGACAGCAGGATTGCAGAAGCTTCCTTTCCTTAGGAAATTAATTAAAAAATTATGAAGATTTCTTTTGGGTCTTGCATTTTCCAAGTTAATGGTGTTGGGCATGTCAAAATGGAACAGAGAGCATATTTTATTCTGGAAACTGAGAGAGAAGAGGTGTATAATTAGGCTAGTATTATATGACTCTACTTGGAATCAGAACTTTAAAAGCAAATATACTTGTGGAAGTCCAGAGACTTGTTAGAGTGTGTGTGAGTGTCTGTAAGAATATCTCACCTGAGCAAGTACTGTTTTCTAAAGGCCAAGCGAGGGAACAGCTGAGAAACAAGACAGATTTTATAAGTCACTGCCAACTCCTTTCATCCATGCGAGCTTTGCAAAAACTGCTGCTGTTTTCAAAACCTGACATTTCAGAACACCACAAAGCCTAGGTACTGGGACAGTTTCAGAGTAACTGCTCTGCCCCACCTTCCCAGGGCCAGAAATACCTGCAGAAGGCACTGTTTAATTGGTATAAAATGAAAAGTGGAGAATCAAATCCTGTCCACCTCACCCTCTACTCCTTCTTTCTCCTCACTACTCGTCAATTCTGTAAAGTCTTCTCTCAGTGCAACAACGTTGTCAACATCAGCATGCCAGCTTAACAGAGGAAGAAAGTTCTAAAGTATTATTTGGTATCCAGATGATTCACATCCTTTTACAAGGTAAAACACATCCTGGGATATTTGTGGAACAACGCTTCTTGGTGATGTAATGGCATGACAACAGCTTTGGCTGTAAGTGGCTATAAGGCATGGCTTAACATGTTACCCTCTTTTTTTTTTTTTTTT
>Ga0065711_1032285_pt1 | contig 27612 bp, 19 predicted proteins | sample Hoacrofraction12_FD_59098 | JGI IMG/M metagenome (GOLD analysis project Ga0065711, IMG submission 59098) | Hoatzin crop microbial communities from Cojedes, Venezuela - Epithelial fraction 12 v2 (version 2) | ecosystem: Host-associated > Birds > Digestive system > Esophagus > Crop | place...
TCCACTGATTGTAGAGGACCCTATGCAACTTAACATCAAATTTGAATCAATTCTGCACGGCAGAAAACAGAGATAAATGCCAACCTACAAGTAAGGGTACCAACACCACTCAGATAACGCTGCCACACATTCGTGACTGTGGCAAAGCAGCACAGAGCTACATGAGGTACTGGTTATGCTGCTTTAGAGCGCTGACAGAAGCAACTGGCAAGTGACTAAGACTTATCCTTTTAAATCTAAGTTTAGGAATTACCAAAGCACAGCAAAACACAGCCCAGAACAGCTTGGGAGAGACCTGTCATATGTAATCTTTCTGTGTTGCTGTATCTATTGTATGACATCGTTTTCCAGAGCCCAGATTACAAAAGTCCTCTTTCTTCTCACTCTGCCTTTTCGTTCAGTTCAAACAGAATAACGAAGACCTGATGATTTACAAAGCAATCAACAGCCTACAGTCTCTGTCGTGGCAGTGGCATATATTCCCACACAGCATAACTTCAACCAGCTGAATGCAGTTCTTCTTGCAGTTGAATAATGCAAGATTCACTAAAGATGCACATCTTCACTTGGGACATAATTTTGGAAAACCTCAAATATAGGTATAGATGAATTGTAAAAATACAATGGTGTTTTCCAGAAGTCTCTCAAAATTTTACATGAAGACCCAGCCAAATTCTGATGACTAAACAGGACCAGTAACATTTGGCATTGAAGAGGAGAAGCTGTTTTCTAGGCCCTGGGCTGAATATTCACAGAAACAAATCTCTGTGAAGGTAGCCAGGCCCTGAAGAAAGCAGGAGCTAAACTTTATCTTTCAGTGAAAGTCAAACACCCACAGCAGGAAGAACAGATAAGACAATGCTTCTGCACAAAAATATTTGTGCTAGAGTGGATTGAACATGAGTCACTGAAAGTCATAATCTTGTAAAAAAAGATAAAAACTGTAACTGTGATATAAAAATAGGATTATAGCCTATGGACATAGGTAATCCATCTGATATGCTCAGCAGTAGCTAGAGTACTGCATATAAGTTATCAGTGCTGCACTTCAGGGAGGACATGGTCGACTGGAAGAGAAAGCAGCAGGAAGGATTGGCGGTCTAGAAGACAGGACATACATGGTTAAGTGGCTTTGTATGTTTGGCATGCAGAGAAGTCTGAGACATGATCATGATCTTCAAATATGTTATATACTGCTTCACAGAAGGCGGCAACCATCTGCTCTGCAAGGCAGGGAGGACAACAAGGGGCTTAGACTGCAGCAAAGAGGCTGGACATAGGAGGTTCTGACCAACAAGACTGTGTAGATCTGGGAAAGATTATTTGGGACATTGTAGTTTTCAGAACAAGTTAGAAAAATTCTGCCAGGAATGGCACAAGCACATTGGCCCTGCTGTAGGACAAACAAACTATAAAATGATCACTGAGGTCCCTTTCTGCTCTGCTACACTATAACCCATTTCAGGCTTGACTCAACGTGTGCACTATGCTATATGGAATAGGACTGATTATCACTAGCTCCCACCGTCTCTGTTTGCTACGCCCTCCCCTCCATCTTCATCATAGAACGGCTTGAGTTGGAAGGGACCTTAAAGATCATTAGTTCCAACCCCCCTGCCATGGGCAGGGACACCTTCCACCAGACCAGGTTGCTCAAAGCCCCATCCAGCGTGGCCTTGAATACTTCACACCTTTGTATTTGCAAGTAACTTTCAAACATGTCGCTGTGTCATTTATTTTCTCACAGCAGCCAGGAATTGTCAAAGGACATTTAGCCCTTGATTTTCAGCAGCTGACCTACTCTCTACAGAGCCAAATAGGTAACCATCTCTTTTCCAAAAGGTTTGTAGGCTCCTATTAGAAAATACCTGTGCTTAATCAGAGAGACTTAAGATCACTTACAAGTGTCGAGCAGACGAAGCACAACAGAACTTTAATACCAAGTGTTTGTTGCAGTCAGGTTGCAATAGATATATATTCTTCTAGTATTGTCATCCTAGACACCTGGACAAAGTGCTAATGGTAGTACCAATAATGGTAATAATGATGAAAATTTTGTATTGACATTAGCGGCATCATTTAAACTAGCGTTTCTGAAGCATGAATGTGCACTTAAAATCCTTTCTATCCTTTCTCATTCTGCTCTATTTACAGCTGTGTTCACCATCAGAAATAAAGTGCACTAAAAATACAAACATACAATCATAGGAAGGCCAGTGCAGTTTGTAGTTTCAACAGGTGTTAGCAGGCTAAGGTAAATTTGAAGCATCACTCCCGGTCCCACCAAGGTCTACATTTCACTAAGCTAATGAATGTAAGACCTGCACAGTGGAAATCTTCAGTGTGACTGGTATCTGTTCTATGTTAGCTAATTGAGGTAAAAGAAGAAAATTTTCTGGTGAAGATGGATTCAAAGGGGTTATCTGCACTCCATTCAAATATTGATTGTGTGGCCCATCTACTTTGCCACTTTGCTATTAAAAAGCTGTAAAATGAAACTAAAATGCTAGGAAGTAAAAAGCGCCAAGAAATAGAACTGGAAAACTCTTCAGCTGGAATGAATGACAAATGCACGTATTGCCTCGGGTTCAGATAAGGTAAGTTGTTTAACCACTTGAAGCTTATCTTTTTTTGGAAGAACATACACATGGTGATAATTGTGGGCAGAGTGTAGCTAAGCCTAAAACCAGCTACCTTTGAGCTATGTGCATGCTTCTGCACTGCATAATAAAAATGAGAGACCTTAGTTTTGAAACTGTCTTTGAGATGTAAAACTCCATGGTAAAAAAAAAGAGCTGGTCCTTAAATGTCTAAATATACAGAGGTTAATGTTTGGGCTTGGGGCTTTTAGAAAGAAATATGTATAATACTACTAACAAGCACGAAGAGGAACGCAGTGCTCTGAAGGGTTAAAGTGAACTTTAGTCTTCCACCGATCACCCTCTGGTACTGCGTTCCACTTTATTCATAAATTTCCTCCGTTTATGGAGTGTTTTTGATGGCAGGCAATTCTTTGTTGAAAGTTAAGTGCTCTTTTATATGAATAAATAAAGAAGGCTTTGGTTTGAATGAATACATTATTTTGACAAATGTTTATTGGAAACCCAATTATGGCTTCATAAATCAGTGCTATCTGTGGTACATCAGGTGAGCTTACCAATGCCATCAAATGGCACGTTGAATATTAGTAGGATAATTAAAACAGTTCTGTTGAATGTTGTCCCTCTTACTCAGGTCTGACAGTAGTCAAAACAGGAAGAAATTGTTTATTATTTTTATTTAATTTATTAAAATACTTCTTGTAAGATGTAATGGACATACCTAACAAAAAAGAAAAAAAGACATTTGTTTTCAATTTGCAGTTAGATTAAAATGACAAGGTCAGGCACAATGCATGAATTGAGTGGCAGCTGAATTTTAAGAGTAGTCAAGGTACAGAAAGGATATGTATGAAGTCTATTGTTTGAACTTTACACTTAGGTGCAGTGGGGCTCTTCTTGTTTTGTCTGAAGTGGTCACTGGTGATATGAAATGTGTCTAGAATCAATTCATGTGCTTCCTTGTCCTCTCTGCTCCCTGCTACAGTGATTCAGAGTTAGAAAGACCAAATTAATTAGAACCCATTTTCATAACTATGAAAATGGAGGGAATCAAGTGACAATCTTGAACTCAAGGTCAAGAAGAAAGGGAGGACATTAAAGTTGAAAATAAATAAATACAAGTCTACAGGGGACAATCTAACAGGAATTCACATCTCTTGAGGTCCTCTGATGACAGCAAAACGGAGACGTTTACAGTATCTGTGTGAGGACACTGAAGATCTGTTTAAGCTTTATGAAAAGAATCTGCATAATTTCCCGGTTTTAGTATATGCCTAAATTTATATCCACTAGGACTTAGAAGCATAAAATAGGGATTGAAATTTAAGTAATTGGGTTTGGTGTACATCTGTATTAGTGTGATATAAATAGCCACACAGATGCCTTTCTTCCTGACTCAGCTTCAGTATAGCATTTTTCTCAGTGTCACAGATTAGGGAATGAGGAGACCTAAGGAGAACAACAGAACGCAGCACAACATTCAGCCTTTCTCCCATGAAAGAAAATGAGTGTTTGGAGTTGGCCAGAGAGATGGCAATGAAATACTTTTACTTGGAATTTTTTCAGTTGCCGTGGTTTAAGCCCAGCTGACAACTAAGCACCACACAGACACTCGCTCACTATGCTCCCCCTGCTTCCGGTGGGATGGGGGAGAGAATTGGAAGGGTAAGAGTGAGCAAACTCATGGGTTGAGATTAAAACAGTTTAGTAGGTAAAGCAAAAGCCACGCACACAAGCAAAGCAAAACAAGTTCATTCACTATTTCACATCAGCAGGCAGGTGTTCAGCCATCTCCAGGAAGGCAGGGCTCCATCACGAGTATCAGTTACTTGGGAAGGCAAATGCCATCACTCTGAGTGTCCCCCCTTCCTTCTGCTTCCCCTCGCTTTATATGCTGAGCAAGATGCCATATGGTACAGAATATCCCTTTGGTTAGTTGGGGTCAGCTGTCCTGGCTGTGTCCCCTCCCAGCTTATTGGACACCCCCAGCCTACTCACTGGTGGGGCAGTGTGAGGAGCAGAAAAGGCCTTGACTCAGTGTAAGCAGTGCTAAGCAGAACTAAACATCCCTGTGTTATCAACACTGTTTTCAACAGAAATCCAAAACTTAGCCTCATACTAGCTACTATGAAGAAAATTAACTCTACCCCGGCAAAAACTAGCACATCAGTTCACTGAAAGGAAAAAAAAAATCACCACGACAAATTTATTTTAATTCATCAGAAACTAACCTTCCTCCAGAGCAATTCAGGCTCCAGATTTCTGGTATCTGGCAGCAGGCAGACAACCTGAAGACCCCAGGGCTGAAACTCCCACACTAGGACTTCTCAGAAGCTCATATTTCCCCAGAGATCTGCTTCTCAGATAACGTACAAAGTTTGAGGTCTTCTTCCAAATCATAGTTACACAAAATTTTGTACTTTTCTGCAAGATGGACATAATATTCTCCCTTTTCCACCCTACCTTACCCTAGTCCCTTCTTAGGATTTCAGATGAACGAAGCATAAAAGTATGTGAAGTAATATAGAGATAGCCTTTGCTATTTAGGATCCTATTTTTTCATAGCAAAAAGAGCCTAAAACCAGGCATGCATTTTGCTGCCGAAGGCACCATCACTAGTAATAAATACTCTGTAGATAAAGGAGGCAGAACTTAGGGCAATCATGGTCCATGAAGCAGGATAGAGCCTTTGGCTTTTTCTCTTACCTAAGCAGCCTTTCCAGGCCAAACAAATCTCTATTTTCCAGAGGAGAGAGAAGTGAAAGTACTGTTTTATATATTCATTTTAGGAAAACTATTGCTAAAGTTTCATGTATTGTGCTTTTTAATGTCTTAACTTCTGGATCCACATTCTAGTTACCCCTAAGTGGAAATGTGTGATTTTAGAAGCAATTCTTCCTACTATGCCGCTTTTTCAGAAAGGCAAACCATTCAATCCAAACTATGCACCTAGAAATTAATTTCCTTGAGCAGGATTAAGGAGATGTAAGTGATTGGCCTGGTGAAGAGAACTATGGAACTGCAACAGGAAAAAAACACATTTAGAAGCTTCCCTGAGCTCTACTGAGGCTGGAAGGGTCACAAGAAAAAGGCAGCCTGCAGTCCACGGATTTAACACAAAAGGTGCAAGACACAGCTCTTCAGCACCCCAGTAATCAATCATAGCGCCAGCCCTTCCACCAAAGTCTCAGGGATGTTTGCTGTCAATCAATAATGCTAACAGATTTGGCTCCTGGCAAAGTTTATCAGTTTTTCTTATCTCTAGTCTCTGTTCTCAAACCCTGTTTTTTCCCTTTGCCTGTGGCTACTCTAAATGCAAATGTGAGTTATTGGAAGGGGAAAGGAGGGGAGAGAAAGAGCCCCAGTTTTCATAATTCGGATTTAAAATGCAGCAGCTCTGAAAGACTCCACCTTAGATTTTATTTCTGAAGAAGCTGTGGCTGTCAACCTTATTTGCTTTGCTGTTGATTTAGCATTTGAACATAGGAGTGAAAAGTTGTCTAATTTCACTCTGCCTTCTGCCAAAAAATCTTGATGGACAAGCTGGTTATTCCATGATTTCCCAATCCCTGTGAGTGCAATGCATCAGAACAGTTGCTTCTCTCTTCTCCAGCCACAAAGACAAAAGAAGCTGCACCACTGCATACCTTGCATAGCCCCCTATTTCAGTGCAAAACAGCATTTGAAGTATTACATCTTAGAGCTCAAAGGGAATGAAAGCTTCGAGGAAGCTTCGGCAGGGGCGTTGGACTAGATGACCTACAGAGGTCCCTTCCAACCCTGAACATTCTGTGATTCTGTGAAGCTAGTTCTTCCTTTATATACAAGACTCCTGTTGCCACCCATAAATCATTCAGGCTGCTATTATAATCCAGAACAAGCTGGCATCACCCGTAAATACAAAAGGTTGTGTGAAAGATCAGCAGAACAAAAACAATAAAGAAGTCATTAAAACACCTAGAAGATAAAACGCTTGAAAATATCTCCCCAAATTTCCTTATGGAAAGACAGTGACTGAGCCATAAATCAAAGCTATTCTTCTTTAGGGGATATTTAGGGAGAAGACAGCACGGTTTGTAGCTACGCTCATCTAAAGACCTGCAGCTCTTACATTAATGAGCAGAAGCAGACAGACAACTGATCACTGCCCCAGTTATTTCAAATGCACTCCTCTTTCCTTCCGTAAGAAAAGAAAAGCAAGCCTTGTTTTTAACAGAATTTACATAAATGAATAGAATGTTTTTAATTCTAGATTTCATTTGATTAACTTTTAGCTTTTCCTGTTTTATTTGCATTGCTAAAAACTAGAACAGTGAATTGTGTTGGATGGATAGATAAAATTGCTTCTTTTTCAAAAGTGAGTATGACCAGCACCGAGAGAAATATTCGTGTTATAAAGGCTTTGTACAGCATCACAGAAAACAGTTGTCATTTAGAGCAAATAACTCTGGTCCATTATGTACGACTCGGTGATGATACACGAGAAACAATGACAGAGAAACAGACTGTCCAGCAAGTGCTTGCTTTGAAGTCCACACAAAGAAACCGAGACTGTTCAATGCATTATGAAATTTTGAAATCTACCAGTTTCCACTCTATCTTTTTGTCCTGCCTCCGCATCGACTTCATCTGAATATGTTTGTGGTCTGCAGTAAGCAGTGGGATGAAAACAGCTATAATAAGCAACAAGAAAAATAATACCTAACACCAGACTAAGAATAGTTAAGATGCTCACAATTGTAAAATGTATTTCTTTGATAATGGAAGTTTTCCAAAACATATATGCAAACAAAATACTTAGTGTTACAACAGTGTGAGTAGCATAATAAATAGAAATGCAAACTTTTGTTTTTCTCCCTTTTATGTTAAAAAAGGTAAAAATTAGAATGATTCCAACAACAGTTCTGTACAGATATTCCATCTTCTTAGACTTGCAAAATGTCGTGTGTTGTTTCAAAGTCCAGGTGAAGCCGCAGATCCAAAGAAATACCAGCAGAATTACAGAACTTCTAGCACTTAGTAGAGTGATCAGTGAAATACCAAGTATCCATGAAGTGATGGTAAGCAGTTTATAGAAAAGATACACTAACTTGGGAAGCACATGAAATTCATCTTTATCGGGCAGAGATTTTCGTAATGATGTCTGATAATCAACCATCGAAATGGAGATACCACAAAAAGACATAATAATGGCAGCATCTAAACAAAACACAGGGATAAATGTTAAACCCAAATAAACTATACTTATTTTACATTATAATTTCTGAATGAACTTTTGAACAAGTTCATGTTTTCTTAACACTTTCTTTATGCCAATTTTATATTTCATCTGTGCTCCTGAGCAAGTCACCTTAATTGTAAGGCTCAGTTTAGTTACCTAAATCTAGGCATCAAGTGCTGTTTGGGATGGTTATGTTGTCCTGCCCAGCCTCTGGCCATTGATGGTCTCAGCTAGGTTGTGTGTCGTATTTGCCATCTCCACGCACAGATGACTTTAAAATGCCCAAGTTATTGCAAACAGCTCATAAAGTTTCAGAAACTGATACTGACTGGGGTGTCTACAATGTAGAAATCTATAACTAAGACTTGACCTTGCATATGGTCATATTTAAGATGAGGTTCATCTGACCATTTTGTCAGAGTATCTGTTGACTCCACAGACTATGAAGGAACACCAGACAGCAGTGCAGGTCTCTCCATTTGGTTAGATAAATTCCAACCCTGAGTAAGTCAATGCGTTGCAAATAATTCTGCTAGTTTTGGAGCTGGAATTGGTACAGCTGCTCTCTTGCTTTTGGGGGTCAAACCAGTATCACTTCATCATATCACATTCTGCAATGCTGACATATCCTTAGTTTTTTTCTGACTCTGTTCCTCATCTGTAATATGTTAAGGATGGTAGCTCACAGGGCTGCTTTAAATACATTACTGATTTCAAGATGTCCAGTTAGCAGTTTTAAAAGCAACTGTAAGAAAAGCACACAAAACAAACTGCTCTGCAAATGGTATACTAATTGTGTTCGATAGCTTATTTTCAAGTGATATATCGTTAGGTTTCTATTGGCTATTATGAATTGTTACAGTGAAATCTTCCTCCTCATGGCTTCAGCAGAACAGACCATCTACTAGACAGAAATTCTAACTAAATGCAGAATAATTATACACTGGAGTGTATGTTTTGCAAGGTATGTCTAAAATGTTATCCAATCGTATGAGTCATCTTTTTGGGTAAGAGGCTGAACTTGCAAATTAAGGAGAAAGGCAGACTCACATTGCCAGAATTTGTTTTTGCTGTGTTCCATGAGGATGTAAATCTGGATAAAAAGCTGTGGTGCAGTCTCAAGAAAAGTCTTGAACACCCTGAGCATATTAATATCAGTCACTACATCAACAGCTTGTTTTTGAATGAAGTGGGGAGGGTCTGTTTCTGATGCAGCTCCGCTGTTGCTTTGTTTAAACGCAGCTTGGCAGCCATACTTCAAAGCAAACCAATACCTATAAAAAAAAGAGACTTGATTGGACAGCATTTTTTAAAAGTGCAACTCAATAAAATTATATAGCCTAACAAGGATTTTTCCCATTTCATTCTCCGTTCATATTTTATCTTTGAATGTAATCCAGCACCTTCTACTAAGATAAAATTTAGTCCAATATCTGTCTGGTATCAGTGATATCAGATAATAATTTATGACCAGTGATACCAATGCGATGTAAAAACTACTAGAACAGAACAGAATGAGACTTTCCTGATTAAAGATTACAGTTTAAAGATTTAGGTTCTTATTTGCTTACAAGTACTGCATTTCTGAAATTTCCCTTAGCACCTCTTCTCAGTCTCTCTTTGAGACACTCAGTCACTTTCTTTGTATCCTTTTGAGGGGTATCAGTGAATATCCAGCTGTGAACATCTACCTCTATGCAAGTATAATACAGATCCATAAGCCCCAAGGATAATATCTGACAAATTGCAAATATACACCAGGCTTAAAAAAAGAAAAAATCATTAAAGTGTTCCTTTCTAAACCCTCAGGAAGACTTTAATTTCAGAAAATTATTTTCAAGACACATGGATTCCTAGGTTGACAGATTCTACGAATAATCTGAGTGGTTTTAGAAGCTGTTTGAAGCAGCCATTTACCTTGGCAAATGAGTGCACCTGAATGACTTTTGGAACAGTTCTGGTTTATTTTCAATTAAGCCTAAATGAACATTTCCTCTAAAAGAGCAGTATGCAAAGATCTATGGAATTAGTTAATCACGACTGGTGTGCACTCTTTGTGGTAAAGAACCTTTTCTGTTCGGTGTATCTCTAATGCCATGCATAGGGATAAAAAAAACCTAGCTCTTACTCCCATTTTCAAGACCTTTGCTACAGGCCTGGAGGTGGACATAGCTCCTCAGAAGGGAGAGAAGGCTTAAGTTTTAATTAAAAACCGTTTTGACAATTAAGGGAGGAACCAGCTATTGTTTACATAGGAATCTTTACAGCTGTGTTTAAGAGAACAGGATGGAGGTTACAACCCGACGTAGGACCAGAACTCCAGCTGCTGGAAATTATAGTATTTCCACTGTCCCTAATGCACTCACACACACAGACCCCCAGCCCTGGAGAATGATCTGACTCATTGCTCTAGTGCTTTGGAAGCCAAGCGAGGTAGGTAATGCTCCTTTGCATAACAGATGAAACGGGACAATTTCAGAAGAATGGGTTTTCACAGCTAAAGACCTCTTTCCAGTTGAACCGTTCAGCGGCAAACAAAGAATCTTTTGGAACTAGTGAACAAGTCAAAGCAGAGAGAAGTATCCTTGTAAGTATGCGTGCAACTCCTGTTTTGAAGCAAAGCAATGCTTGCTCCCTTCTGCTGTTTACTTGACTCTGAGGGGTCAGTAACACCAGCTGTGCAGATTGCAGACTAAGCCTTGTAACTCTGCAGCACCGTAATAGGCACTGTCATTGCTAGTAACACAGCAGCAGCTTTGCGAGGCCTCAGGACTGGGGCTTGTCAGGCTTGCTCTGTTTGAAGTTTTCTTGACCTGTCCAGGACTTACCTGGTTTAGCTTGTATTTTCTGCAGAAAAAAAACGGTGATTTCTTCCAGTTGACCAGATGATGGTGAATTTATTTTATTTTTGTGCATTTTTGTGTGGTACAGCCGTAGTTTTCCATAGGCAACAGTAAGAAGCAGATATTCTGTATTGAATGAGGTATTTATGACAGACATGATGATGTAGGATAGAGAAATATAGTCCCAGTATGATAGCAGAGGTCCTAAGATGTGGAGACACAGTGTAGAAGAATACATGCAGAAGGTGATAAGGGATGGCAGAACACTGGAGACTCCATGGCTATAAACTCACCAATGGTCAGTTATAGAAATACAGACCCGGAGCTGGATGAATCTAGTTTTAGAGTTAACAAAGAGAACAAAGAGATTGTATCTAACATGCATAAAAGGCACCATAGATAGGAAGTTTGGATGTAACATGAAGCTGCAGAGAAATGAAGAGAAAGCAAAGTCTAAAAGTGTGTTAACAGACATACAAAAAAGACCCAAAGTGGATCCTAAGAGCGAAGAAGAAGAAACCATCAACGTGAACATCATGTTCCTCCCAGCAAGACTCCAGACACTGGTAACACCTGTAACATCCCCCCGTGCACCAGAATGAAACTGCTTAAGGAGCAGAGGGAGGGCGAGCAAAACACAAAGAAAAGAGATAGGAACTAAGAAATGCGTGTGTGTAACAATTATAACTGCATTGTTATTACTGAAACTTTTTATGCATAGAAGTAGTCTTCTTTTCCTGCAGTAAATAGATCTAGACTAATAATGATTCTTGGAATCAACAGTTACAATTTCACATACACTAATTATAAGTTCTTTGCTTTATGGGTATATAAATCCCTTGTGTTTGCCCATAAACAGGATTTTGAGCATAATAGCCTTCAGATATCACTTTTAAGTCTATTTCTGCCTATTCAGTTCCCAGACATCTTAAGCTTCCAATATTCCTCTCCAGTGAACCCATTTTGACTATAACCGGCAGGCAAGGCCAGCAGAAGCAGTCCATTTTTAAGAAAACTCAGTGTTGTTCAGCCAATTTTTCTAGCACTATAAACATTGCTAAAGGTCTTTGCCTCAACAGAAGAATGTAGTCATCTGGATGATGAAGATTACATCATTTATTCAGATCTATTTTCTTGGGAAATCGAGCAGAACACCACAAACCATCACTTGGTTATCTTACACAGTTGTACAAGCCTGCTAACGTTCAGGCTCAGAAAGGCAAGGTCCTATGCCTTAGCCTGCCTTCTACTCCCATTCCCTCAGGCTGCATTGAGATGTTTTCAGGATTCATGCTGAAGTGCTGCAGGTTGCTGATTCCCTGGTTGCCCACAGGATCATAAGCACTACGGATCCTATGAAATGCATGCAGTTGTATTTCCTTTACGTAGAAAAAAGGGGGCAGCAGATGATTAGGCACCCGGATCTCATCCCAGTATGAGACTGGAGCACAGTCCCCTTCTACTTACAAAGGGAGCTAGGAAGAATTATTGGCTCCTCCAGGTGTTAAAAGTTTAAAACCTTTACCACTTTTAAAGACCAAATCCCTTGACCACAGGGGAGACAGTGTCAGTGGTTCTTCCACAGCTACAGGTGAGACAGGTGGGATTTGCAGGTCCTGGGTTAAGTGCAAGCTAGAGGAATCATGACTTGTTCCCTGGTGTGTTAAAGCATGTCAACCATACAAGAGAGAACTGCAACGTGGAAGCATCCGTAGTAGGTGTGGAGCAGCTATGCTACTACGGAGGAGCCTCAGGGGAAGATCCTTTGCTCTTCTGCTTGCAGTGGTTCGCAGATGGCAGCCATGCCATTCAGGCCATATATTGATTCTGTGAGCTGGCTCTAAATCCATTATTTACTCACAAAGGAAACTATTTTCTACTTTTATGTTTTTGTGTATTTATCTTACTGTTCTCCAAATATTCACTCATAAGCAAAGAACTGAACTGTTTGGCAAGGCATCTATAGCTTTTTCAGTTTGTAAAACAATTAGTATTCCAAAACATCTCGTTCTTGTGTCCAAGATGTAAACATCTGGAGAGTCTGCAATGTTTTAAAGAGAAAACAATTGAGTAGGCCAATCTGTTAGTTGTCCATGGACTCATTCACCAGAGCCCATGTTTGTCCTAACAGCAAGCAGTGGAAACCAGCTGCACAAATTCCGAGCTGCAGAGCTCACAGATGATACACAGGGCAAGAACCAGACATGGTGTAAAAGGAATATTTTGGTTGGATGTACACCCGAAATCACTTGTCAGTTTTTGGAAGCATATTCCTTCTAAACTGACTGTGGTATACTAGGTTTATGGTGTTATAAGATGGTATGTGACAGTATTTTTCACTAGTTGCAGCTATTTCAGTTAGTCCACTTCTCAGTTAGTCCACTTCTGACTTTGAATACTGTATAGAATACGTTGTTTTTTCTAGAAAAGTCCAAATACTTCCAATTGCTCTTTGAGCACGTATTAAGCGAGATGACGTTCCCTGAGCTCCACATGGCTGTGTCAGTTACTGTAGTTCACTGTGACAAATTTTTCATCTTTTAAGAGTATTTTGAGCTTACACTCCTGTTCCCATCTTCCAATTTGGCAGGCAATATTTTTGCATTTTAGGAAAGGTCCATAGCCAACTCTTAGGCCTAACATTGGACAATTGCATTCACAGCCAAGGGCAAAGTTCAGTCCGTACTAAAGGGTAGGTGAGGCTCAAATTTTCTCCTTTATCATGCCCACAGCTCACCTAAACACTGTGCCTGCTCTGAACCTGTTGTAATTATATTCCTATAATCTGTATTCCTATAATATATCTACTGGTATAGAAATTCTGTGTTTCAATCTTCATAAACTGAAAAAAAAAAAGTTTTTAAAAAGCTAATTCAACTGGAATAAAAATACATTATTTAAAAGTTATTATTTAACATATTTGTTAATGTAAATAATGTAAAAATACATTATTTAAAAGATTGGTTATGTATTTTAAGTGGAGGTACATCTTAAACTGAAGGTGAAATGGGTATGGGTAGTATGTCATTAATACAGTCAAATGCAAGGTTACCATTTACTTTTTCTCCCTCTAAACTCAATAAAGAGGATCTTTTTTTCATTAATCCAAGGTAATAAGCTACTTGGAATCCAACAGAGTAAAAAATTATAATTTCTTTACAACTGGAATTGTCATATGTGAACAGTAAAGAATTATCAGTGTTTCTAAATATCATATTCACTTTGATAGTTGAAGTCTCCTGTAAAATTAGGAAGGTTTTCACCCTCCAAGTGTGACTGGTGATTCACAGAGGTGACAGCTACTTGTCACAGCCTTCTTATATCACAGGCAAGCTGACTCGCCAGTGCTTCCATATCACCTGCTTCCCCTCAGATTTCCATTGAGGACTTTCCACAGCACGCCCAGTACTACACCAAACGTCCCATCTCATCAAGCTACACTGATAAAGATTTGGGTGCCATTTAGAAATTCATGCAGGGAGGGGGGGGGAGAGACCTGGCAGCAATTATTTTCCCTTCTAAACTCCAGTCAGGCAGTCGCAGTTTGCAGCATTGTATAAATCCTTATTCAAAGGCAAATTATTCTCTGCTGTGTGTTTAAAATTAATCATCTAAGTATTGAAAGGTTTGGATTAAGGGCATGAAACTGCTGCATCTAAGACAATACATTAACTCTCTGTACCTCACTGACTTGGTATCTTAAATACCTTTCTGTTTATTTTGTCCCGTGGAACTTCCTGTTACACACAAAGATTACCAGAGGCATGTCCTCACATTTGATCTGTTCCTGGTTTTGGTGTGGTTTAACAAGTTCTAAATCTGAACATCCCCTATCTTGACTGAATTTTTCTCATCACCTTTTAAAAACATGTTATGATATAATCCCAGGTTCAGCAAAGTACTCGCATTTATTTACTCTGATGTTTCATGGATTTAGGATTCATCTTTCCAAAAAAATCTTTTTCATCCCCTCCTGTTCAAAGATGCAGGGCATCTTCAGCCTACCTTTAAGCGTCAAGAGACACAACAGCAGCAGCCAATATCACAATGGCTAGCACCTGTATGGCCTGTTACTCTGACCGTGAAGGTTATTAATTGCTAAAACTTAGTCTTCTGGAGGTGTCCTTGACTGGTGCTGCAAACTGCTACACATCCATGGACTCCAGAATTCATATGGTGCCCCAGGGAAACGTCCCCTTTTTCCACATTCACTGACTGTGCTATCATCTTAATGTTGACGTGATGCCACAGTCTGTTCTTCAAACAACATCTGCGTGAACCATTTAAATGGGTCAGGCTGAAAATATTTTTAGTCAGCATAGCTAATATACACTTTACCAACTTACTTTTGTCTCCTTGCAGAGAATAACATTTCATATGAAATATAATTACAGGTCTACATTCTTTCCATTAAAATAAACCAAAGCCTTTTTAGAGATGAAATAATTTTAATTTCTTTTTTTTCTCTATTTTTAATATACATATATGTGTACATAAGTGTATACACACATATGCTTTCCGTATTTATTACTTAGCATTGGTCATGTGATAACATAACCAGACTGATTCCCATTGTGCTGTGCACTGTACAAACATAACATAATGTTCAACATAATGTTCATTCTGTTTCAAAGATGGAGCAAGAGGTGTAAAAGACATATGAGAAGGAAGAAATGAAGGAAGATAATTTGGTAAGGTGTATTCACACCTTATAATTTCAGGCATCCTAAGCTCACTGGCCAAGTCAGTATTTACTGGCTAGGCCCATATTTTCCTCTGTGGTGAGTGGAGTATATAGGTTCCTGCCCGAAATGACCTTCTGGAGAAGCTCACCTCAACACCTATGACCCAACTCCTGACAAAAACAATTTTCATCCATTGACTGTAGGGACAAACCCAAGAGACTCATTGTCTACATTAACTGGATAAATCAGATGACTAAGAGGGAGGAAAGGAGGGAGCTGTACATGGATACACCTAAGAAAACACATCTCATAGGAAGCATGTAATAGTTGACACAAAGGTATAAGCACAGATGTCAGCTTGCTGTTACCAGCTTATACTTTACAGTATGCATTATCACACTGCTCAGTTTTGAGGAGTGGCTGAAAGAACTTTGTAATTTATACATATCAGCTTGGAAACTTGCCTTGACTAAGTGGCAGCATAGAAAAAATATCAGTTGTGCAACAGAGAACAGGTGACCAAGCTGACAACATCATCAGTGCAAAGGGCAAAACTATGTTTGCTAGATAATAAACCATTCAGAGCAGATAGGACTAAATGTGGAAAGGAAACTTTGAAAATTATAGAAGTTCATAGTAAGAGGTATTGATTGGTAAGGGTATGAGTTAAGGGAAATCCAAGAGTTTCACACATTACCTTAAAGTTAAGGTAATCTATGAAAATTTGACTGTAAAAGCAGCATTTTGAATAGATACAAGGGCTGAGTCAAGGTTACAGTATATAGAGCTGTAGATTATCAGAGCTTGGGTCTGAATTCTGAAAGCTGCGGTGAAAGGTGAGGTCTCAGAGATAGGCACTAATCAGCAGGAAACTTTAGGGACAACCTGTGAGTGTAAAACCGAAGCCAATGGTGAAACTAGAATTGGAGTCCTGAAGAGATTACAGAGAATGAGGTCGTGGAAGAGAAAGGGGAATAAGGAAGGTTTTCACCCAGATGTTGAAAGAGCAGCTTCCAACATTCTATACTGCAGTTACTGGTTTAACAGTTACACGAATTATCAGAAAAAGAGGTCATGGCTTTAATTTACCCTGGAAGAAACAAACTCCGAGGGGCAGGTTTGTAAGTCACAAACACAAGAATGGCACTCCTAGCCATACCAGAAGATGAAAAGCCATGAGGACAGACAAAAGGAGGGTGCCACAACGGGCCTCGAGACATCCCCTCTACAAGGCAGAACCTGGTAGAGTCCCTGTGGCCGGGTGCTGCTATAGCTCACATGAACCAACCTGTATCCATGGATCTGGTTAGTGAACAAGAAACTGTCCAGAGAAACTGAAGAGGGATTTTCTTTTTCTTCAAAAAGTAGTATTTCTAAGTTTTTCTAATACCTGACACCAGCGAAATTAAACCTCCCAGTAAATACTCCTCTGTGAAGTCTAAAACCTCAGGATCGTAAGAGGAGGAGAAGCAGGAAAGTAAAGTTGACAGACAAAAGGAAAAAGAATATTGAGATGCAAAAGTTAATTGTGACACCTAAGAGCTCCATCATTTTCCTTCATCCATTACAACATTAAGTGAATAAAATGTCTGTGAGGGGAGTTTTTACATTGGTGTAAATATGTCTTTCATCACTGTCCGCAGAATAGTACAGGAAGTTAAAGGAGGCCTTTTAAATAAGTATTTTATTAAGTGCCTCCGGTAAGTGTATATTCACTTATATTTCTTGCATGTTACATACACAAAATAATTAAAATTCAGGACTTTTCATCAACATCTTTCACCTCAATTTTAAAATGGAAGTAAAATCTTAGCACAAATGATTTCTGTAATGATAACGATAATTTTATAGAAAAGCCACCATCGAGTGTTAAGCATATGGTATCTTAAACTATTCCTAGACGTGCGTCTTTCAGCAAACAAAGGTTCCTGTCACCATTATCTCAGTCCCTGCAGGTACTGCTGCAAGTATTCTTATTAACTATTCAACTATTCATTTCTCTTCTGAATCTTGGTGGGTTTTCTGCATATGGTTAGACTCTCAGGTTCAAAAACTACCTCCTACTTTAGCTGTCTCATCTGCTTAGTGTAATTAAATTAATTCCCTTCTCAACATCACTTTAGAAACTTAAATTTATCAGTTACAACAGTATTACTCTGTAAAGCAAGCAATTTTATTAAATATGCCCTATCAAAAAGGCTGATGAATCAAATAGGCTGTGAATGATAAGAATTATTACTTACAGGTAAAATCAAAGAAGATCTGCATTTCTATCAAAACCTGACATAATTTACCCCTGCACAAGCAGACAAAAATCCATTTGCTTACATGGAGCAATCATTGTTAAGGCCAGAAGGGGTCTTGTCCCTGAAGCCATATTAAGGTTTTCTTAATAAACCGTCTTATAGGAATATATTTTCTTTAAAATGAATTTTTAAACATGCTTACCTTATAAAAATTCCACACTGAAAGAGATGAACTAGAAAAATCCATTTTAGCTTCCCAGTATCAGTACCTTCCCAGTCATTTTTAAACCACTCGTAACTGAATATCTGAGTTATTAATGATGAAAGACCTCTAAAACACAGTATCAATATACTCCAAGAATATTGTCCTTGATAGAAATATTTACTAGCTACCCAGAAGTCCACTCCAATATCAACTACGTAAATTAGAAGTCCACAAACTAAAAAAATAAAATTCTGCTTAGTAAATTTCATCATGCATCGGACTGTCACAGTTGTCATTCGCTCCTCACTTCATGTAAAGGAAAGTCAGAATTAATCGAAATGCTTTCCTACAGTGGAGTCTTTTTCCTGATGACACCGTCTGCTCATAGTGCTTTATATGCAGGAAAGCTGGGTTGTGTATTTTTACTATAGCGAAATGACTTGCATTTTTCTGTATTCTTGATTTAAATATTAAATTAACTTCATTGATACACATCTGTTCTGGAAAAGACAAATGTAAATTGACTTTTTCATTGGTGGAGTTATTCTTCATTACTCATTCCTAAAAAAAAGAAGAAGAAAATATGAAGATTAGCAGTAACAATGTTTTCTTTTGAAGTATCACACAGCAATTCTCATGACCATTTAAACAAGCAAGTACAAAATGCAGAATGTACTGAGATATCAGTGAACAATCAGCCCAAGAGAAGCTGCACCTCTGAACCTGCCGAGGTCGCCCACTCTCCCAACCACAGTGACTCTCCACTTACCAAGCAGCTGTTCAGACAATTCCTAAGAGTTGCAAAACACTAAGAAATAAGATTACCTCTACTAGTTTTTAATACCAGTTTATGGAAAAAAAAAATCCATTCCTTCCCAGCACTTTTTTAACTTCTGAGGCCTTCTCCCTTACTGTGCACAGCACAAAACACTGAGAAAACTCCTGTCCTGAGTACATGCCATTGTATCAGAGTACACATCACTATGTCATTTCTGACTGTGTTGCTGCATTGGTGTTCATACGTCTAGTGGTTTTATCATGTCTGCTTGTTTCTTCCACATGCAGCAAGCAGCGCTGAACAGGATTGCAGCTTTCCTGTCAAAGAGACTTGTAAGGAGCCAGACCTGAAGCACTCTGCACCTCTTCGGCAAACGTCTCCCAAGCTGTGTGAGTAGTAGCTAAACACAGATGACCTAACCCCATTGTCTAGTACAAACAGAATGAATTCACAGCCCGAACTACATTTACATTTTCTAACATTGCAAGGATTCTTGTGACCTCTTTGAGTAGTCCTTGCACATCCTTCCTCTGTAGACCTGTGGTATTTGCCAAGTGAACAGAAAAGCTGTAAGGCAGTACATTCTTTGCCTCATTCATTTCCACCTCCGCAAAGCCACAAACATTAAAATGACAAAAAGTCACTTATTTCATTTACATATCTTTGCAAAAAGCTGCTGGGAGCTATCCCAAAGGATGGGACACAGGACGTGCCAAAGCACCCGGTTCAGGCTGGTGCCGCCACCAAACAGCAGCAGACTATACACGGGGAACAGCCGCGCTGGGGAACTCAGGGCAGGGGAAGTGTGGGCGGAGGCAGGTCTCCTTTGGATTTTGGTGAATTTGGGCATGCTGCCACAGAGGAATGAAATGACACAGTTGGTTAATACCCCATGAACACAGCTTTTGAAAGGTAATGACAATTATTTGCTTGTGTTGACTGGGCTAGTCTACACTGTGAGCCAGGTACAAATCTAGAGAACTTAAGCTCTTAATTTCCTAATGAAGACAAGTGAGAACATAAAAGCCTAAATAGCTGCTGGGTGTCTAAACGCTGGTTTTTTAGATCTAGGCCTTAGCTACTTCTAGCCTCTTGTTCTATCTCCTACTTAGGTTTCGTGTCCTGGCCCCACAGAGGTCAGAAAGATCAGGCAATCTCACAGCTAGAATAGCTGGGATCCTTTCACTGTCCTTTCTTATTCTCTACAACAAACTACCACTAATCTCTTTCAAATCACTAATTCAATTTGTATCAAATTCACAGGCAGATTCAGGGAAGTGGACTTTGGTACAAAGTCCAGCATAGACTGAACTTTCTGTTTGCAAATGTTTCGTATCTGAAAACTTGTGTATGAACCAACTTAAGAGTTTATTACTCACATTCATTCAAGGAAATTCCAAGGGAAATTGTATTTACTCTATATTAGAACACCATGTCATTCTGCAGCTTGAGGTACCACCTATGTTAAGCTGCATCCTTCTTTGTAACAAGAACATTATGCACAGTTTTTAGAACAGATTAAAAAAAAAAAAACAACAAACACAAAGACCAAACCTTGAACAGGTTCACTATTTGACTGTTCCAGGAAACAAGATCATAAAAGATAAGTCAATAACTGGATCCAGACAGAAAGTTCTTTGGGTAGGCAATTTATGGCCAAAGTAGGCAGTATACCAAGGTTCACATTTAATGAGTACTAGACATTTGAGTGGCAAGGAGTAGCCTCTAATTTTGTACCTGAAATGAATAATTAGGATAACTGGATTCGTCCCTCTTTACAACCTCCCTATCCTTCTGTATCTGAGCACTTCAGAAAGAGGAATTATCTCATTATCATGTTATCCCTAATACGAAAGAAAGTCTTACGGTCTACGTCCAGACTCCTCTGAAACAACAGCATGAAGAGTAGTTGTAAGCCCGGTTATTTCTACTTCTGACACACGTACTGTCCAAACTGCTGCCACGCTGGCAGTCTGCAAACCTGTGTGGACATCTTGGTGGTATACGAAGGCATCAGGGAAGCCGAGATAAAAGAGGAGCCACACATTATCAAGCATGTCAGCTTGCTCACATTCTCATAATTATCTTGAACAAGGAATCTAGTCTTGAAAGAGCCTTGGAATGGCTGGTAAGGCATGGGGTTTATGTTTTGCTCATGTGAACCTAAAAAAAATCTGTCAGAGACTTACAAATCTGTATTCCCAAATGTTCAATGTCTTAATTCCAAGACCAAGCACAAATGCCTGCTCACAGGTGCACATGAAATCTCTGTTGAAGATCTCAGCCCTTAACATCCCCTATTATTTTATGCATGATAGCACTCCAAAGAGCACCATGGTTTCATGCGCCAGGTGGGGTACAATTAGGTGCCACAGAAGAGAGTGCCTTGTACCACTCAGAATTTTATTGTCCCCAGTCTTCCTAAACATACAAGGTCAGGCTGGTCAGTGCTCTGAGCAACTTCATCTAGTTGAAGATGTCCCTGCTCATTGCAGGGGGGGTTGGACTAGAAGACCTTTAAAGGTTCCTTCCAACCCAAACTATTCTATGATCTAACATGACAGGAGCTACAGGAGCACAGTGTCTGTCAGCCAACATAAGTATAAGCCTTTTCTAAAAACAAAGATACTTTTACAAAATCATATTGTGATAAAGCAGAAACAGTAAAATGTGATTAGCAAGGCCTTCAGTTCTCACAATACATTTAAAATGTGACTACAAAATGCAGACTTACCTTAATACTGGCCACAGACAGAGATTTTTCACTTTAAAAAGTTATAGATTTGCATATTCACAGGTTTCCCATCCGTACCTTTACAAGTCTTGCAATCCAATAAAAGTTAAAGGGCTTACAAATATAACAGAAACTGAAACTGAAGTCATGCAAACCACGTGACAGTTAATGATTTGCTACCTGCCAAGAACTGTCATTCTTAGGAATATATCATAAAAATTCTATTCTAAAAATTCTGTTTAGAAGTCCCTGTCTATATTTAATACTATGTTTAATATACTATAAAATTCCTTTCAATAAACTAATTTCACACTTTGCTCCACAAAAGTAAAAAAAAAAGTACCACTTCCCCTCCATATATGTATATATCTGCATACGCATGTTCAAACTTGGAATGTAGTTTGTTAGACTTGTTGAGCAAAAGCCAACAGATATTTATGGAAACATACATGTGTATATGTGTGTGTATATGTGTGTTTGAGGTTTTTTATATTTATTTATTTATTTTATATTTTTATGCATATATCAAAGATTTATGAAATAAGAACAATCTTTTTGGCTATATCTGAAAACTGTAGTACAATGCACTGGAAATCTGTACAAAAAGCTTTTCTATGCAATAATACATGAAGAGACTGCATGTGTCCAGGGACAAGTGATTAAAATTGTTTTCCTCTGGTAAAACTACAGGTGTTTGCAAGAGTCTGCTCCTGCTGAGCTATCAGCACTCAACACACAAATTTTATGCTACTGAGAAAATCTAGAGCATGTTTAAAAGAGCTGCAGGGTACAAGGAGCAGGTGGTGTGATTCAGCCTCTATGACCATGCTGCACAGGATGATGCATGCCCTCAGCCAGAGCACTCTATAGCTTCTCTAGCTCGTACGACAGGAGATACAATCCTACAAATGTCTTCACAGGGAACTTAATATCAGTGCTTGCTTTTACTTGCGCTCCCTCTCCCTTATAGGTTAGAAACATCCTAGCCCTAAGCAATTCTTTCAGGCCTTGAAATATCGTTATTTTCATGTCATCACTTGAAGAACAGAATCAATGGACCAAGTCAGTTTTCCAAAGCTAAAAAACCAGTGGCTGAATCCAAAGCAGTACTGCAGAGTGGTTCATCCCTGCAAGACAACACATTAGGAAAACACCTTAGGACATCAGTGGGGCAATGCATTATCCATAACCGGCTTCTGAACAGATGCAGCAGAGGCCTTTCTACCTGTGTTAAATCTCAGTGATGATTCAAAGGCAATAGGCCTACTCCGTGCATGCCCAACAAGATCTTCATAAGGGCTCTGAGCATCATGAACGCACTAATTAAAAATGTAGTTGTATATTGGTCCACAATAAAATCCCAGAGACTTCAGAAAAGAAGCAACTCAGCAATTACAGTGACACCTGTTCTGTCCTATAAATGATCAAATGAATAAAAGCACTGTGTTAAAATATAGATTTGTGGACAATATTTCTTTCAACATGGGCATAAGCTACTGTGTGCTTTTGCAGCAAACTGAACACCTGACACGAGCATAAACCTATGTAATCCTAGCCAAGAAAAACAAAAGGGATGCATCATGCCCATCCTGTCTTGTATTCCCCTGGCCTTGACTGTTCCACTTGCATAAAATCCACTGGAATGGACTGCACCTCTGGTTCTTCACAACCTTCACTTCACTGGGACCTCGGTGGATGAGACTGCAAGAGTAGCTGCAGACAAGATGAGACCGTGGCAAACTAGTCTACGGACTAGACTATCCACATTTAGCAGCTTTTACCAAGACTGCCCCTCTCCACAGGTCTTGGCCAGGTTTGAAAAGCTGCTGCTCTCCAGTACAACACAGCTTTCTTTTAACTCTTAAAAAATCTCCAGTGATCTCAGTCAATGATTAATATCATTCCTTTACGTATGATAAATATTCATCATCTGAGATATGTTCTCACTGAACTAAAAAAAATACACATAATTTAGCAGCAGAGTAATAAATGCATTATATACTGAGCTTGGTATATAGATTTAAATTCTTATAACTCCATCTCAGCATTTTTAAATTTGCAAGAGGCTTTGCCTAAATAGTGACTAAGTTCCCACAGCTTTAAGGGAAGGCATCTTAAATCAGCCAAGTCACAAACTCGTTACTGTGACCTTTGTTGTTATTAAAAAATGTCAAAAACTTTATAGCATGGAGAGAGAGACAATGTTTGTGTATCTGATTCTTGGACTGTAAATCAAGCAGCTCATGAGCTAAATTACTGTCTGAATGATTAATTTGTTTTCTAGTTACACTTGCTATCCAAGAAAGCACATCTCTTAAACTGTGACAAAAATCCTACAGTATTCAGTACACTTATTTGCTTCCAAATGGGCTAGTAAGGACCTTTTTTCTCTGCTTTGATTAGTGTTAGCAGGACATTGGATATTTTATCTTTGGAAGGTCAACTTATTCCAGACATTGGAAACTAAGGTCCTCATTAGGACTAGCATAGAAACAAACACGATGAAACACCAACCTCAAAAAACCCAGAATTTCTGAAGATTCATTGTGTAATTCTCTCTTTACCTTTGATACTTAAGCTTTGAAGTCAATAAATGTTTTTGCCACCAGTATTAATGGATGTTACAGAAGAAAATGCATGGCTTGAAAGAGCGTATTTGCCAATAACTTCACCTCAGTGTAACAGCTTCCTCTGCTTCATTAATTACTCCAATATACTTGTACAAGCTGTCAGCAGTTTTCTACCACTGCTGCTACTTGGTACCCTGCCACAGCAGAACCCCTGGTCACCTCTGCAGTGAACCCAAAAGTTGAACTCAAAAGCAGCATTAACATACAGATTTGGAGGAGAATCTCACAAAGCCATAGAACAGACAAGGCTTGAAGGGACCTCTGGAGGTCATCTGGTCCAATTCCCCTGCTCGAGCAGGGCCACCAAGAGCCAGTTGCCCAGGACCATGTCCAGGCAGCTTTTGAATATCTCCAAGGATGGAGACTCCACAGCCTCTCTGGGCAACCTGTGCCAGTGCTTGAACTACCTCACACTGAAAAAGTGTTTCCTAATGTTCAAAGGGAACCCCCTGTGTTTCAGTTTGTGCCCATTGCACACATTGTGGTCCTGCCACTGGGCACCACTGTAAAAAAGCCTGGCTCCGTCCTCTGTGCACCCTCCCTTCAGGTATTTATAGATATTGATGAGATCCCCCTGAGCCTCCTCTTCCCCAGGCTGGACAGTCCCAGCTCTCTCAGCCTTTCCCCATGGGAGAGATGCCGCAGTCCCTTCATTATCCCCCCTGATCATGTCCTAAACACCAGATGATCTGGCTTTCTATATTTTCTACACAACACTGCCTCTTAATGTAGGAATCTTGCAGCCTACATTCTCTCTGCAAAATCTGCTTCACTTCTTTTTGGCCAGGACTCTTTACTTCTCTCTGTACCACGTAAAAAGCATAAAAACATCATAAGAAAAATTCTGCAAGTACCAAGAAATACATGCATGTCTTAGTTAAAATAGGTGTTCTAAATGGCAGCAAGAATTATATTAAAATAACAAGAAAACCAACCAACAAAAAATGCTCTCAACAAGACTTTCACATAGCAATGTCTATGAAGACAAGTATCTCAAGGAATTTGCTATGCACTACTCAATTGATTCTGTCTAATTATCACAGAATTACATGCTTGTGCTTAAGTCTATTACGGCTATTACACAGCCACAGTGGAGAGGCATTTATCCTCAACAATTATGCTTAAAATGGGGAAGAAAGCCAAGTTCCAGTACTCAAAGGTTTCTTGAGTGCTAAAAATGCAAACAATGACCTCGTCGCATTTTCAAAATTACCAAACTGCATTTTATGTACCTCGTAGTTGTAGAAAATTAATCCTCCATCGAATATCACATTGTATATCACAAACAATCTCACCTTAGGCTTATTGAAACTCAGTTTTTTGCCCTCTTTTTTTTTTTTTTGACTGGTACTCTAACATTCCCTGCTTCAGAATATTTTTCACCTCAAAATTTTGTTTCAGCAATGTAAAACAGCTAGTGAACCAAAGAACTTGAGGCTAAACACTCATATTTGCCTGTACCATATTAGAGAGTATAATAGCAGGACTTCCACTACGTGCCTGTTAACCCCTGTATTAGAAGAGGAATAACAGACTTTTTAAATCGGTAGGCTTGTGCAGGAAATGAAGGTGACAGGAGAACCTGCACTTCGCTCTCCAAAGGCACCCACTGCTGCCACCTCCAGACAAAACAGATTCACAGCTCCTGCCTAATACTAAAAAATGTATTCTTTTACCACAGTACAGCAATAGTAGTAATAAGCATTCCCTGGGGAACAAGTCTACAGTTCCCCAAACAACACTTAATTAAAAAAAAAAAAAAGTCTTGTGATGTTAAAAATAACTGGCACCTTGCTATTTCTGAGTTATCAGTGACATGTAAATCTTCAGGTAAATAATTTCAGAAATCTTCTCTAAAATTTTGCAGTTTTCTTAGAAATAGGAAACTGCTGAAATATACAGCGTACCTTTGCTTAGGTAGTACCTTCTTCTAATGACACAGCAACTGAACTTCACCTAAGGACTGTGAATGAGTTTAACATACCACCAATAGCTATATACATGTGTGCTACAAAATCAGCGTCACAGGGTAGTTCATGATTAGGTAAGTTCAGGTCTAGTCACAGTTTCTTATAAAACACTATACGGGAAAATGATATGGCAAGAGACTGGAATATTGTCTATAGGGGGAGTATAAGTGGTGTACAAGGGGTCTCTTGCTTGCTTCAGCAGCATATCTGCACACAAAAAAGGCTTCTTTTCTTTGACTCGAGACATCCTTTCTGTCGTCTGTAGTTCATGCTTTGGTGAGTTTGGAAATAAAAAACAAATGTAATGGGTTTATATATAAAATAAGTAAAGTTCTGGTTTATCAGATAAATCAAAGAAATTGGCTTGAAGGCCTCAATATAGGGGCGGCCAGCATCAGTACAGTGGCACAGTTTCTCTCTGTGGCTTTGTGATGCCTGGCAATTAACAGTAATTGAAGTCCGTGTCCAGGAGTACATTTGTTTAATTGCTGCATAGCGTGGGCCCGCACAATGTGCTGGCAGCAAGGCTCTTGTGTGTCACAAAGCAAACTGCTTGGCTGAACGGGTGACCGCAAGGAGATGCCTACTGCTCGTGTAGCCGAAGGGTTAGCTAGCACCGCAAGTGTGCTAACAGTAGCTAAATCGGCATCCGTGAAACAGCCTAAAGGCAAGCACGCTGTCGGCCACCAGACTTTGAAGACGCCCCGCTGCTGTCTGACCAGGCAGCTGAAAGGCACCGCTTGTCCTCCGACCGTGGAGGCCAGCTGAAAATGTGGAGTTGTGTGTCGATGCTAGCGAGTGCGGCGTGGCAAGGGAGGTGGCAGGGCCTCCCTCAGAGCTGCCTCCGCGCCTCGAGCCATCCTCTGCCTCGCGCTGCCCGGGAAGCCAAACGCGTCAGGGATCTGTAGCAGACTGAGCACCAGAAACGGGGGAAGGAGGCAGGGGGGAACACCAGCTCGTCATACACGGCAGGATGCAGACCTTTGTTAGTGTGTCAAAGTCTTTGATAGCTGACCTCCCAGCGTGTAGGGAATGTATCGCTTGCCCACATTACAGTTTAAGCAGACAAAAAAAATTTAAACTTTGAAGTTTTATGACAGTTCTGTTGAAGCCACAGAGCTTTGCTTTTCAGTTCCATGCTGTACTTTAAGTTGTTTGTATCTAACAAGTCTTGTGGAATTTTGCTTCTCAAGATGATGTTTGGGGATTTAGCCCCTTCAGAAGGCAGTGGGAATCTATTCTGTTTGCCCATGCAACTCCAAGAAATGGCCCCAGATCACATATCAGGGTTGCAACTCTATTTTCATACAATGAAAAACCATTTAAGCAAAAAAAATGCTACCACCAGATACTTCATTGTGCTTTGTATTGCTATGATCACCTTATGAATTTACATTGATTTGTAACAGATATAGAGGATCTCATATAGGTATAAAACAATCAGATAATATTTGAAATTCTCATATTGGTAAAGTTGCCTGCAGTAGTATTACCTGCTTTAATTTCAATTGAAATTATTCTTCAGTTTCAGGAGCTACTGGAGAGAGTCCAGCGGAGGGCTACAAGGATGATGAGGGGACTGGAGCATCTCTCCTACGAGGAGAGGTTGAGGGAACTGGGCTTGTTCAGCCTGGAGAAGAGAAGGCTGCGAGGGGACCTTATAAATGCCTACAAATATCTGAAGGGTGGGGGTCAGGAGG
>Ga0065711_1032286_pt1 | contig 27612 bp, 16 predicted proteins | sample Hoacrofraction12_FD_59098 | JGI IMG/M metagenome (GOLD analysis project Ga0065711, IMG submission 59098) | Hoatzin crop microbial communities from Cojedes, Venezuela - Epithelial fraction 12 v2 (version 2) | ecosystem: Host-associated > Birds > Digestive system > Esophagus > Crop | place...
TTTTTCCTTTTTTTTTTTTTTTTTTTTTTCCCCCAAGAGGTCTCAGGAGACGTCATTTGGAGGTGGTTAAAAGAAATAAACTAGGTTGTCTCTCCATGGGCAAAGTAGGAAAAGTAGGTTTTCAAGTGGGGGTGCTGCAAAAAGAACAAAGGCAGAAGATGTGCTGAATCACCACAGTCTCTCCACCGCACTCCAACAGCTCTAATTCTCCTGAATTCGCAGCACTCAGCAATCCAGCAACAGTGCTGCCGAGAGGAACTGGAACCACCACCACAGCAATCCAACACAAGCAACTCCATTGCAAACCAGCTCTTCCAGATGACATCTACCGCTCTCATTCAGCCCCATATAAATTTGTTGGCGTGCAATAATAATGATGACATGCATCTGCTGAAAGTCGACACAGGGGCCTTTCTACTGATGGAGTCAAATGATTAATTCCACGATAATCACTGTGGGGAGTCACTTGAGAGATACATCAATCAATGGAAAGCTCTGTGGTCAGCATTTTAAGGAAGACACAAAATTAATACAAATAACAAGCACAGTCAGGAAAACAACTGTGATGGGGAGAGAAGAAAACAGAGGAACTAAAGAGAGATATTTGCCGTTACTTAAAAGTAGGTCCCACATTAGGTATCGGCCATGCACTGCTTTCTGCAAGCCAGCAAGGGACTGCCCAAGCTACCATCCAGCCCAACAACCTGAGTTATTCTCTCTACAGACTTCACAATCGGTACAAAAACCAGGAGTGACAAACACATCCAGTTTATTTGGCTAACCATCAGGATTAGGAGAAGGGTTTGTATTGCAATACTTAAAGACATATTTGACCTCCATTTGGCCATAGAACGAGATGCATCAAGGATCTTTGTGATTTTTTTTTTTTCTTTAAGGAGCATGATATAGGTGATTAATTCCTCTTTTTTTGAGAGGAGAAGGAAGCCTTGCATGCACCTTGAGCAAGCACCCACATAGCGAAGTTTATAATTTTTGGAAATAATCACCGCTAATCTCTTGCACTTTATTAAGAACTTGGTCTTGCAAGCTGCCAGCAGACCTTAAGTTCCCTTGGCTCCAGGAGTACAGGTTTACGCTCAGCCCCACACAAGTTCAGAATTGTAATTACCAAACAGAAGTAACACACATGTAATACACTTCTTAAAGCAATCACGCAAGAGAACTCATTCCTGGGAATTACCAGATTTACCTAGCAAGGGTGTCAGATTTGGGCCTCCCAGCCCAAACTCAGACGGAAGACACAATTCTTCTCAACTTTGCACCCTTTCACGGCTGTGACCGCTACCTGTGTCCAGCCACATCCACGTGGCCACGCAGCTGCTAGTGCTCGCATTTCCCACACTGGAACCAGTGCAGGCACACTAAGGATGACTTTAACCAAGTTGGATAACGACGGCAAGAAGTTCAGCCTCGCCTTTGTAAGGATTTTCAGGACTTCAATGCAGATTCTCTGTTCCAGCTTGAAACATCTGAGCCGAATACCTAATTTAGGAGAGCAGTCATTTTGCACTCCCTCAATAGTAAATGCAGATAGGCAGACACCTCCAGAAAATTAGCAGATTGGGGACTGAGTCATACTCCGGGGGTATTTGTCTCTCCGGCAACAGAAAGGAAGCCGAGGGTTTCACTCCTAACCGGCACGGCAGCGACTACCTCAGCCATACCTCCAGGAAGGCAGGGCAGGCGCAGGCTGCGATGCAGAGGGTCGAGATGAACTCGCCCCGCAGCAGGCAGGCACTCAGCCGTTCCCGGGATTTAACCGCCATTGGTATCCCAGATACCGGCATCAGCCTGTCCTGGATGGGTCTGTCCCAACCAGGGGAGGCTTTCTCAAAGATGCAAACAGCATGACAAGCGATGTGTTCATTATATCCCTGTGATGGAGCTTCAGGGACAATTAAGCAGACTGCAAAACAGGGAAATTACTTTGTGAGAAATCCTTAATTGTTTTTATTTCCTACCTTCAGCACACTTACATTTGTTTTCTCAGTATTTTATTTGCCTGTTTTATGGGGTTTTGCAAAAATTATTGTACATGGGAAATGAGGCAGCTGTGAGCAGCGATAAGGGAATCCAGCTTTATCTTAAGGCACCATTCCCAACACGGCAGAGAATGGCTTTTACTCTTCCGTCATGTTTGTGAAGAAAAAGTTGAATTCTGCTTTTCAGCTCTCCACAGGGAGGTTTCCACCAAAGACTGCCAAGACCCAGCCAAAACCTGAAAAACATCTACTCGCCTTTGCAGCCAGACACACTGCCGGGGGATCCTTGTGCCATGGTTACTGCGATTTTCAGTGATGGGAAAATACCAGTATTCACTTGTCCTGTTCCCTTTTTTTTTTTTGCTGCTGCTGTTTAATACAGAAAACACTTTTTTATGTTACTACAGCAGGGTCATTCCCAAAACATTCGTCTGATCACACATAGATACCAGACACCTGAAGAATTTTTACAGACTCCAAGTCATGTTGGTGATCTGCTACTGATTTTAAACGAGTCAACAGGTCCCCAAGGAATGCTACACCTTACAAAGTAGCACCAAAAAAACCAAACGAGGCAACCACCAGAGGCCAAGGTAAGCACACTATTCCTGCTATAAATCCCTATCCCAGCTCCACCAGGACTCAATTTTTATACTTTCACAGACCTTCACTCGCAAGAATAACAACCCCCCCAGGAGAAGAAAATTGGTTCTCTTCTTAAATATCTTTGTACAGTACCAAAGGCAGTATTTTCTTTTCTAGAAGGCAAAAATCAGATAATACCGTGTTTGGTGTCTCTCACACATTTACCACCTCCTCCCCAGTCACTGTTCAGACGGGTGTGAGCATGTCCAGTAGCCTGTGCCTGCCAGGTATGGACGTGCAGAAGACAGTATTTTCATGATGGGTTGAATAAAAATCCTCTCATGCCACACAGCCAGCAACTTGCCACAGAAGAAAAGCCACTTTTTACAGAACCTCCTGCTTCTCGTTTAAATGAGCTACCACTACAGAGCCACGGCAGTGGTGGAGGCATAGATCACAAATAATTAATAAGACATCACAAATAATTGGTGATGCAGAAAAACAGTAGCAGAAGTCCAGGGGGATCTGAAGTACTGCTAACAAAGCAATATACTTTGTGATTCAGCAAGAAGGAATTAATGACTTCAAGCCTGAAACAGAAATGTGGTCAGCTGGCACTAAGAAAAGTTTGATCCTCCTTTTTGTATAATGGCAAATGCTCTATAAATGCTCAAAGATGCCAATAACATAAAAATTTGCTACGTGATTCAGTAGAGAAAACAAATTGTAAAATTTTTGTGAATTTTACAGAAAAATTTATACATTATTTTGCAAATAGATTCCCACCTAGTGCCAGGCTTCCATTCACAGAAGCAGTCTAGCCAAACTCAAGGCATTTGTAAGAGACCATGGCTATGTAAGCAATGGAAACCAGAGACAATTATTTGCCCTGTACACAGGAACTCGGCCCCTTTGTTGAGGCTTTTACATACTACAATGATACAAATAGGAAACAATAACAATAGACCCAGCTTGACTTAAGAAAATTCTGTTTTCTTAGCTTTTATTCTTCAGTAACTAACCAAAGTGTTACAACGACAACCTTACAACGACAACCTTCATCTTCACATTTCCAGTTTTGGAAAATTCATAACTATACTACTATGTTAAACACTATTTTCCATTTAGTATTTCCAGAAGATGTATAATAGATTTGTAGCATCATTTAGTAAATAAATTCATTATGCTTTTCTTTAAACTGTACTAAGGCGAAGGCGGAACCTTTCTCTATTATTGATTCTTGTGGGCAGTCTAGCATGAAATTTTTGATGTAGTTTTTTTGAGGATTAAAAGTTGAGCATGAAAATGTATTATTGATTGTGCACTGCAAAGTACAGTATACTGCTCATCCAACTCATACATCATTGATTAAAACACTCCAGAGTTCTAACCTTTCACTCCGTCGCTCTAAGGTAATTTTTTTCTGGAGGATGTCAAGGTATTGTGCTTACAGATTGTACTTCCCAGGGAGTTTGGAAAACTCTTGGAGCAGCTACCAGAGTTGTTCAGAAATGCTTTGTTAATCTTAGAGTTCATAAATTCAAAGAAGGGACTAGTTGGGGCAGAAAGAGACCTTGCATCTCACTGGCTAGTTATGCGGAGGATGTAGCTGGTGGAGCACCCAGTCCATATTAGGCAACAGAAACTTCATAACTGGTTAGGGGCACAGGTGTCAAACACGGGTCTGCGAATACCAGTCTGCACGCTAAATACCAAAGCAAAAGTTGCCTGACTTTGCCACTGCTATGCCTGGAACAAGAGTAGAACAAAAAGAGGATTTATGGCTCAGGAAGTATCTCTGGAGTCAGCACTTCAAAGGGTTTTCCCAAAGTCTGGCGCATGTTATGCACCAGAAATTTGTCAGAGCTGAAACTGAGAGTATGATGGACACAAATGAGGTCAGATTCTGTGTTGCCTCCACGGTGCTGGATTCTTATACCCTACGGATTTGTCTTCCGAGCCGTGGTTAGATTTTGCAGACTGCATTTATCTCCTTTACAGAAGTCCTTCAAATAAACTACATGTATTTATTACTTTTGCTACAAGGAAATAAAATACTGGATGATGAAATTTGAAACATAGAGTTACTTCAGAGAATCCCTTCCTGAACTGGTCTGAGGCTCAGAAGAGGAAGTGGACCGGAATGTGACCTTCCTGTCCTGTGATCCGTAAGCAGAAAATGCATCTTCTATCCATAGAAAATAAGTGAAGATGTATTTAACAAAAACTCCTTTCCACAATGATTAACACTTTACTCATAGAAATCCTACTGGAATATTCTAGTCTGCCATCAGAATAAAATCTAGCTCTACCTAAGGACAGAAGTGACAAAAATGGCATCACCAGCATGACGGCTACTTGATGGATTTCACAGAATGATTAATCTAATGAAAAAACCTGAACATTGCAAAATTGATGAAGTTGTCTCTTTGAGTGTATCAATTCACAGACGTCTCTAAATAACCCAGGCTAGCAGCCCACTCACAAAAAGACTATAGAATATTTGTCATCATGTATTTCATGAATGCTGTGAGCATTTTAAAATAAACTGAAAACCATTCTTTCTAATTCATTTGCCTTAGTAAGAATTCAAAGATAGGTCTACCATAAAAACCAAGTTAGAAAAATGCTGCTTTTAAAATGTCTTTTTTCTTCATTCGGCATCATGACTTTCACGTTGGTGGAGCAGTGCCAAGATGAAGGACCAGAAAAACAAAGCAGTTTCCCAAGTACCAGGCCAGCACCACAGATCATCTCCTCACAGACTCGTCAGTGAGGCTTGACTTGCATCTTCAGAAAAGATTACTTCGATGCAGGGCCAAACAGCAAACTACTCTGCAGGTGTAGTATAAAGTAAAATTAGAAAATTCATTGAAATTAATCAACTCCGTGGCCTGGCTGCAGAGCTATCATAATCAATTGTGTATCTGGTAGCGATGCTGGAGCGAGTGCTCTGGCATCCAGTGATCATTCCTCTCTGCTTAGCACTGATGCGGCACGTCTGGAGTTCTGGGCCCAGTTCTGGGCTCCCCAGTACAAGAGAGACAGGGGCATACTGGAGCAAATGGCCACTAAGGTAATGAAGGGAGTGTGGCACCTCTTGTATGAAGAAAGTCTGAGAGAGCTGGGACGGCTCAGCCTGGAGGGTCTCACTAATGCACAAAAAGGGCTGCTGTGGAGTGTAAAGATGACTAAGCCAGACTCCGCTTGCTGGCACCCAGCGAGGGGACGAGAAGCAACAGGCACAAGCTGAAACACAGGAGGTTCTGCTTAAACATGAGAAAAAAAAACAAAACCCTTTTCACTGTGGAGGTTATCAAAGACTGGAGTGGGTTGCCCAGAGGGGTATTGGAGTCTCCATTCCTGGAGATGCTCAAAACCTGACTGGACCTTGCCCTGAGCAGCCTGCCTCAGCCACTCCTAGACAATCTCCCAAGATCCCTTCCAGCCGCAACCTTTTTGTTATCCTGCGATGTCGCAGTTCAAGCAAGCAGTGCTGAAGACGCCGAGACAGGCAGAATGGAAAGACAGGGGCAAAAGGAGCAGCAGACAATGAAAACAAAACACTTCCAAGTCCATTCCTTCCTTTACACTGACCTAAAGCAGGGCAGCCCCAGCAAGCGCTGGGCAGCTGCACTGCTGCAGCAAGAGGAGCAGATGCGAGCTCCGAAAGCTTCACCAGCTCTTGGGGCAGCACATTAATACCTGTGCTGACTGATCTGCAATTCCTGCTTGCTTCAAGGACCAGGTACCCAAACACCTGCTTTCCCTTAGACTCCATGTCTGTAGACGTGCCCGGAGAGGCAGTGGAGGCACCTGAACAGAAACTCAGTGATCCAAGGTGTGGGCAACCCTCCCGCCTACCGCAGGCATAGTCCAGCTGTGAGAGGCTGCATTAAACGCTGAGTGCAGAGGCACTGAGGAGGTTACTGTCTCATCCAGCCAGTTATCACTGTTCTTTTTCCACGTCTTCGGCTTTCACTTCTTTTTGCCCAAAATCATGCTTAAAGGTTGCCTCTGCGTCCTGCTTGGAAGCACACCCTTGCACTGCAACCCGGGACATCCGTCACCGCTGCTGCTGGGCTCTGACCAAGCGCCTGTTGGAAAGTCAGGAGGGAACTTTGCCAGCTGGCGATCGGGACTGGCCTTTCACCCCTCCAATTCTCGCACAACAGAGGCACTGCCATGTTAGCAGTAGCAGCGTGGCGTGGGCTGCCGTAAGGCAGGAAAGAACGCCGTCGCTCCCAGCTCGCAGCCTGAGGTAGCGGAAACCTGTGTGGGACAACTGCCAGAGACAGGCAACAGCGGGGCTGCTCTGGCAGCTCTGCGAAGGGGGAGACCCAAGACCTTGCCGTCAGGAGATTCGTCTGTGCTGGCTGCCTCTGCCTCCCAAGCCCCGTACGCACACATGGAGGCAGCAGAGGAAGGGCAAAGGGGAGCCTTCGCACACTACTTGCTGAAATTGGCTTTTAACCTCACCGGAAGAAAGATGAGGAGCTACTGGAGAAAGTCCAGTAGAGGGCTACGAGGATGGTGAGGGGACTGGAGCATCTCTCCTATGAGGATAGGCTGAGGGAGCTGGGCTTGTTCAGCCTGAAGAAGAGAAGGCTGAGAGGGGACCCTATAAATGTTTATAAATATCTGCAGGGTGGGTGTCAGGAGGATGGCGCCAGACTATTTTCAGTAGTGCCCAGCAACAGGACAAGGGGCAACGGGCACCAACTGAAGCAGAGGAAGTTCCAGCTGAACATGAGGAAGAACTTCCCTCTGAGGCTGACGGAGCCCTGGCACAGGCTGCCCAGGGAGGCTGTGGAGTCTCCTTCTCTGAAGATATTCCAGACCCGCCTGGACAAGGTCCTGTGCAGCCTGCTCTGGGTGACCCTGCTTCAGCAGGGGGGTTGGACTGGGTGACCCATAGAGGTCCCTTCCAACCCTGAACATTCTGTGAATCGCTGGACTTAACAGGTGCACGTACGTAAAAATGAAGATGATGTAACTGGAATGGCAGAGTGTGTGTACCCCCCACCTCCCCTGCTCAGCTCCAGCCAAGCTACGGGGACAACAGGGCTGCGCGCAACTGGAGCAGCTGGGGCCACCTAGCCATACAACGACACTGTAAGCGCATCTGCAAACCAACCAGGGAAGCAGTGAGACATGGACTGAGACAACAAACAAATCTACCCACGGCATTATTTCCCGTGGCGAGCTCGGACCATCCTCCCACTCCCTTTCATCTCAGCCTTAATGAAGGGATGTCAGATTTACAGGATCATCTCTCCTGCCTCCTCATCAGTGACACAGCGCTAGATTTTGCAAGTGAATCTCCCAGATAAGAAATGCAAATCAATTTGCCTCTTTCTTCATTGTGCCAGCACCCAGAATACCTTCTCTGGGATTAAGCAAAGGACTGGCAGGCTGCACACAGGCTGTGGGAGAGGAGGGAGGGGGCAGGAAGGGTGAAATCAGGGTAATCTGCAAACCCACAGCAGCTTGTGGGAATGAAGAGAGCCTCATTTCTTCACAATGCCATAGAATGGAGATGAAAAAGCAGCTGCTGGGTGAACACTGACAGCAACGTAAAGCAGCAGCCACCACCTGAAATACCCGGGTGGCGTTTGCACTGCTCTTAGTTTATTTTTCAATAGTAAAATCTCCTCTTTGTGATTCATGACTGTTCTTTGAAGTTTGAAGAGGTATTTTCACTCGAACAGTCACCAAGGAAGACTTCCATAAGAAGAAAGAGAACAGGATCCAAAGGAGAAGCAGAGCAAGGAGATTCACACATATTCCCAGATTATTTTTTTCTAAATATATATGTTAAAAAAAAACCACAAAAAAACCCCAAACAGCTTATCTCCTCTGAAACATTTTCTGCTCCCTGCTCATTGTCTTGCAAGCCAGCAGAACACTGTCCTCTTATTGCAGGGGTTTAGTGGCTCTCAAAACTCCAATGTGATGCGCCAGCCCAGAGCACTGCTGTGCTTGTTGTGCAGTCTGGTACAGCTGAAGAAATGACACCACGCGACACAACCCCTAGAACGCAGCTAAGCAAGGTCAAAGCGATGCTTAAGCCGAACTGTGAAAGACACCCTCACTCTTCTCCTCTCCGTCCCTTCTTCTCGAATCAAACCAGAACGAGCCAAGATCCTAAAAGCCTTATTTCTTGTCAGTTCTCACCGTTACTGTACTGCAGCATCGAGAATCACCAGTCCAGGGGGTTATTTCATTACAACCTCGCATAAGGATATGACAAGAGAAACAACATAGCTGGAAACAAGTAACAAAAAGATATTGGAACAGATTTGATCATCTTGAAAAATATAGGCAAAGGTTTTTGTCTGAGAAGAGGCCAGTAGAAGAGAACAAAAGGCAGGGTGGTAGGGTAGTTTCAGTAGGGTAGGGGTAGTTTTCAGTTTGCGCTGTCTAATATTCCCACACAACTTCTCTTTTCCCTTCCTTTACTTTCTGCAAGAATCGCTGTATTTTCTTCCTCTTCTGGAAACCTGTACTGCCAGGACATGACTGCAGCTCCCAGTAAAATGTGAAGCACACACAGGCAGCTTAGAAATTATCACCAGAAAAATACAGATACAAACCTGTTTTTAGCATCCTTTGCTTTTTTAAGCAAAATGAAACCCACAGATTTCTCATTAGCATGAGCCTGCATGGTATGTGGCAGGAATGGTGATTTTTATCCGCTCATGAAACCAGATCTATACCGACAATCACAACAGAAGCTAGTCAAATTAAAGCTGTTGCTTCTTCCATGTCCTCACCCTCCCCAAAATATCTGCTTTAGGGAATGGGTCAGGCTCGACTGCCTTAGTATGCATTTCTAACTTGCTTCCCATCGTATCCAAATGCTCGGTGCTCAGAACTTCCATGGAAATTGCAGGGGGAGCAGGGAAGGCAGGTGGAAGCAAAGAAGAACCCAGAACCACCTAGAGCAGCATTAGCATCATGGCCGCCTTAACGATGCGACACAAAATGCTGGGGTTAACAGAACCTATACACATCAGCCAGAGACACAGCTACAGCAATGAGCTGGCCTGCTTCTATCCCATGCTGCAACTCTGGGCAAAGTCTGAATAGCAGGGGAATAGGAAAACTCTTCTTCTTTCCCAACATAAAATACCTGCGTGCCGTTTTGCTGGCCACTGACTACTGCCCTGGGGGTTTGGAAGGGCCCGGAGCACCGCAGGCAGTGGCAGCCTGGGTGCTAGCCTGGCAGGGCGCAGGTAACGGGCTGCTCCGCTACCTCTGCCTTCAGCTGCCAGCACCCAACTGTACCAGCGACGCAATACTCTGAAAGACCGAGAGCACTAAATCTGATCTACCCTTGCACTGAGTGGCAAATTCATTCTATGACTCCGCCAGCCCGACGAAACAGCAGCCGCTGGCTGATCCGCAGGGATCGCCACTCCTCCGTGATCCCTGCTGGCAGGGCACGAGCTGTGCCAGGAGCTCTTTCATGCAAGGATTGGGTAAGCTGGGTAACGGCGGCTGGCTTCTGCTCCAAGGAGAATGCTGCACATCAGGTCTGTTAGATTCGCATTACACAAGAATGACGCCAAATAACGGCTGAATCTTCCATGCTGTTACTGAAAAGAAGAAATTCTGACAGAAAGGTAAGGTCAAGCGAGAGGGTAACAGAGATCTCTTTTTACTAATCAGCATTCAGGGGGCAAACAACAAGTTTTACTAAAATGCTGCTTATTGAAATAATCTCACAATCCAATAGTTCATTGTATTGACCCAGCATCGCAAAGGTGCCTGCTAGGTCAGCCCAGCCTGGAAAAGGGGGGCCGTTAAATCTGTTAGATCTGCCAACTAGCCTGGGCTGTCAAAGCATGCTTTGTAACCCAGCATCCTCGGAAATAAGAGGGTACAACCCTGAGCCCAATGGAGTGGATAGCAAAACGATTACCCACGCCGGGCCAGGATTTTCATCTTGATTTCGCTCTGGTAAGCAAATACACCTGTTGGGTACCGAGCACTCCTGCAAAGCGGTAAGAATGAGCAGAGTTCCCTCTCCGCTCAGCAGGGCAACACACTCTGGAGACAGCCCCAAGCAAGGAAAAAGTGCACCACAACACAAAATGGCTAGCTTCTAAGCAGTCAAATGAAATAATGCAGATTTAGGGCTAATTTGGCAACAACCCTAGGCTGCAAAAGCCCATATGGGAGCTTTGAATTTGGAACGGTTCTTGATACAGTTTATAGGCAAGAGACGCATATAAAAGTTATAACGACTTAAAATGATCTTTTGGATTGGTGACACCATTAAACAACTAAGCAAAGGATAATTCTCACAGCTATATTAAAGGCTACTGTAGAATTAACAGTGATTTTTCTGCAGGTACCCAAGTTAAAACCAAGCGTACCCCAGAAGGATGGACACAGCTACTTGCCACATGCTTGATGAGATGTTCTTTTACATATACAAGGTGACTCCGTAGGTGAGGGGGTAGGAGAGAAGCACAGCAGTCAATTCACTTCTGACAAAAGCCAAGTGGGAAGCAAAAGCAGAGACACTGTTCAGAAGTTGCTGAATAAGCCTGCTACAGCAGAGACAACCTGTAAAATACTAGTCTGATTTTCGGCTGCATGTTTTGCCATAGTCTCCACTCAGAAGCCTATGGGAGCATGGGGAAGCAGGATGAAACGGAGGGAAGAAGGCTAGAGTCAATATTTTAATGTGGTATTTTAATTTCAAGCCAGTGCTCCAAACAGACACAAATCTTCACCAATTCTAAATGCTGAAAAATCAGCATACATTTAGCCTAAACAGACTAATCACTGTCAAGGATTAATTGGGATGAATTGCTTTCAGGAGATACTTGTCTGACTCCATTGACTGGAGAAATACTCTATAATAAATCCCTATTTCTCAAACAAATTCTCTTCAGTGTTACACTGGCAGAACTTGTTAGGGGAAGGAAACCCGTGGCCGCTGTCAGCACTGCCACCAGGACAAGCACCAGCAGATCTGTGGCCTCAGGTAAGCCACTATCGCGAGTATCAAGAGGAAAGGCCTTCCGATATTGCAGCTCCTCTAGGCCATTCGTGGCAAGACTTGGTACAGAACGACCAGCAAGCTTTATCAACAAGGGAAATGAGGTATTGCCTACGGGAAGGCTGATATGGTGCTGGTAGAGAAGCCAGCCTCCTGACCACCAGCCCACTGTCCTAGTTGTCCTTTTTATAGGATAGTTTAGGAAACAAAAAATAAACCAAACCCAATGCCCAGAAGATACGCAAAGCTTGAAGTTATCATCACATCAGCCATGGGAGGCTTATGGTTCAGAGGGTCAGCACCAGTGAGCTCAGAAAGCCTGAGGAAAGCAAAGTTGGGACCATCCAGCATAGTGGGCTGCAGCTTGACTGCCCTTTCACCAGTCAACCAAATTAAACACAAGCAGAATTAAGACAGTATTCCTAGCAGTTCAATCTTTTCACACTTTGCCTTCAGCTTATTTTTCCTTTTCTAAAAAAAGAAAAAACGAAGCCCTTTGTTCAATGCTACCCACTCTGCTAATGCATGCCCCCTCCCGCACCCTCCTGAGAGTTGGTTTCACAACACAGACAAGTGTCTGCTGGCAATCCCAGCAGTCACAAAAACATGAGTCAGGCATTAAAATCTATCAGATTTTTAATACTGCATATTAATAGATTTCTCTTTGACATTTGGATATGGATTTATTTTATTTCAGCGGTTAAGCTGCTCAGAAAACATACTTTCAAGTTAATTGTCGTAAATAGGAGATGGAAAACTGGTCCACCATTTGGTATAAAGGTTGGCCAGACTAGGAAATGATCCGTAAGACCCAGTAAAAGTCATAGCAGTGGGTCACGGAGTGTAAGGGGTGCTCAGTCACTGCCAGCAGCAAGGCAGCTTCAGCCCAGACTTACCACCTGTTTGAGGCTGCAGTGTGCCTGTGCCTTTTGCCAGAGGACTTTCCTGCCCGTCTCAACATTAAGATAATGAAAAGTTATCTGTAGCCCATCAATTACTTACGCATTCTCTATTAATATTTCAAGGTTTATGTGCATAAATAAACCAAATTTATTAGAAACTTGCAAAATTTTTTCCCCCCTCAATATTTTCCTTTGACATCAGTCCTACTTAGAGACCCTCACAGATGGATCTTTATTTGTCTGCCATAAATCATTCAATGTGATATTTCAGTAACTGGAACAGCTTTCTCCCTACATCCAGTAGCACCAAATACACATGCTGAGACATCAGCCATAGACACTTGGCTCGGCAGAGCTGCAAGCGCCATACCTGAGCTTTGGCAGGGAAAATTCATCACTTGGTCACCAGCACCCAAACCAAAGCTCAACAGTCCTTCTCATTATACTAAATACAACAGCGGGAAGCTGGCGCAGAGGTGTGGCTGTAGGACACTGGCACCTCTTAGGTAATTATGTGCTTCTATCTGGTACCTGGCAGCTTTCACATACATCCAGCTCACCATGATTTGATTCACAAAGACATAATTAAAGCATAATCTACTGGCAAAGAAGGAGCCAACTGAGTCACACAAGGCATTTATGTTACTGCCTTCTCTCCACACTAACTACAAGTCTGCCCGTTTCTTTTTTTATTCTTCAATAAAATTGTTCTTTATCTCTTGCTTTATTTCTCTACTCCCCAAGCTCGATCTTTTCTTCTAACCTGCTCCTTTTTCTCTTTTTACGTCTTGCATCTGTAATTATCAGTGCTCAATATCATCATACAAATGAGTATCTAGCCATGCACAGCACACTCACTGTGCTCTAACGCAAGTTGATAGGATTTGTCTGGACTCAGTACCTACCCCATAATTCTCATGAGCATCGCCCTTCACCCCAGGACTTGTAATTTGTCCCCCATAAGCCTACTGGGAGTTACTTTAGTGCTCTTCTCTAGGCTTTACACACATCATGCTTTGGTCTGTTCCCATACAGTCCGTTGCAGAAATACACAGCTACTATTACTTCAGCATGAACTTCCAGTCCTCTTTCTACCTCTATTTTGATAAGCCTTAACCACTGAGAGCCCTTTCCCAGTCCTTAGAAAGCTTTTCACTGGGGTTATCAGTCACTACTTCTTCCTATTTTCTTTTTTTCCCCAGGAGCTGAATATCGCTATCTCTTCCATTTCCTTTTAGCTTCTTTGGTTACCGTACCTACGCAGCTAGGAACAAGACTTTTTCCCTCCCCCTTTTTCTGGCAGGTACCTTTGATGAGGAGCAGAACCGCTCCCCATGGGCAGTACCTGAGCAGAGTTGATGCAGCAGGGCCAGCAAACAGCCCCACAACCAGCAGACACGGCAGGAGAACGAGCCAGGGCTCAGGTCAGTCCAGGAAACCCAAACAGCAACTCTGGAGACCAGGCTGGAGACAGGAACTCACAGCAGAACACAGCCAAGCTCCATGGGAGCTCCTGGGCCATGAGTAGGGGCTGGAAGATCTCAGCAGGTGAGGCTCCTCAGGGCAATTAAAGCCCATTAGTGCCCTCGGGACCCTGGCAACCTCCTCCCCACTTACAAAGCCACCTAGGTGCTTTTGAAGTTGTTTCTGACAACATTCTGTATGCCCACGTACCACTCCCATTGCACAGTGACAGTAGGGATGGCAGCGACACCTGCAAGTTACGCAGTGGGAAGAAGTCATTTCTAAATTACAACCATTGATCACCAGCTGTAATGTTTGCTACTGAAAAACTAATCAATAAAAGGGGGAAGTACAAAGTTTGATTAAACTGGGTCAAGAAAGGCAAACATCCAGAGTTTCATTAAACTCTCTGCAAAAAGTGACATTTTTGAGACTATTATCTTTTCAGGAGGTTTGCCAAACAATTATTCTTTTTGACAACACATTTCAAAAGGCGTATTACAAAAATCACTGAGCTTTATTACACCACTCTATGAAGACAATATACGTAGTCCCCTCTGGTGAGCCTTCTGACTGAGAGTATGCAAATGGCAGAGTATATAGACTACCTTCTCAGGCATTCCGTCCGCAGAAATGCCTGTCCGCGCTTGCTTGCTTCCTGCAAAGGTTTTCGCTGGGGCGGCTGTTTGAGGAGGCCAGCCTCTGGTGGCAGAGCACTTCTTACGTCTCTCCGAGCTTGTTGCTGTCAGTGCACTAGCCGCTGTAGCTCTGGAAATTCACTACTTCATTAGAGGAACTATCTAGTCTCTCATCTTTTTTTGCAATTTATTAAATAACATCTCCATTTTTAGAGCACGAGAGTTAATCTTACAATTAGCTTTTTATCAAAAAAAAACCAAACCCAACTTCTGAATCCACTTCAAGGGGAAAAAATATGCCTAAGTACTCCTCAAGCCTTACTCCTTGTTGCTATTCATCTTCTTTTCTGCTTGCAGATTTATTCATTGACACCCAGAGGAGAGCTGTCCCTCTTTTTTCCTCCTTTGTCCCCCTGAAATACCATTACCTGCTTCTTCTTACTTTCTTTTTAAATGAACTCAGTCCCGACCTGCTCAGCAACTCCATGCTTCTTGTCTTTTCCCACCAACTGCAAAGTTCTCTCCTATGATTTTCCCCTTCATTCCCCAAAGTGATCCTTCTTTCCTAACCAATGTCCTACGAAGCTCCCCTCCCTCCCCCTCATACCCTCTGCCTTCCCTCTTGCTGTGCTTCACCCACTCACGTACTGCAGCCCTGGGGAGACACCAGCTCCCTCCGACATCCCTCCCAGGGAGAAATCTATGGCAGTATGCATGCAGAATCGTTGTTAACCATATTTTGCTCCACCAGAAAGACTAAAAATAAAGTCTAAAATCCTGTGAAGATGGAGCACACAGCTTTGTTTATCAGTAGAAATTATTTTTATCCCAAGAGGTTTGGTCATTCTCTGCAGTTCTCACATTCAGAACATGCCAGTGTTTAATAACACTGCACAGGAATGAATCTGAGATGAAGTTTTAATGGTTCTCTGCAGATTTTAACAGTTTCCAGCTAGAATAATTGCAGAAGTGGAGTTATGGAAGGGAAATGCAGGGTTTAGGACTTTGCAGAATAAAGATATTTTTTTAACTTGTAAACATTCATCCTAGGGCCCTCCACTTTCAGTGCTCCATTTTCTTTCCATGTGATTTACATCCATATAGTTTTACATTCTGCCTTCAAAATATTTCATTGATATTATGTCGATTTTGCCTGAATACGAATCAGGTGAGTGTGATCAACAATTTTACCTCTGCCCTTTGCCTGAGCTAGGAGACTGAAACTTAGGGATCAAAACTCAGTGTGTAACTACATCGTGTTCTTATTTTAAATTGCTGTTCCCTTTTTCAGGCACTTCCTGGGCAAGTTTTTTAAGAAAAATAGAGTGTAAGTAGGATGTTTCTCTTACGGTGCTGTGTGCGTGGGCATCTGTGTGATTCACAATCAGATGCATATCCTTGAATTCCCTGTTTTCCTCTCAAAATCACGCCTGAGATTGCAGCATCTCCAAGACAGTGCATTAAGCAAGACGGTATAAGCAGAACTCAGCAGCAGAGTTTCTTCTAACCTTCATCCCTGCAAAATTCCTGCTTTGTTACACCAAAAGGAAAATCGGAGCCACCACCACATCAAAATCTGTCTTAAAACGTGTGCCCCCTCAAGATTTAGATTCTTTGGCCATGAACATCAGTCTTGAGTGGGAAAGTAGATGTTTTAAACACAGAATTGGAGAGAATCCATCTAAGGAGAAGAGGTTTGTCAGTTAAATACAGAAGATGGTTGACTAGGTATCGTTAATGTCTTTCTAGTCTTCTGTTTAAACACCAACAGTCTGAGTTCCTTTGCCCACACGTGAAAAACTGAGAAAGATGTATAGATACCCTAATCTAAAATTTCAGAGTTTGTTAAATATGAATGAGAAAGGAAATGTCTGAAAAAACTTCTCAAGCATTACAGAAATTAATTTACTAAGATTTACACTGCCAGAGCAGTAAAACATTGAAATTAACCACCGCGTGGATTATCCCAGTGTAACTTCTTAAATGCTAATTCAGCTAGGGCAACCTCCACTATTAGAAAATGCAAATTCTTCTGGGGTTCATTTTTTTATCTGCTTTCTCCGACAACTAGTAGACCTGTTACGCATGCTAACAACATTTGGTCCCTTTCAGGGAGCAAGGCTCTTGTATCCATCGTGCAGGATTATGCAATATAACTCAGCTGAAGAGCCTGCAAGTTACTGAAGTTCCCCTATGTCTCTCAAAACGAATCCCCACATCCTACAGCTTCTGTGGGGGCTCCAGTTTAACCCTCTGTACCCCTCCAGAGAGAAAAAAAAGTGAATTTGAAGCAGGGCATGTTCAGTGCATGGTCTAAGCGACTGATAAGAACCGTTCCTGCTGCTGAGGGAGAGCAAATTCCTGTGTTGCAGGGCTCGGGGAGGCGTGGCAGGAAGGCTGAACCCCTCAAGATGCTCCTTGAGTTTCCCCCTGTAGCTTCTTCTGTCCCTGAGGTGTTGGTGGCCACTAGAGAGAGGTAGGTTAGGACTGGGGTGACCACTCAAGGCTGCGGACACCTGATGCTGACAGCATCTGGCCCCGTTTGGCACCGTTCCTCCCATGGACACGGGGTGGGGAGAGGCAAGAAGCAAGGCCAGGAGCTGGGGAGGGAGCTGATGACTCGCAACACGGCCAGGCTTGAATGCAGTTTTCTGGTCTCAAGATCCGTCCCTGTCCTGCTTGGAAACTGCTCTGTCTGTCCGTGCTGCGCCTGCCTACTGCAGAGGAGACAGACAGACAAGGGACAGCCGAGGAGAACCATCTGGAGGAGAACGAGCAGGGATTTTAGACTTCAGCCAGACAGTCAGCAATGTATCGAAATACAGAAAAATGGAATTTATAGCCTCGTTAATTGCATTGTGTAATTTGAGCAGCATGAAGTGAAACAATAATAACACGGCTGGTTTATTCCACTTCCTTTTTTTGTTCTGACTGAAACTTTTCAGTATTAAACAGAATTTTAGCACTGAACACTTGTCCTTATTAGGTATTTGTTTTCATAGATTAATAAGTTCTTCAGAACTACCAGAGTCTAAAATTCAAATCCACAAAGTTTGTACAATTCTGTGAACCAGTAACATCAGAGAGAAGCACAGTGAAGCCCTGCAGCCCTCTGAGCATATGGTACCTGTTTATAGCCAAAAATGAGGAGATGCCAGTTGAACAGAGGAAACAGAAACAATGAACAATAACCCTTAGCGGATTTAAAAGGAAAGCCTGTTGAGCAGTCCACAAATAGCTGTTATTCAACGGTCACACACAGCTATTTATCAGAATATGTTTAAAATAGATCCTTTCAATTCTTAGTTGCTTTTACTATGTCATTAATTAAACACGAGATGCGTACAAATGCCTGCAAGCACTCACCCTCAGTCTTCTACACCAAGTGGCATCTATTTAGAGTTACCAGCAAGCCAAGGGTTTTTTGACTGGCTCAGCGAGAGTTCATTTTTGTAGCAAAATGCCAGCTCGAGCTGGAAACATTACAAATAAAAACTAACAGGCCTGGCTCACCACTGTACTATTTCCAGAATATACCTTGATAACAGTATGAGCGAGATCCCTGCCTTAGCTGCACATTCACAGCATGTATATATTTTCTGGCACTCCTACAAGGTAAAATGGCTCTTGATGAGATTCAAAACATGTGATTCTCTAGATGGAGGGGTTCTAAGGTGATGACTCCATATCTGAGTATCAGACATCTTAATAAAACAGTCCCACCTCATTCGCACACGTTATCACCTTTCCTGAGGTCCATCAGGCATCTTTAACATGGAAGTGGAAAGCAGCTGTTGGTGCAAAGCTGTTTTTACCTTCTGTTTCCCTGTGGGAGACTCCCAGCATGGAGAGCATCCTCAGGTACCCATGGCAGATGGCTTTAAGTCATCCGAACAATGGAACATCGCTAGAGCTCCTGGGAGCGCCGAGCTAACGCACGATGCAACATGGTGCCTCTTCCTGCACTTCGGAAGAGGCGCGTTAATTTCAGCATGCATCTCTTCTGACGTACAGGGACCAGAGATGTCTGACTATTTGGCTCTTATTTAACTCTCTCTGTGATTACCTAAGTTTGGCCTGCTTGCGTTCTTCATCTGAATATTCTGGTATAACATTTCATTGACAGCTGTTTTTGAGGTGAGGAAATGCAGCTGTGGTATCAGTGGAACATTACGTAGACTGGAGTTCACATTTCCGTGCACAATAGTTTTCCCTAAAAGTGCTATTTGCACCCAATGAAGAAATGAAAACAAGCACCCTATTTTTAAACAACAACAGCCACTCAGTTGTAAACTTGGACTTCAGAATAACCTTTTTCTAAGACAATCCTTTTAAAATCAGACAAAAGAGCCTGAATTTTTGTTACTTTCACAGAAAAATTTATGCTGGAACAGTATTACTTGAATACATTTGATTTAAAAAACTGGTTTTCCTGAAACTGTGACATGCTCATGCCTATTCAGCCAGCAGAAAAAAAGGATCAAAATCCATCAGATAAAAAATATAATGCATATCTCAAACCTAGAAGTTTAAGAGGGGCGTTTTTTTTTTTTTAGACTCCCCATGAATAGCAGCTGTTAAATGCAAACAACTTCCCATGGAGTTCTCAGACAGATTCATCACTTAAACATACAGCTTCTTTCCGAAATTTTCCTTTTGCTAGCAAAATATTCTCAAGTCTTACAAAATCCACATGGAGAAGTGATGTGCATTTCTATGTCTTTGAACCTCTTACACTTTCCAAATGAAAAGATGTGTATTTATGTTCTTGATATTGAGTGATGATTTTTAAGGTCCTAAAATAGCAATGGCCCCAATTCACTTCTGCCTGCTAAATCTGTCAATCACTCTCCTTTCCAGTGAAAAAATAGAAAAATCAAGAGATCAAAAAGTATCTCGGGAAATTCCAACTAGTCTCCAACATGCTACCACAAGTAAAGGTGTAGGAAAAGAGTCCTTTTCAGAGGTGGCAACTTAGCACCACTAATGCATTACATTCCCTGTGACCATCAGCTTCTTTGCCCTAAAACCTGGTCCACAGCTCAAAAAATACCGTACCATCAAGGCGAATACCGTATCAACAGCTCTTGCGCTAAGCCCCGTCTCAGTTCGACGCTGCCCCTCATTTTGGCTTCTCAGCTGTGTTGCTGCCGTGATCTCTGTCTCCTGCCACGGCTCACTGCTCCTGGAAGCAGAGCCAGGCACATCCCATGCATCCAGCTGCCGGCTGCAGGAGGTTGGGAGCTGGTGTCCCACAGCCTGTTCGCAGGGCAAGATGGGCTTCACCGCACCCTACCCCACGAGGTCCACACCCTGCCTAGTTTTTGCAATTGTTGGAAAAAAAACTGTGCTTCTGGTGCATAATTCTCTCTCAGCTTTAGGCACATCGCTTTGGATGAGCTGCATGATTGCATAGAAGAACAAATTCCTTTCTGTCAGCTGGACAAATTGTTGTTCCTAAGCTGATCGTCTTGCAGTGACATTGTCCACCCTCGGCTGCACATTGCTGCAAGGACGAGTGGCATCTATGTGCCCATTCACACGCACTGCCCAGCACAAGGCTTGGCACTGCCAAGCTACCAGGCTGGCGTTTCTGACCACTGGTGCTGTTCTGCTGGGGTTTTAGTGCCTTTCTGCTCCCTCTTGCTGTTCCGACAGGTACAGACAGTTTGAAGGGGTGTAGATGGTTTTCCCAGCACCTTCTTTTCGAAATCTCTTCTACCTTCAGACAACTCCAAGCAAGAAACAGCATAGAAATAATATTTTTCTTTGGAGGACTTATTCTGCATTTGTAACTCATAGACAATGGATAGTTTATACAAAACCTTTTTAGACTTCCTCCCTCAGGCACTTCAGATATATAAAACCGGTAGCCCAGAGCTCTGATTGCACTGGAGAGCACCTGACAGCAGAACCCAGCTGGCAACTCTCAATGGTTTTAAAAACATCTCTCTGTACCTGTGCTCTCGTCACCGGATATTAGGTCCAGTGTCTCTTCTCTTAGGGCTTATACACGATCCAAGAAAGGTATTTGACGTCTGGCTCGAAAAGTAGATGTTTCTGTTTCCCTTATGAACTTGCAGCTGGCATCTACCATCACTCATCTCCTAACGTATGCAACAAACAATTTGCAGCCTCTGCTGGGCATTCTATTGCTAAAATCTGCTTGTCCACATCAAGATGTTCCAACTCTCTAGTAGTTATTTTTTAATGAAAACCCAAATGCGCACAGGAGAGCCCTGAATTACAGCCTCACGTGTCGCCTGCTGCTGAGCGCCGAGCCCCAGCGAGCCCCAGGGCAGATCTCCCGCAGGGTCAGACCAAAGGCTTGGGGCAGAAGCACGGCCCTTGGGGAGCGCCTGGGGTTATAGTCCCAGTTTAAATTTCAGGAGGCTGAAAGAAGCTCAAGTCAAGGGAATATTTGCTGATCAAAGCCAGAATCCTGATCATCTAACTACTCTTAAGGCTTTTAAATAACGATATTCTTAAATTAATTTTGCCCTCAATCCAAATCGCATAGGGATTATTTTCCTTTCTAGTGACTCTAGCAGATTCACGTCTGCCTGCACGAGTGTAAGTTTGCCTGGGGCAAATGGTGTTTTACAGACCAGTCAAAAAGAGAAGTTGTTCAAAGCAGCGGCCGACAGGGCTGAGTTTTGAATCATATGGTGCAACTGGAGCGCCGCTGCTTCGGGAATGCAGGCGAGCTGCCGCGACAGTACGCCTCACCCGGTGCACTCCCAGCACCCGTAAACCCTGCCGCAATAACAATCACAGAACGTAACGATAAAAACAAGAACCGTTAAGCAGAAAATTCTCGCAGTGGTGTTGAAGATGTTCTTTCTGCTACATATAATGGCTGAAATAATTTCTAGTAACAAATCTAGTTCCCTTATTTCTATTTTTTTTTTTGCATCTGTAATCGTTTCCTCCCTCTGCCCTTTCCTGAGATTTCTCTTTCAGAGCTTCTTGACAACAGAACCTCACTGGGGAACAACAGTCGTTTTTATTCATGGCAGTACTATGCTTTCGCTTGCCACAGTTCCACTGTTTTGAAAGAAATGTCAGGCTTTGAAGTTCACCAGACCATGAAAGAGAAGATAAGCAAGTTCCATTTAAATTTATATAGCCCTAATTTAGGGGTTTTATTGAAACATTTCACTATATTTAAAGGTCTACATTTTTGTCAACCATAACTTCCTTCTCATGTGGGAATATGCATTGTAAACCATGAACTCCGAATAGAACAATATCTTTTGCCTGGGTAATTTCTGAGACACAGAAATGTTTATTCTCTATTTATTGCCCAGTTTAATGACTGCTATAGCTTTACCGACTTACGTTTCATTTTGCAGACAAGTGTAGGGACTGTATTATTCTCACGTGTGCTATTTCAGTGCAAAACTCACAAGCAGGTTTCACAGGGTCTGCGCTGCAGAAGCACCCACAGTCCCTGCTCCCAGGATCCTGCCCATTTAGAGAGCTAACCATCAGCAGCAAATACAGAGCACAAAGAGAAAATCTCATTTACCCAGCGCTGCACAGAAAGCCAGTGGCGGAGACAGTAAAAGGACCACCTTTTCTACTACTTTATTCCTTATGCTAGACAGCATTCCTGGATTTTTCTTTTCTTTTTTAATTCTGTCATAGAAACAAGAAAAGGTCAGCAGGCAGGGCCTGTAGTTGGTCCATGAAGTGTGAAAACAGACAGCTTAAATGTTGCAATACTTTCTCATCTCACCATGGCCTCCAGCAGGGCCCTCAGCTGCTTCCTGCAAAGAACTCAGCTTCTGCAAATATCGGAGGAGCCTCCTGATCCCACGGCGCTTAAACTGCTTTGACGCTGTCCAAAACTGTCAATGGCAGGCAACAAATATCACACAGGGCATGAATAAAATCATAGTGTTAAATTAGATCCAAGTCCTACGCTCACAGATGTTCCTTCTAAACCTTATTTTGTCCTGTAACCTAACCAGCCTTATCTCTAAAAAGCTAAAAATGAGAGATGACAGCAATCAGCATTACTGTCCCTAACCCACTTGTGGTTCCAGCCCAAAGCACCCAATCCAGACCCCACTACCGATAACACACATACATACATACTCGGCAAATGCTACAGCCATTGAGGTTAAGCACTGGCCACAACTCCTCCGTCCGCCCTCAGCTGTTGTACCCCCAGGGGAACAGCACTGTCTCTTGAAACCTCTCATCTCTGATGGTCAGCTTTCCACTAGCTAGACACGTTGAACTACCTGGTACCTCTCAGAGAGAAGATGATTCAGCATGCACGGGGACTGCAACAGAGGCTGGGCTTCTGAGTCAGAGCTTACAGGTCCCTACCTAAAGCCACAGTTTAAACATATTTAAAATATACTCTTTGTTAAACACTAGCTGGCCCTCTCAGAGCCGCTGGATTCAAACTCACACGGTTGCTGCAGGTGCTGCTCCGTGGAGACAGGTCTCTCAGCCCAGGCGGCCACACGGGGAGCAAGCGTGTGTCTTACAGCACGGAGAAGCAAAAAAGCCCTGCAAGTCTACCGTGACCAGGGGAATAACTTTGCTGTGATGTTACCTGCGCGGAACACGTTGTGCCCACGCTTTGGTGGAGCACAGCAAGGACTTTGGTACAAGTTTGAAAACAACCGTATGGCTTGAGCATACTTTCAACTCCCTCATCTTCAGCAAGTCTGAAACAATTGTCTTGAGAAACAAGCTCGCTCTGTGCAAGAAAATCTGTCAAAATATTGATTTAGGCCCCAGGTAAAGATTCTTACAAGTTATACTACAAATTAAACTGAATAATAAAATCCACAATTCAAGTGAAGCATTGGCAAGAAGAAGTAATAAAGTAAAAATAATGACCATCTCATCAGCTTAGAACACTCAAGTTTCAGCAAGAAAAATGATAGTATGGTAAAGAGCATGACTGGTTTTCAGCTGCATGTGGCCATGCCCAGGCAAGGGCAATGTTTGCCATTTAATGTTTGTCCTGATGAGAAAAAGCAGAAATCTTGAGTCTCTCTGTTTTAGAAAATTAATTGTATTGAAATGTGACTCCTTATATCTTTTAGAAACCTTCCTCTAGGCCTTATTATCTTCAATGCTTGATGCAACTTGGCTGAGTACTCTTAGCTTTTTTTCCTGGAAGTTTAGGTCTTTGGAAAAGTATTTTAGGTAACAGTTGACAAAAAGGAATTTAAGGCAGTATTTACTGCCGATCTGGGCATGCCCTGAACCAATGCCCGTTCTCCATGACTGAGGTTATGTACTGGCATGAGAAGCACATACTTCCTCTAGTGTTTTCCGCAACTTCATGGTTGCAAATCTGATGATGCTTTCGAAGCGTAGCTGCCTAAGTGCTCACGCACAGTTTTGGACATTCTTCACATTCTTCAATTCTTATTGCTTAGTACTGCCAGAATTTTTTTTTCAGGGGATCTCCTAATCCTAATCCTAATAATATGGTCTCCTCTGAACATTCTAGCTGGTTCACACCTTTTGATAGAGCAGGACCAAAAAAAGGACTAAGTACTCCAGCACCAAGACCTTAGTACTGCCTGGGGATGGAAGGGTGAATTCATAAATGTAATTTCCTGCTTGAAATTCCCAGTACGAGCTTTACTAGTAAGACCTTGGTGGTCCCCTCTCAACTCCAATTCACTCAGGGATCTTCATGTCCCCTTCCCCAGAGCACCTGCCTAACCTGCTGTTCCCCAAGGTGTTGCACAGACAATCCTTCACATCCAAATTCGGCTCTGTTTATTTGTCCTTACAGAATTGCAAACTAGTTTTCTCACACATCAAGCTTTTTCTAAATGCTAAACTTCCTTCATACAAGCCCTCATACCAATATCACCTGCAGATTTAATGAACAGACTCTCTCTTTTTTGCTCCAGGCTGCTAATGAGAACACTGCGTAGTACCTGGGCAGCCTACTGGAGAACCCACATGTTACAGCCTTTCCATTCTGACACTGAATCATTCATAATTGTCCTCTGAGACTCTTTCCCCAATAAATTTTGATCCCTTCTAACTTTATGGTTATCAAACCACATTGCTCTGCCTTGCTTACAAGAAGCCAAGAGAGACAGTACCAAAAAACCAGTCGAGATATGTGACATCTGCTGCCTTCTTGTTCTAGGAGGAATAGGTTTGCAGACCCATTGTTCCGGTAATATCTATGCTGACTTTTACTCCAGTTCTTACTGACTTTCATGCGCTTTGCAAATAGTTAATCTGCTTCCATGTTCAAATAAAATAATTTGTAAGCATCTGGGAACACTACAGAACTCTGTACTCAATCACATCGATTTTCATCCTGTGTATTAAAAAACACAACTGACGTGCACTCCAAAGTCATGAAACACCAGACCAAAGAAAAGCTCTCCAGGTACAATCTGACAGCCATCTCCTCTAGCCAGAGGTAACATACATTCTTTGAACTTCCAGTACAACATCGTCAATAATGAATCATCTTGCCATTGCTGTTAATTGTCCCCATTCATAGCTCTCATATTTTCACAGACTAATCCTCTCAGCCTCCCTTAAAATATTAACAATTTTCTTAGCGGTAAAGAACAGGAAAACCACAAAAGATTTTGTTTCATTATAATCAAATAAATGTCAGCTTCTAAAAACAGGTTGTGTCTAGCTCTGTTGATATAGTTCCTACTGTAGCAAAACACTATGAGTTTGCCAGCAAAAAAGAAAAAAAATATTAGTGATTGCCTGTGCTACTGCATATTTCACTGGGCTGGTGTACTTCACAAGGAAGGATTACGTCATTCGCAGGTGTACCTTGAGTGTTAACAAGCTCAATTATTCCAAAATCCACAGGGTAGTATTACAAATCACAGTATTCAGGCCAAGTAGGTAATCCAGCATCATATCAGTATTGATGTTTTTGGCATCAGGAAAGATTAGACCCAGTTGTTACCATTACAGAGGAGAGGATCTGCGGCCATCAGAAGTAAGGAGATCCTAACTTACAGGGACAGCAAAGCTGGCAAGGAGAAGGCTATGAAGGTGGTAGCAGCCAGAGGAAAGCACTGGCGTAGGAACAAAGGACTATAGTCCAGTCATTTAGACTGGACGTTTGAAATAGTTTCCTGGCCAGCAGGATGGTACGGCTTTAGAAACAGAGACAGTGAAAAAAGCACACAGCTTAGTATGGAGCTTGGAAAATTTGCGAACAGTGAGATGTGCCAAGGACACCTGTGAAAGCAGGGGGCTAAAGCTGGTGCCAGAAACACTCTGTGCCCGCATTCCTCACATCCAGTCTCTTGCCTTAGAGTGTACGCTTGGCCTCCATGGATTTACACTAATTTATATGAGCCTAAGATCCAGATCAAAAAGGTTTGTTACGAAGGAAAGGTGGTATTTTTTATTCGCGTTGACAGCTTGGGCCACATTCCCATGAACAGAATTACAGCTCTGTTCACCTCGCAGAGTTTACAGCCGATGCAAACAATGCCCTGCACACTGAAATAGTGACTTGACATCAGCTGCATACACTAGGCACAACCAACCAGCTCAGTGCCTGAACTCCTATTTTGCACGCAACTATGCCCTATTTTATATCATACTGAATGTAATTAATTTGACAGTTATATAATTTGCTAATAGTTTTTACACTACAGCTACCACTGTACTCTGCCTTTGCTCGTTACGTTTAACATCTTTGATAAAACATTCACTACATACAAACAGCAATTTTACCTCTCCATTACTCAACACACATAGGGTCGTACCTTATAGGAGAAATAAAATACAATAGCTTCAGAATAGATCAAGCGATGATGAGGAAGCCACAGTACAAACTTCAAGAACAAGGTCATTCTTCATGTTAACAGTTTCAGGGGCATTTGTTTCCTAAATATATAACAAAAATTAGGGGAGATCAGATGAATCGGTTTCAGGTTTAGATGCAAAATTATGTGACAAAGTTCTTGTCTACACATGTGCACACATGCATTGTACATCACCTTTGCAAAGACACCACAGACATGCTCTGCACATCCACTTGCTCATCACAACAACAACATTAGGAACATTAATCCTATCATACTTTTAAATTCACTTTCAACTCCATAATTTATCACTCTGTGAACAGGAGGCAGAATATGTAAGGTTTGTGAATGTATTCTTCTTAGTGGTACAAATAATAACTGTGGCATAAAAGCCCAGCCCTCTGATGCTATAGGGAGAACATGAACAAAGAACCTGCACAAAGAGAAGTTCTTCCTAAAATCACAAAACAAATTGCATAAAATGTTTCTATGGGACATATCCAAGCATACCACTTGCTAACAAACAGCAACCTGAGTCACCCATAGCTCTCGGAGACATACAAACAACCTCAGCAGGTGTATTTCACTGAAATCAGAATTCTGGCTTCTTTTCCCGAGAAATAAGAAAAAAAATTAAGAAAATAACAAAATCAGAGAAAAAAGCATTCATTTGTACACATTTATTTGTAGCAGTATTCTCTATGTAAAGAGCTAACATTGCACTTATCAGAGCAATGCTTACAATTACTTGCAATGCAAGCCTGTAACTTTCTTTTCTAGCCATTTGCATTTACTCTTTCTCACTAGTAATCAATGAAATACAATTAAAGTCTACGAAACATTGCTTGAGATTTCCTACAGACCATCGATGATAACTTTCTGATGCAAGTGGTGGAGGATCCAACAAGGAAAGGCACTCTGCTGGACCTCGTGTTAACAAACAAGGAGGGACTGGTGGAGGATGTGAAGGTTGGAGGTAGACTCGGCTGCAGTGACCATGAAATGGTCGAGTTCAGGATCCTGAGTGGAGGAAGCAGGGCGATAAGCAGGATCAAAACCCTGGACCTCAGGAGGGCTGACTTTACCCTCTTCAAGGAGCTACTGGGAGGAATCCCATGGGCCAGGGCTCTCGAAGGCAGGGGGGTCCATGAGTGCTGGTTGCTTTTTAAACAACACTTCTTCCATGCACAGGAGCAATGCATCCCCCTGAGAAAG
>Ga0065711_1032287_pt1 | contig 27611 bp, 10 predicted proteins | sample Hoacrofraction12_FD_59098 | JGI IMG/M metagenome (GOLD analysis project Ga0065711, IMG submission 59098) | Hoatzin crop microbial communities from Cojedes, Venezuela - Epithelial fraction 12 v2 (version 2) | ecosystem: Host-associated > Birds > Digestive system > Esophagus > Crop | place...
TTGTGCCCATTGCCCCTTGTCCTGTCACTGGGCACCACTGAAAAGAGTCTGGCCCCATCCTCCTGACACCCACCCTTGAGATATTTATAAGCATTTATAAGGTCCCCTCTAAGCCTTCTCTTCTTCAGGCTGAACAAGCCCAGCTCCCTCAGCCTCTCCTCATAGGAGAGATGTTCCAGTCCCCTCATCATGCTCGTAGCCCTCGGCTGGACTCTCTCCAGTAGCTCCTCACCTTTCTTGAACTGGGGAGCCCAGAACTGGACAGAGTACTCCAGATGGTGCCTCACTAGGGCAGTGTAGAGGGATAGGAGAACCTCCCTCGACCTGCTGGCCACACTCCTCCTAATGCATCCCAGGACCCCATTGGCCTTCTTGGCAGCCAGGGCACATTGCTGATAAAAGATAAAACTTTAAAATGTCAAAGGCATGAAGCTCAAATATTCTTGAGCTTCTCTCTCTGCCTGCTGCAGCTGTTTTGCAGGCACGTATAATTCTGAGCAGCAATCTGCGTCCAGTGTGAGAACAGCGTGACTGTAGTCAGCATAGAGCCTCTTCAGGACTAAAGGTGGACTACGAACATGGGGTTTTTGGGATGATTTCGTGTATCTAGATAGGACCAGTTTAAAACCTCTGTGTAACCTGTTGCTTGTGACGAAGGCCATCCGAAGAGTTATGTGGGCTATGATAAATAAATGTCTACCATAATGAAGGGCCCATGTGGACCTGACTGTTGCATACATGGAATTCAGGATGCAGGTTACAGTGAATAAAAGTATCTTCCGTGCTTCTTGACAGAAGGGGATAATGCAAAGTTTCCCGCCTGTGGTGTTCATGGCAATTTCTGATTATAATTCTCTGCAGCTTTTTCTGTTCAGTTCTATGAGATATTTGAAAAAATTAAGTTACACGTACTTCTACTGCAGTTCTGTTTTCAAACATGTCCTTATCAAACACTGCTGTTGGATACTTGAAAGTATTTTCCTGAATAGAACAGCAAGATCACAGTCAAGGAACCTTTTGTGCAGTCTTCGTGAGTCATAATCATATACGCAGTTAATCATTTGTGAATAATTTGCATGTGAATCACGTTCATATATTGATGAACTGTTATCTGTGCTTTTATTTTTTTTAATGTTTCCTATGGAAACAAGGCTTAAATAATTGTACTCTCCGTTGGTTTTGATTGTCATTTAGCTTTTGAACCTATTGTCTGTTTTGTCAAACTTAACAGAAATGTTGATAAATAAATTATTGCAGGTTTCATGATAACAGGTGGCCATATACAGCAGAAGCACTCTGATAGGGGAAGACATTATAGTTAAACTCTTACCTTACTAGATACCAAAGAATCTACATGAAAAAAAAAGACTTTATATAAATGCCTCAGTGGTAAATACCCTTCAGCCTTTGGTACCCATGCCTTCTGAGACGGTAAAGCCAATCATTCACAAACCATGAGTCAGAAGAATATCAGTCTCGCTTACTGATACTCAGTAAGTTAACTTTTTATTTGACTGTGATTTTATCTTCCAGCTTCACGTGATATTTGCCTAGTGTTTCACAACCCCAGTAATCCTCAATGCACTGATCCTCCAGACTTAAACAGGCTACTTATATGTGTAAAATTAACAATGTTTATCTTTGCAGACTTGATCTTCAGAATTAGTTTACCTCAATATAGATGCTTTAATTTGGATTTATTGCCTTACTCAGTTTGAAAAATATTTTCATAAGCATGGAGTTGTTTGTGTACTAATTAATCTCCCCTCACTTAATAAAGAAAATTGATTATTTTTGTCTTGTTTTTCAGTTCACACAAAAATCTGAACCAGGTCTTGGAGAGACTAAAGAATGATGCTATGTTTTGATGGTTTAGCTGTTCGTAAATAAGCTAGTGTAACTGTTTTGAAGTTAATGTAGCGGAATTACTGAGGATTTCCATCTGATAAGACAAATTGCCTTAAGAAATAGCGCTCATTATGATGCATGCTCCTTCCAGTAGCTGCACTGGTTCAAGAACTGCGTTTTGAAGACATTCTTGAATAAATTACTCCCAAGTCATGGAAGAGCCCAGCTTGCAGGGTAGGGGTAGAGATACAGAATGCTATCCATTCAGGTCCTTGCAGAGCTTGGAGGCTCATTTTGATTTGTGTCATTTCATTGAGGTGTAATTCTCTCTAACCTTCTTTCTATGGATTTTGCTATGAAAGGAGTGATCAGAACGTTGTCTAAAGACTACAGCTCAGCTCTGAGAAGGAGCCACACTGACGTATTACTATGTTAAACAAAATCAGTAGTGCTGAATTTAGCAGATGATGATTTCCATAGCAACCAGTGCTCATATAACAAATTCAGGATGATACCGTATAATGACTGTAGAATCAGGCACAAGAAGATGCCCTCAAACGAGGCACCATCCTGCTGAGATTTTTTCCTGTAGACTGTGCAATGTGGCAGCATCTCAAAGTGGACCAATGGCAAAAAATCTCCAGTGGAATCTCAGAGTTCTTCAGTTACTGGACATTTTTGACACTGTGGTTAAATAGTTTGAGCGGAGGTTTTATTTAAATTTGAACAGGTCAGTGCTAGACCTGAGAGAAAAGGACGTTTTAGCCGAATGTATATCTGCAGCTCACTGTAGTGGATGCCTTCTGTAATGGAAGAGTGTAAGAGGCGGAGAAGTATGTGATAATAGGGCCGCAGATTACTCTCAGACTGTAGGCATTACTGGTGAGGGATTTCTTTGCAAATAACAGGCCCAGGTGCATTTTTGTTTCCTAAATTTTCCAGTTGTCTTTGGGCCGATCATCCTGTCTCCACAATATCTTGTTGCAAGGAGTTCCACAGCTGAACAAGTGCCTTTTATGAGAACAAGCATCTTTTGTTTATATTAAATCTGCCACATCCTGTTTTTTGTATTGGAAGAGCCTGGGAATGATTTATTCCTTGTCCCAGATGTTGCCCCAGAGGTGGGATTTGTATACTAAAGGATTATAGGCTAGGATTTGGAATTTGAGCCCAGTACGTACTCTTTTTTTCTCCCCTCTCTTTAGGTAAACATTCCTCATTGATTTCTGTGAAGTTACTCAAATGCTTAAAATAAGCATACACAGGAAGGAAAGCAAATATATGTGAGCTGAAAATACATCTGTTTGCAAGTATTATAAAACCTTTTAATAGGTTTTTACAGAGTGTTGTTTAGTTAAAGTGGTGAAAATGACCGAATTAAAATGAAATTCAAAGGAATCTGAATAAACCACATACGTACAAGTGGTTTTTCTTATGCTTATTGCAACAGTGTAAGGTTTAAAATAGCCACTGGAGGGCTCAGTGATTTCATGTTGAATGACAAGCTGGTGCTTGAAAGCCAGTACTTCGCAGTTTTTGGCGAAGACTGTTAATTGGCATGCTAACCGTTAGAAGAAGACTGGATGATAACAGATTTTTTGCAGATAAGGGGCAGAGAGCACTTGTGTTTTCATCTCAAAGAGTAACACTCGTGATTAACACCTGTGTCATGGTGTGGGAACATACACAAAGGCTCCAAATGCAGGAGGAGCTAAATGTCGTAGAATAAACAAAGCACCAGATTTCCCACCCCCTTACCATAAACACCTAAGAAGTCGTCCTGTCAGGCAGCAGGGTTTCCCCCTTTTGAGGAGCTACCCACACATCTGACAGATTTTGCCCTCCCTCCTCTGTTCTGCAGGTGACACCAGAGCCTCAACAATGAGTCTGGCCCAGGGCTGGGGCCTTTTTGGACTACTTGGTAGAGCTGGGGTCAAACGCGACACATTTACTTGGCGTCAGTTTCTCCTGGCATTTTGAATCAAGTCTTCATTGCAGTTAAACAGAACTTAGTTTTCAAAAACTTTGGGAACAAAAAATTCTGCTTACATATTCTAATCTTTTTGTGTTTTCCTCAGCCTGAATTTTTTCCGTGTCTTTGTTTTTCGTGTAGTCTTTTTTGGATTCTTGCATCTTCTGTGTCAATTATCTCCTTGATACAATAAAAGCAGCTAAACACTTTATGTTCAGTATTGCCATCTTCCTTGAGTTCACAGCACTATTTACAACTCTTCCGTGGGGTAAACATGTGCTGAATAAAATACACAGTTCCTGGAGTGATTTTCCCTGTCATATGTGGGGTTACATCATTCTTTCTGCTGCTATGAGTATGTATTATCCCAGAACTTCACTAAATTGGTTGCCATATTTCATGGAAATTAATCTGATTTGTTGTTCTCCAGTGGTCATTTTCAGTTCCATTTATTTTCAAAGATTTCCCTTTCACTGAAGAGATAGTTGAATTCTTTTCCATGATTTTGAATACTGCATTTCGCAAGCTAATTCTACCTCTTTTTTCACCCTGCATAGACGTCTCAGCTTTCAGTGTTCGTGAAGGTGACTTCCTTCTTTATTTTAGCTACTAGAACAGTCATCTTGCAGGGGACACACAGAACTTTGAATTTGTCTTGGCAGGTAAAACTCTTTTTTAATTCACAGTTAGGTATACGTATTTTTAGTTTCTTAGTGCTTAACCCACATCTTCCTAACAATTAGCTTTTTAGTCATTCATCTAAAGAAAAATATCCACCAGTTAAACTCTCCCATTGTACATTACTGTGCAGTATCTATACAGAAAATGATTTAACATTTATAACACAGATGTGAAGAATATTCTACATGGCAAGAAATTTTGTCAGAGTCTGTCCTTCCTACCGCTCAGAATAAAAACATTCATCAAACTCACCTCTGCATTGCATTTACCCTACTCTTGCTGTTGACGGGGCCATGTAGCAGATCTGATATAAAAAAGAACTTCTTCAGATGACTTCAGTTCTAAAACTGACATATTTTGGACATATGCTCAGTTTGAAACCTGGTTATTTTTTTCCAGCTGTATCCATTTATCTAATGAAAGGGATTGCCTGTGCCCTAAACTATTCCTGTTACAAGAACGTAAGAGAACATGCCTTTTTTTGGCTATCCTAAGAATATCCTTGACCAAAGTCTTACTTGGCCATACTTGAATGTTACATCATTATATCCATGTATATACAGACTTACGTTTTTTAAGAACAAAAAATGTTTAACAAATTCATAGGAGAGAAACATAGGAAAACTGATTTAGCTGGCTTTACAGGTATTAAAACTTAATTCCTTTTCTTGTTTTTAGCAGCACATCAGCAGTGTTGTCATGGATACTGAGCCAGTCCTGTTTTACCAGCTTGCAGATGTGTTAAAAATGAGATTTTCCCTTCCGACCAGTTAACCATGCTTTATGGACTTGATTGACGGTCCACTGAAATCAGTGAAAAGTGGTTATCTCAACAGATTTTGGACTAGGATGCAAGTGAACAGTGGCAAATGTTCTGTTTCACAATAGTCATCAGGTATTTTTTACATCTTATTACACGACTGAATATTAGATGCATGTTTCGAGATTTTTTTCATGCTGGAACACACCAAACTTCAGGCTTCTGCTGGCTTAGTCTGGTAGTGCAGCTCCTGCATCTTGCTGTTCCTCCCATGGTAACCTGTCATCGCTTCGAGAGAGCCATGCAGGTGCAAACTGTTAGGTCTTGGGGCTACCTTTTTGGAAGATCATGGTTTTAAATTTTTATTTTGGGACATAATCTTTTCATCAGACATCCAAAATGTGGACTGACATCAGACTTGGAAATCATTCTCCTATATTGTATCTTCTGATACTTTCAGCTCAGTAGGAGTGACCCACAAGCATGCCCACTCTCTGCGTGGAGCTGGCTGCAGGGACCAGGGCCACTGTGCAGCCAGCGCGGCCACGGGCGGCCCCTTCCCGCTGGCCGTGGTAGTAGGCATGGTGGTGTTGGGTTGGCGGTTGGACTTGATGAGCTTAGAGGTCTTTTCCAACCTTAATGACTCTATGATTCTGTGATTCTCTGATGGTGGGAAGAGGCTCCCAGGCAGCACCGCGGGGAGGCCATACGTGCCAGGGCTAGGTGCCAGCTTGCTGAGGGAGCCAGCAGGATTTTGGTTTCCCCTCTACCCCAAACCCTTTTTCCAGCTCACCCTCCCCTCTGTGATGCCAGAATTGACTGCCTTTGAAGCACAGCACAGCCACTCTGGGCTGATGGGTCCCGCTCATCCTACCTGCTGTGCAGCACAGAGCTGGAGTCTGTGTGACTCTCGCTGTCCTCAGCGTCAGGCCAGAGCTTATGTGATGTGCCGTATCTCAGAATACTGCTGGTAGCTGAGACTTTATGAATAATCTCTTTTTTTTTCTTTGGTGAAATTCCCTAAACTTACTGCTGGCCATGCTGATTTTAATCTTAGATGAAACAGTAAAGGCTATGGAAAATACCAGCTTGATTCTTTGTAAAGACAGAAAAATATTATTAATTTGTCTGTTTCTGTGGGTTCTGCAATGAGGTGTTTGATAACATGACCCCTGCAGCACCAGCGTTTGGCGGGGGGAGGAGTGGAGATGCCTAAGCTCAGTTCACATTTTTGACTGAATCTGCACTGTGGTACTGTACCTATATCTATGCCTGTGGGATGTGCCTGCCAGAATGCATCCTAGGCCCTCCATCCCCATCCTGTGCAGACCAAGGACTGGCCAAAATGTGCCAAAACTTCTTTCTTGTGGACACTACGGAGGTTGCTGGAAATGGCTTGCAGTCACTTCTTTACTGAACTGTAATCTGCAAGACACAGTTGCCATACTCATCCAGACCTGGTCAGAGATACCCCTTTCAGCCCCCTCAACCTAGATAACTTGCCTTACAAATCTGTATATTAAGACCATTGCTAGGTCTTTGGTATGTGTAGCTTTCCAACAGAGTATAACTTTAGTATCAAATCCTACAGCTCTCTTTAGAAAGGACTGGGATAAATACTGTCACTGCTCTTGGTTTGCAACTGCAGTATGGTAAGGGTACAAATCTGAAACAGTAGTGTTTAAAGAAGCCATGAAATGCATAAAACGTTGAGAGTGTACTTGGGTTTGAGACTTAGAAATCTGTTTTGGGAAGATACCAGAAACAAAACTGGGAATAAGAAGCCTGAGTTTCAGGATACCGGATAAACTGATTTTTACCTGAGATTGAGTCACAGCTTTTTTGTTTCAGCATTGCAAACGTTGCTTACAAAAATTATTATGCTTTGGGTGGATGGTGTTATACTTGGAGTTTGAGTCTTGATGCGTGGAAAACGTTTCATGTCAGAAGAAATGAATTCAAAGATCTTGTGTTGTGAAGTCTAGCATTTTGTACGGATGCATAATAGCAAAAGAAATCTGAAACGAGTCCCCATCCTTTGGAAAAACTCAGATCGCACTGGTCCATTATTACAATTATATATTATTATCATATGTGGTGTGGGTTTGCCACAGAAAGAAGATTAAATAGTAACAGGGTAAACTCAGACTCATTATCCAGTATGAAAGCAGGAGATGGAGTTCTTTCTCCATGGGCTCCAGCTGAAGAAATATGCAAGCACATTGTGGATCTAGATGTGTGTTTTTTCTTGTGAGCTAAAAGGATGCTTGTGAGATGAATGCTCTGGCTTGATCATGCTCTGTTTTCTCTCTGATATCAGCTACTAATCTGTGCTGCTGCAAGGGAGCCCTCGGTAAAGATAGGGCTAGTTTGATTTTTAAGGGCGCAAGAGCAGTCTAAACTTAGTATAGTCTTGGTGACAGAGATCGACTGTTATAAAGACGAAATTAGCCTGTGCTCTGAATTTTCCTGTAAAGGAATCTTCTACTGACTGGAGAGGAAGCCTAGGCAGATTAACTCATTGTCCCTCAAAGTTAGTTCCTGTGCGTATCACTTGTTTTTTAATGACATATTGATCATTGACTTCGGTAGCTGGATGCTGAGCAGTGAAGTTTAGAATTCAAAATTGCCAGTTCATACTTTAAGAGCACTTTAAGTGTATTTTTAAACAGCAAAATGTATTGCAGCTGTGAAATACCAAGTTGCCTTTTATTAGGGACACTTTTTTTGTCTGTGTGTTTTAATTTTTTTAAGTTAAATACATATAAATAACAAATCTCATAAAACAGTGTCTCTGGAGTGTTTCTCTGACATTATTGTGCACTTCTGTATGCCTGAGGAGTCTGAAAACTTCCTTCATTATGTCTTAGAGCATTGCAGGCGTTACCATGGTACCTTGTAACATTTTTCCAATCAGCAGATGGAGCCACATGGGGGAAAAAAAGATTTGAGTGAAGAATTTTAGAATGGAATAATGCTAAAATAAACTTGTTATAAAAAAGCTCCATATGATTGATGATAAATTAAAGCAAACAGTCCTGTAATGTATCATCTGTTAGTTAAACAAGTGCTCTCATTTGTCTGATTTGTACATAACCAAAGAAAATTACTGTAAATTAGTAACAACTAATGACAGCCTTTACTTAACTTGAAGCTGTATCCCTTTATTTAAGCCCTCACCCTAATGTTTGAAAGAGTGCAAGAAATTAACCTTCAGGATGTTTAATACTGTACTTTCTCAAAAAGTGAAATTAGACTAGAGCCATCGGACTGACTGTGGGAATTGGGAATGTGGTGATTTATGATTTTCATAGAGTCAGTTTGTCAATGCAGCCAGCTTCTTTCTGGAGATGGGTGTGGGGTGCAAGAGGGAAAAGATGTTCCTGAAGGATATTAAGTGGTGGCAAGCTCCTTGCCAATCTGTTGAAGACTGATGGAGTTAAACAATTCCATACTTGAACTGGATTTTCCAGAGCATGTATTCCTCATGACTGCCAAAACAGATCACTTTGCCCTGTGTCAGAGCACCTTACCAAGTGTGGGTTTTGTGGTGTTTCCGGGAGATGAGCTAGGTAGTGAGGCTTTAAATATGTTGCTTTTTTAATATAGTCAATCATATGACTGAGCTTTTATAACTACAGCATACTGTTTTATCAGTATGGAATGCTTTGTATGCTCTGGTTTCAACTTGTCATGGGATAAGGGTGTGTTTTGCTCCAGCTTTTGTTCAAGAATAAAAGTTTTTTAGAGGAGAGTATATAAATGGCAATATGGATTGTACAATCCAGTAACCAGTGCTGAACTTACTCTACTCTGGCACTTCAAACAACAAGAGGAGAAGTTAGGAAGCAAAAGGATCAAATTATTTTTGTCCTTTTGTTTGTTTCACTTCTATGGTGACCAAAATAAAGACATGAGGGAAGAGTCTGAAGCTCAGTCTAAAATTAGCAGTTCTTCAACATGCATTTTGGCTCTGTCAGAATTCTTCCTGCTGCATGAAGCAGATCAAAAGGAAGAAGATGAGTATTTTGCGATGCTACAAGTGTAAATGCATGTGTATCTCAGAGTTGAACTTGGAAAAAACAATAGCTTGAACCTGACTTTCCTTGGTGATTTGTCTTACATTAAGGTGCTGTTGCGTTGGCTGTTAATACAGTATCCTGTGAATGAATAGAGAATTTCAGTATTCAGGGTGACATGTTTGAAAGCATTAAAGGCATATACAAGCACTTTAAAATGGCAGAATGTAATTAGAGCCATGAGTTTGACAGTAATTCCTACAAAATTACAATATTTTTCACTGTGCAGAAGGCAAAACTAAATGAAATGGAAGTTGTTAGCATCTGGTAAGCATGATCATAATTTTTTTGAGATAGTTTGATGCCGTATTAACAGCACTCTGAGATCTATAGCTGTGACTCATTGAGTTGTTGTATCTCAATCTGCTCCATTTATAATTGGGCATTATGGAGGAGGCCTCTTTCTGCAGCTCCAAAATATGAGGGATTGGGAGGTCACATTCCCTTTAGTTGTTCAGCTAGGAGTGCTCCAGTGCAATCATACATGTAACCATATGCTCAAGACCTATTGTTTGGGAAAGCAACAGTGTAGTATTTTCCCAGTTCAAATAATTGCCAGGCACAGAATAGGTACTTGAATTCAGTTGTCCTTCTCCATTGAATATTAGGAAAAAAGCCGCTTTAGTTCTGTTCCTGCATTTACTCTGGTCACCTTCTCACTCCTGTTGTACCCTGCAGTGAGTATTAACTGCTGGCTTTGCTGCATGCATGACGAACTAGCACACATGTTCCGTAGTGTTGAAAGAAGATTCCTGATTTGAAGCAGCATAGGTGTGGGTTATTTGCAAAAATTCCTTGCATTCCTGTAGTTCTCCATGAATTTCTGTCGGTGGTGCACTAAAGAGTATGTACACATCGTAAGAGTGAATATGTTAATTTCTCAGTCTATAGACCAAAATGTGTACTTACTCACTTACTACTTTCCATACAATGCAGGTATCCTTTCAGGGTAGTTTAGGTCTATGTGAAGCCCCCTTCTCTATGGGATTTTCTCGGACTGCAAAGTTTCTATGGTTTTTTTTTCTGTTTTTCATGCAGTGTCTTCTTCTGTTACGGTCCATGACATACATCGCTGAAATATGAACAGTGAAGACAATGATAATTAGAAGGAAGGTAATGGTAGCAAGGTCCCAGTTTGGTTTTAAATGAATCTGGAAATTCTGATTTGGTGAGTTTAAAAGAAGCCTTCTGAAGCAAACGAGAGAGATTCCTGTAATCTTGCACTATTTCTGCATTGTTAATTAATGGGCTTCACTGGACTTAACTGGCTCCTCAAAAACATTATAAATGGGAGAAGATGTATTTGCTTGCTTCTGATCTTTGTCTTAGGTATTCCACAAAGAAAATCCTATCCTAGTGAATAGTAAGTAGTAAAACATTTAATGGCAGAACTGAAATATCATTCCATTTTGTCCTTGCATGAAATGCATTTTTATACATTAATTTATTCATTTATATATTACTTTACCTCCAAAAGGTTTGTTACCTTCCCACAATGACAGTAAGACAATATAGTACCTCTTCTTAAAAGTTTATAAAATAGTATCTGTATACATCTGCAATAAATTCTAATAAATGTGGGGCCCTGCGCAGGTAGAAAGGTCTCCTACAAGTCTTATTGCGGAGTTGCATCTCTGATTCTCATGGGATGTAATAAAGAAGGAGAAGTTGCGTGACTTTTTTTTTTTCCATTTCAAATAAAAGCTAGCATATAGCATATGTGACACATTCTTTAATATACAAAGTAAATACCTGATGTCCCTTATGTGTGATGTTCCTAGAATGCAGAAACTGGTAACAAGAAAGGCTCTGTAGACAGATTTTCTGAGCAGGTATTATGGCATGTACACCTGAAGCTGTAGGAATATGGTTTTTGTCCCAGCAGTTAAGCTTTTTTTTTTCCTGAAATAAATTGTTAATAAGTACCCATTGTAACTTAGCAATCAAAAGATAATTATATTTGACGATGTTTAAAATTCAACTAGGTTTGGGTGTGCTGTGGGTTTTTTTTCCCCACATTTGGTTGGTTCTATTTTTGCAGTTGCATTCCATGTTTTTGCCTTTAGTGAGCTATATTTATCTCAGAAAATGTATCATTGCATTATATACGCTGACTAGATAGCTTCCTGTATTCACATTTTTAAATTGTAGGTGGTTGAAATGGAAAAGGCAATAAGTGCCTTTATTTTTCCTATTAACATTTCTCAAGCCTTGCTGTATCATCCTGTAAAACTGTTTAACTGTAACTGTTGACAAGTTCTTTGTCAGAGATTTTGCTTTTTGGAGTGAAATTGATAAATGATGATACCTTCCCAGGCTTCCTTCTACTAAACAGCATGTGGGACGGAGCAAAGGTTTTGACTGTGAGAACAGAAAATCCTTGAACACCATTCAAAGTGCTTGGGAGTTATGGATATTTTTGAAGTATGCTAAGCCATTAGGTGGACAAGCTGCTCACCCACATGCAGTTATCAAAAAACGGCACCTCTGTCGTGCTACTTTCCTAGCGAGTAGATTATTACTTACTTACCGTCTGAGGAAACAGGAAAAGGGGAAGGATTCTTTCTTTGGAAAGATACTAAATACAGAAGGAATGATGATTACAAGGCCACGGAGTTGCTTTTCGCAGAAACAGCTAATGCGAAGATTGAATTAGGGGAAAGAAGTATACAGCTAATTTAATGATTAGATGGAATTTGTTTGTTCCGAATGCTGTTCAAACATTTGAACTGCTAATATGCAGATAACTTCAGTCTGAATTACTGAGCAGGCATTTGCTAAATGTAATTCAGCTGCAGTAAAATCTAATCAGCCTTCTGTTGCTGACTATCTCTTTCCATAGCCTGTAGACAGAGTTTAGGATGACTAGGTTTCTAACTTAAGCCCCTCCACCGAGTGCCTAAAATTAGGTGTGTTGAAAATGGACTTAAGGGACTTGCCACTCAATGACAAAACTAGCTTTGAACCTGGAAACGCCCACCTGCAATCTGTAGATTAACGTGTCAGAAACATGTGCTATATATGGGTGGGTTAAAAACAGTTGTGCTGTTTATGGTCACGTTGCATTTCTGCTGAGATGCAATAATTATAGTTGAGATGACTTTCTGTGGCTATTTTAAACTCATTGAATTCTCATTAACATATCTGAACTTTCCAAGCAAACATTCGTAGATCTTATTCATCATCTTTACTTGTTGTCTGAAGAGACTTGTTGGTCAACCTCTTACAATCTAGGAATTAATTTTTTACAAATGCCACAAATGGCAATCATGAATTATAAAAGCTGCCTAATCTTAGCTAGCTTTTTTACACTGAAAATCTTTATCTTCCTTTTTTCATCTGTGCCACTGACATTGAGAGAATATCCTCTTTTCTATAAAATACGTGGTCAAAAATATGGCTTCCAGCAGTGTCAGCAGTGTCCTTTTCCCAAGTCAGTAACCTCTTTTGGGCTAAGCGCTGAAATAAACCTATCACGGATATGACTAGGGTTTTATGACCTGGCCATGATAAATGGAGAATTAGTCTTGTGTTACTCTTCCATTCCAGTTAATCATTTTGCAATTTTGAAACAGTAGAGGGAGGTTAATATTATATTCTTTATTAACAGTAGGAATACTGTTTTCTCCTGAGTAATGTCACACAGTTGTTAACATCATATGAATGTAACCTCACTTAGGAGCTCAGTAATCCTGGATCCCAATATTAATAATGTTTCATTATATAATATGATTTATCACTATGTTGATTAATTTCCTTCAAAATGTGAGGCAAATGTTTTACAACACTGGTAACCATTAGTACTACATCATTGGGACACAGGACAATTTTATGTTCTTTTGATTAATTGTATCTCATGTTGTCCTATTATAGCAATGTATTTTTGTACTGGGGATTCATTGAAGAGGGTGACCAATGAAGAGCACAAAGGACAAACTTTGTTATTTTCAATTTGCTATTTCTTATTCTCTGCAGTCCTCTCCTTAGCTTTAATGCAGGTGGAGGAGGAGTGACCTGTTATCTAAACTTTCATGCTGATTCCTAATTCTGTATCTGATAGCAGTGCTTTTGAAAAGGCTATTTTCCTCTGTGAGAGATTTTTCACACTCTTTGAGTATAACAGTAGGATATTTACTGCGTTGTGTTTTATGATTTTTTCCAATAAATTGTTTAATGCTTTGTTGCAGTTTGCAAGCAGGGAACTACTGCTTTTTAACCAACAAATATTAACTAGGAATATAGTGCTTTTTTCTTTTTCTTTCTTTTTTTTTTTTTTTTTTGTTTTTGTAAACAGTATTTGAGAATGATTTCAAGTCTGTATTAAGAAACCTAGTTGCTCTATCCAGGGCAAAAAACCTGCTTTTCTTTGGGGACTTCAGTATTTTTAAGTTTACCAGGTATTTCTAAACTAAACTTGTCCTATTACAACCATTAATGTATTTCCAAATTTCTGTCGAGTGTCTTGTTAAGTTATTCTTGAGATATGTTTCAGGTCTGATTTTTGTCTTCTTCTTCCTTTTGCTTTCATCTTCTTCTTCTTGACTGCCTGTATATGATTTTCATCTTTTCCTACTCTTAATCTGTAAGTGAGGACCTTCAGTCTTTTTCTCATGTGCATCCATTTTTTTCTGCAGATACTGCATTTTGTTACCCTTCCAAGGAAGGACATTGAAATAACAAGGTTTGTAGTTTCAAAATCTCCGTTGGTTCTTTTTCAGTTTCTTTGCTGGTTTGTGATAAGAAACTGATTAATTTCCCTCATTCCTGTATGCTTTAAATCTGTGGACAGTGTTTTTGGATGACTTCTGTCTTTCATGTAAAAATAAAATGAATTTTTTATTCTGATAACATTTCAAACACCCAAATTTGTCATTAGAGAATTCTTCAGCTTGCACGACTTTCTACAGGATCATTATTTTTCATAATAAATGAGAGTTAAAATCTTCATCAGTTGTGCTTATGCTTGGATATAAGATATGAAGCTGTAACATCTGCTACTAAGAATGATGTAACTGATCTGGTATTTAAAAATGCCAGAGTGAGTAGGTAGTTGTGGAAGATGATATGAACACTTTTAGCAGGTGCCTTGCTTTCCAGTAACCATGGACCTTAATATGGGATTATAGGTACCTGACTTTTTAGTGCTTGTTTGTTGATTTTTTCACTAGAGTCTTGTTTGTGTTTCACCTTTTGTATGTGGTATACAGATATTCAAGCCAGTAAACAGTTACACTTAACGGGGTAGTTAACAGGCATATGAGGTATCAAACCAAAGATAGAATTTGCAGTGAGTAAATGGGACAGAAATAGGAATGTGAAGGCGAAGGAATCTATTTCAGAGCAGGGACTTGTTCTTCTGCTTTAAAAACCCTCAGGAACACACAACAGGTTTTTCTGAGCTTCACAGCTAAGATTGCTTTGCTGTAGATTTTACATCTTTCAGTGTTCACGTTATTGAAATATTTTGTTTCAAAAATTTTTTACCACAGATACTACAATGCATTGCATTTATTTTGCTTTGCCAATTAATGAATAGTTTTGTTTGTTATTTGTTATGGGTTTGTTTTTTTCATCTGGAAGTGATCATTAACAACACTTGAGAGATCTAAGCTGAAGAGAAAGTGAAAAAGTAATTTCATTTTAAGTCTAATATTTGTTACTTTTATTGCATCCAGAGGAAAAAAATCTACAAGAAACAGTATTTTTGTGTCATTCCAGCACTAGTCATAAGAACTATAGCATTAACCAGAGGCTGCATGTACACCTACAGTGTGGCATTTTGCTCTAGTGAGCTGATACTGCTCGAGTTCTCTCCTCATTGCCTCAGATGCAGTTCAGTTCAGCACTGGATGCTGCAGTTGTCTATTGTGGTGCAGGTCACGTAGCAGTGAATGAACAAGATTGCATGAATAATGTGCTTTTTATTCAGCGATTGGATAAAAATGAATGCCCTCAACACCTACGTACATCCAATCTCCACCACTTCCTGTGTGCTTATTCTTCCTGAAGCTTTAATTATTTATCCTTGGAGAGAATTTGACAGTTAACAAGCAGTCACGACTCTGCAGGTTAACCCTACAAACACCAGAACTGATCTCCACATCAAGTACACTTGAATCTCTGAGGGAATCAAATGTTGATATTGAAGTGATATGACTCCCAATTAACGGGAGAAAATTGGCATCCCTAAATACTACCTATTTTAAAATCTAACACTGTCTTTTGTGAAATTAAAATTGGTCTAATATTTTTGCTAATTTCAAGAGGTAGTCTTTAAAGATTGACGAGTGTGTTATACTCTAAATACTGACACTGGCATCCTGTAATGAAAATGCATTTTCAGAAGAGGATGATCAAGTAATGGGGAAAGCAACGTTAGTTAACAAGCCAAAATATGTGCTTAGTTGCCTATCATACAGTATTGCATAGTGATGAGAAAAAAAATGAATTACATAGATGTCTTCGGATTTTGCTACTTGATCTTTGTAAAATGTGTTCAAATTATAGCAAAGCTGTATGCATAATAGGAGTCAGTGTATCAATGTACATTAAGAGAAAAAGAGCCTTAGAAATAACTGTTTCTTTATATTGGTTATAGAGAGAGAAACAGAGGTTGAGTGTGTGTGTATGTATGTGTATATAAACATATATACATGTTGTTTACTTGATCTGAGTGCAAGAAGATCATCAAAGAAACAGTAAAAATATTTTTCATGTGAACATTTTGTTTATTAAAAATATTTGTTATGTGGTTGCATTTTAGAAGCCAGTGCTACAAAGGTCAATATTAGACTACATTGCCACAGCTCATTTTTGCTAAGTGTGCTATCTCCCTTGCACTCCACAAGGCCTGGCAATAGTGCCCTGCACAGACTTGGAATTTTTTTCATTCTTTTTCTAGGGAGGGTTTCCACAATTGTATATAAAATTAGAAGTGACAGCAAGGTATCGTTACTCCTGGGGTCCATAATCAGGATCCAGAATAGCACAGAGAAGTTTGTGCATGTTTTTGTCTATAGATTGTACCCTTGCTCTGTTGAATAATGTTACTGTATTATCTGACTGGACTGCATGAATCATGGCAGGCGAGGGCAAATACGTCTGTATCATTAGGCTGCGTAATGTGGGAGTGTGCCCAGCACTGGTAGCTACTAATAGATTGATTTAAGCCTTAAGAGTGACCTAGAAAATCTACACCTGATACAGACCTTATTTGTCTCCCCATGCTAAGAACAGACTCAACAGTGTAATGTAAGGTGGTTTTGTTTTGTGGTTTTGCTTACAAACAGTAAACAACTGGGTGACTGATTATAGCAGCAATTTACGAGACTTGTGACAGCCTCTCCGAATTTTTAATAAACACTAGGTATTTTCCTTGAAAGTAACACAGTGGTCCAGTGAAGAATTAATTCACAGAAGACATGTTCCCTGTGTTATGTGAAAGGTTAGAGTACATATTAATAGTGGCTCCTTTTTACCTTTTGTTTTAGGAGTTATTAAGCGCAAATATTAGGGTTAAGCTTATTTCAAGCCCGTTGGTAAACTGCGAATTGCATGGTGTCATATTTAGTGCTGTTGAATATGTAACTGAACAGCTGGACCGGTGGTTGAGATTTGCCAAAATACTAAGGAATCCTGAGTTTTGTGTTCTAATTAGTGATGGGAATCATGATCATGGTGAGATGGACCTTTTACTGATGAACTGAACTGGTTCTAATTGCTGTAGTATATGGAACTTGGCAAACTCAGATTTTAAATTTTTGGGTGCTAGCATGAGAGATGCTAGCGGAGGTAACCATAATAAAAACAAGTGTACAGAAGTTCAGAGATGTGCCGCGGTACTGTCAAGTGGTTCTTTTAAGCATTTGTGACAGGTTTATCCCAGTCTGCACAAAGAGAAGGGTGAAAGGTAGGTTGGCATATTTTGTGAGATAGATTAAGGGCATGTGAACAGTCTTAGGATTTTGAAAGGAGAACGTGGTCTGAAGCTCCAAGGTTACATTAAGAAATCTTTCTTATTCCTGAATGTAAACACTGCTCTATGGCATAATACAAAGTGTTTTTGCTCCAGTACAATGACAGCAAAACAACTCCTGCTAACCATGTTAATTATATTGCTGATGTCTTTGACATTATCTATGAAGTTTTGCAATGCTGGTAATACCTCTGATAATAAGTAAAGCACGTTTGTTAAAAGCATTCCATTTTAGGAAATACAGGCTAACACTATGGTGCCTTCCTCTCTGAAGGCATGGGTAGAATTTCACCTTTTTACCGACCTGCTTACTCCATGAATGTATTGTTACTTAACGTCTTTGAAACCTCCCATTCTTTGTAGTTTTTGGCTGAATTTGGTCAGTGGTTTCATTAACTGTTGATTGACCGGTGGTACGCAGATAGAGTTACAGAGTTACTGAGCAGTTACAGGGGTAACCAAGGAATGGAAACCAGGCTAAAGAGTCATGAATTTGATCGTCACTGTGTAGGACTAAAGGACAGTTTTATGGTAGTTCCCTAGCAACTAGTTTTAATATACTTTGGTCGAAGTTCTATTCAAAACAAACAAATTAATGACGGTTTAGAAAATAAATAGCTTTATCAAAAAGGCACTTTACAGGCCTTAAAGAATATTTTTATATTGGTAAAGTTCAGTAATATCTCTGGTGATACCTGCTTACAACAGTATAAACTTTGGTCTTACTTTCTGATGGCCCACACTCACTTCTTGCTGCCAGACCATGGCCTTGCAGGGACTTGCAAGTTTTTCATTCTCCTTATTCTCTCTTTTAGGTGTGATTTTCAGGCTGGTGATTTAGCTGCCCGTAGATGCTAATGCTTCAAGAGAGTTAATGTGCTCTGTAGAAAGGACAAGATTCTTCCAGCTTCTTTTGCATCTTGGACAGCAGAGGGCAGGTGTTAGTTTTGTGTGTCTGAAAGCTTATTGTGCAGAATGGCTGTGTGGTATCAAAGTGTCTGTGAGCTAGAAAGAGTTACAAAGATGTACTATAGAGCATTTAGATATAATTTATGCTTTTTTTTGTGCATATAGGAAGTTTTCTCTAGCAGAATTTTCTTTTGCTTTTTCTTAAAAAACTTTTGTTATGGCCAAAAATGTTAAAACAAAATTAAAATGGCATTGGCAAGGTAAGAAAGAGTGTCCTGTCAGGAACTTTACCATCTACCCACACAACACTGTACTGAAACCTTCGAATATCTTCCATTTCTCTCATTTGACTGTCATCTTGGTGGTCTGTGAACATTCACGTTGATATTTGAGTCACTGAACAGCAGACAGATGTGTATGTTTATTCTGGTACAGAATTTTGTGCAGTAGACATATTTTGTCATTAACTATTGAGTTTTTAGTTTAATTGTACTTAAGGATTTTGTAGCCACATGGCAAACCTCATGCTTGTATCTAAACAACAGATTTCTTCCAATTTAGATATGCTGGTCAGGCACATGTTGGTCACGTCCTGGCAAAAGCAGGCGCTTAGTATTTACATAGTGCTATGTGCAAAATCATCTTTTTATTGATGTAGTTTCTTGCACTTGGGTAGACTAGTGGCTTTAGTAGGACAAAGCACTGCTGTGGCATTGTTTGGTAGTCCTAGAGAGATAAAAAGCTGCTAGTCATATTAAAATGAAATATTAGTTTAAGGGTAATTGCAGTTCATGGTGGTCAGTAATAGCGGTTACAGAAGACGCTTAACAGGTTGCTTCAGTGGCACATAACAATTTCATAACAGTATAGATCCTTACTCTTTCCTATCGCAGTCAAAGTGAATAATAAGAGCAGACAATCAACATTTATACAATGCTAACACGTTGACTGCAATGATAGTGTTCAGTTAGTCTCGCAGATGTGCTGTTGCTTAAACTTGTTGAACTACCAGGAGATAACAGCACTGCTGGTGCCAGCAGGTAGTAAAGCCGATTGTTTTCAGTGCCACTTAGTAGGATTTTTCCTTCTGCTTTACTTACTGCCGTAATGGGCCTTCTCAGGCTGCATGGTGACTGCAGCGTCCCTTTTACCTTTCTCTCTTGTGGAACTGGGAGCTGGGGTCAGCATCTCTGCAAGTGGCATTTCTCCTCCAACTCTTTGTCCTGGCACCAGTGCTTTGTTGAAGCCCAGTTCTCAGTGAGCACTGTGCAACTCTGGTGTCAGGCTACCCCTGCACAGGTTTCTCAGCAGACCCTCATAGCTGACCATTTTCTCCTGTTCTTGGATACCTACTCGGACCTGGATACCCTTCGAATAGCTGTGCTTGGCTAGTGGGCTTCAGTTTCTCCTTGTCTGTTCGAGCTCTGGACAAGTTTTTGGCTCCAGCCTCTCTGCTGTACATCCTTGCTGCGTGTCTTTGTTGTTACCGAAATGTGGTCCTAGCTCATGTGCCCAAAGTCCTTTGGAGAACTGCTGACCCTCAGAATAGCAGTAGCTTCCAAGATACTTTCTCAACCTTAATTGTACTGAAGCTTCTTAGGGGCCTGTCCTGCCTGAGCAAATAAAACAGGTTTTCTAAGAGTACCTAAAGAAAGTCACTACATACTTTTGTAACAGCAAAGAAATACACTGTTGCTGTCGATGATAGTAGATCAGTACACACATCTTTTGTCTCCATTCCTCTGCCACCCTAAACATTTTTTAATCTTGGAGTCGTTTTTAGCCTGAAGGATGCTTGCCTCCGTTCTGGTCTGCTTCAATGCATGGAGCTTAAGACAGAGCTTCTCAGCCTTCTCATCTGCAGCTGTTTTACTTCTTGCCTTTCCTCACATTACTAGCAGTGGAGTTTGTAAACTTCAGTCCAGTTAAGTGATCATTTAAACAGCTATTTAAATCCTGCTATACACCCCTGCTTCATTACTGAGTCTTTCGCAGGTTGGCCGCCCTGTTTTGCCATACCTATTGTGATACCTAAGCGGTCTGACTCAAATGCAAGGAAGGCAAGCAACCTAGCCGAGAAAAGAATACATCCTTAGTACATGCACATGCGTATGCATGCCTGTGCACACACACATATGCATGTGTCTGCAGATGCCTCTTCCACGTGACTGTGCCCAGAAAGAAGTTAACCATCACTTCAGGTCAAATAACAAGCAGCATTAGCGTAAACAGGTACAGTGACTCACACCAGCAATTTGTACAAATAATGCAGAAATAACCCACATTCCAAATTCGCCAGGATGAGTGCTACTGCAAATAACCCTCAACTGATACTGTTATCCACTGCTGCAGAATTGCCAGAATTCTTTCAGTACAAGCGCTGATCGGTAATGGCTTTGCTATAAATACAGCACAGCGTGTAACTCTTTGTTTGCTGAGAAAATCTGTAAGGTTTGGTGTCACGAGTCAGTGGGTTGTGTTTCGGGGTGGAGTTGATGCAAGTGGATATTTGTCCTGGCCTGTGCGATTAATACATTTCCTCTCCCTCTTCGCAGACCATGGCTGCTTATTCCTACCCTTGCTCTGCCTTCAGTTCAACTTGTTTAGTGAATCAGAGTCTAGAACTGATCTGATTGAAAAAAACCCAACCATTTACTCTGTGTTATTCTTCAGTCAGATGCCACAGCATGCGTTTTATTGCAACACAGCAAAGGTGATGCTGTCAGTGACAGGAGGGTGAGAGCAAGCTGAATGGCTCTGCCACTGCCACCAGATCTCTGCACATACTGCCAGCATTTTGGTCTGATGTGCAATGTAAGACAAAGATGGCCATTTATACTCTCTGTTGTTTTTCAGTTCTTATATAATTTCAATTCTATAATCATTTGGATTATATCCTTTTAATTAGGGGAGGGGAAACATACGGATTTGAGAAAGTTCAACATGTTTGTTGGACTGCTGTCTGCTCAGACATGGTACAATTAGCCCTGCCTGATGCTAAAAACTACAAAAAAAAGAGCACTGTGCCTTTCTCCACATCTGCTCTTCTTGATAGTATTTAGCTATCCTAATAAAGAGTAGGTACTGGATTATAAATCTCCTCATGGTGATAAAACAGATATTTGTATGAATACTGTATATGTAATAAGTAATTTTTTTCATGTATTTAAAAAGGAAAATATCAATTAAAAATTTACATTTTCATAAAAATTGAAATATTTAGTTTAATAATCTATACCTGATAGTTATTTTTCTATATTTTAAGAAGTTTAGCTAAGAATTCTTGTAAAAAATTCAGAAACAATTAAAATTCTCAGACATACATTTGGATTGGGAAACCTGAAATAAAACTCCACTCCTATTGAAATCAGTAGGAAACTCTGAAGTCAGAACTTCATATACAGGTTTTTTAAAGCAACTTTGTAAACTGTTCCTAGGGAAATAAGATATAAGCAGAATAAAAAGAAAGTCCACAAAAAAACCACCAAAACCACCAGAACAGAAATAGACACCTTATTACAAAGTAGAAAAGAGAACAACCGAATTATTAAATGCATCTCATGAAGGAGAACCAAAAAGATGCTGGGCTAACAAGCAGGTAATTGACTGGCTCCCCATCAAAGGAAGACAGCAACAGGAGTTCTTGCATAATTTGTCAGAAAGAGTTCTTGCATAATTTGGCAGTGAACTAGGTTGCTATTTACTTTCTCTTCCAAATCTCTGATTTTTCTAATTGTTTAAAATAAAAATACTTGCATGCATTTGGATATTAATGCATATATGCCCAGAAGAACTGTCATTTCCGTCAGTATGAGTGCATCATAGGACCAGAGAGAAGGTTATGGGCCTCTTATTACATTATTCACAATAAAGTACAGCTGGTCGACCATGGGATAGTTTGTGGATGCAGAAGAAAACATGACTGGGAGGTAGTTCTTTGGGAAGCAGAGTGCCTGTCCAGGTGATGCTCCAGCTGGAGGGTAGCTCCTGGTGTGGAGGGCTGGTGGTCACCTGGGACAGGGAGAAAGAGGAAGAGCGCCTGCAAAGGGCTGCCGCAGGAGCAGGCAGCTACACAGACATAGCTGAGCTGTGGATTGTACTTGGAAAATGCAGCCCCATTACACTGCTGCTACTTCTCTTTCTCACCTCAGTGACTGGGTTAGAGAAAGGAAGAATTTACTGTAAAAATTTGGGTTTTCATAAGAGCAGGTCCCATGTTACAAAGTTGATTTAGTGCTGGTTTGCAGATTTTATTGCACTCCCCTGCCTGATCCTGCCTTGCAGAAGCTTAGTGTCATGTTCAGATTCAGGTATTATCTCAGATCCATCTTTACTCTGAACTTTTATAGTATGTTGACTTTTAACAATAGGCCCCCAGGAGCCACTAATGGAGCAGAAGGAGTTAGAAATTTCATTTTCTTCCAAACATTTTATGTCATATTTCACAGGGTGAAAGTATCTTATGACAAAATTTTTTCAGTATTTTCAACTAACAAAAAAACCATCCTCCTTGTTTAGGATCAGCTTCTGGCTCAAAACCTAAGCATGAAATTTGTAGGCAGATTTCAGACCTTAATTTTACATTCCACTGATGTAAATTAGGTCAGAAGTTGATCATTAATGATTAGTGATCACTGATTTTGAACAGTAATACTTCCAACAATGTGGTTTTCCAGAGAAATAACCTGCAAAGCTGCAGATAATGCTCCCATTTACTAGTGCAGCCCACCCTTAGCAATAAAGTTGCCATGGAAACAGCAAAACTCTGATCTGGTGAGAGAGAAGGGGTGAGAATGAAAGAGAGATGGGGGCAATTTACAGCAGTTTTTTGTTGAACTAATCAGCTAGAATTTGTTAAAATTTTGCTAGGGGAGAAGCACAGTCTTTTCCTACAGACCTTGGGGGTTTTTTGTTGGTGGTTGGGTTTTTTTTGCATAGGACAGTAAGCTGAGGTCTCACTTAAACTCCCAGTACGGAAAAAAATCTTAAGTGGTGTGAGCCTAGGTTTTTTTCCTGCAAAATGTTTAGAAGTAGAGGTATCTAGTCATGGCTCTTTTTAATGACACTGATGGAAACTTCAGTGCCTTTCAGTATTTCTGTCAGCTATGTGATGAGTCTCCCTTGAAATCACAGCAGCATGTAACTGATGTCTGTGTGCAGGTACATCAGAGACACAGAGGAAGACAGAATATGATGTATTAAGTATGTGCAAACAGAATAGGTAAACCAAAATTATTTAGAAATATTTTTTATTAAAATAGCTACATACCTTCTTAAGAATATTAGCTCATAATGCTTTTTAGCTTGTCTTGATGCTGTTTTGCTTGTCTGTAACTACATCATTGAAGGTTGTCTCACATAAATAAATCTAGGTTAGGCTGATTCGTGCAAAGAAAGCTGGTATTTTCCCTTCTCAATTAACTGATCAAGAGAAGAAATGTCCCCACAGGATATTAGAAACCTTGGTACTGTTGAAATGCTATCTTTTTATGTGAGGAATCGACCATTTGTGATATTAAAGATTCTGCAAGACAACTTACTAAAGCAGAGCATTAACCCTTGTGTCCAACATATTACAATGTGATCCTATGGCTGATGGCTTAATGCTGCATCATAGTAACTTTAATTGTTTAGGGCTTATTATAAAGAGGAATGTCAGCTATGGTGGCCCTCTGGCTACTTTATGTGTGCTGCAATTAAAACTCATAGCAACATCTATGTTTAATTTTGCCTAATGTATTCACTGTTTCTTATAACTTAGCTAACCCAAATTCAGTTTGGATTTTTTCCCAAGGTCAGTGTCTGTCTCATGCTCATTTGTTTAAGATTCAGTTTAGTCCAAAAGCAATTTTACTGACACTGGGCAGAAGTTGTTGAAATGCAAATGGTCTTTCAGCAGAATTTTAACCATTTCTAGCACTTGTTTGTATAGAGTACATATTCAATCACAGTGCGTTACTGGACCTAGGTCTTTTTGCTGATTCTGATTACATGATTAATATTTCTCTAAATATGGGTCAGTGAAAGTCACCTTTTTTGCATGTGGGAGAGTTTCTTAACACAGGTCATGGAATGTAGCAGTTGTATTGCCTGCACTTTGTCATTATAGTGATCGCACCATCTTACCTGGCTTAGCTTGTGTATTGGCAATGCCTCCGACCTTTGCGTCTGCAGCAATTTAAATCCTTTTAAACTCATTCTAACAATGGAAACCAAAATGTAGTTTTTCCCCTTTCCTCCCTCTAATCTTGCCCCCCAGTGTCTTATGTTTTCCCTGCCCTTTGCTGTTAATAAAACTTACTTACTTCTGAAATACAGGTTGCAGAGGTAGTTAAGACACAGAAGGAAAAAAAGGTGACAGCTAAGGATGAGCCCCTGAGAGCCACTTGGAGGGAGAAAAGGAGTAACAGACATATGAGACACAGACTCTGTCAGGGCGAGAGGAGGATCCATGAGAAAACAGCACTGAAAAAACAACACAGAAAAAAAATCTAAAAAAGAGGGAAAGGTCAGAGATATCAAAATTACCAGTATTTCATAAGAAATGCTGTACTTTGTCTGAGGCAGGGTACGCCCCATCACTGTGTATGTATTGCTAGGATTATATATTATTTTGCATTTATCAACACTGAGCTTTCCATCTGCCGTTTCATTACTGAGTCAACAATGAACTCATTGTTCCACAGCCATTTGTTACTTGTGGTGGCAGTTATCTGGCTCATACCCCTGCAAAAAGAAAAGAAAAAGGCTCATTTTCAACTTGGATCCACTTTACTAGCTGATGCAGCATAGGTGCAGATGCAGAGACTGAAGAGAAATGACGGTTTGAATGTCTTGCTGTCAATAGTGCTATGATAATAGTAGTACCAAGCTTGTAGGAGTAGTACCATGCTAGTGTGGTATAGTCACTGTGCAAGCTACAGGCATGTTGTTGGAAATGCCAAAGACATTATAATCCTCTGGCAATAGGTAGAATCAACTATATCTGAATTTTAATTGCGGTTTATGCCTATTACAGGGTCTCCTAATTTCACTCATTATTTCCTGGAGTTGGATTTGAACCTGCTGCCTGTCAGGGAAAAATCATCTACCTTTTGTAGTCCCAAGAACTATAAAAGGCAAGGTTTTAAAAAGTTCAGTTCTTCCAATTCAGGGCCAGACTTGTAAAGGAGACCGGTTCCCACTTAGACACTGAAATGACCACCAGATTTCAAGCACTGGGTAATTCAGTGGCTACTACTTCTCTGCAACATCTAATATCAGATTTCCAGGAAAGCTCTACATCCATCAGATGACTTGGTAGCATTTCTGTGTCCTGTGAAGCAGTGTCAGAAATTAGTCCTTCTGCTGGTGCTCTGGGAAGGTTTTATCCTCTAGCTTTCCCTCTGCCTCTCTTTCAGTGGGTTGATGATCATAGTGTTTTTAAATATATGCTCTGCTAATAGGGTAGATAAGTATATACGTTTTTTTTTCAAGCAGGTGTTGTGGTTTGGTTTTTTTTTTTGGTTGGTTGGTTTTTTTGCATCAGGGGTCTCTGAAGGCAAACCTGTAAAATCTGTGAATCTGCTGGTGCACAGAGAGAGCAATCGAACATCAGGCGAAATGTGCACATTCATGTTGCCATCCTGGATGTAAATGAACCGGCAGAATGAACACGCCGGGGAGAAACCCAGGTCTGATTCCCCGTTTTTCCTCACCTGGCACCCCTGCGGACACCCCATGCATTTCTCCGGCAACACCCCCTCTTTCAGGGGGGCTTCACGACCCACCCTCGTCCACTCAGATGCTGGCTTCGCTTTCTGGTGTTGCTGCAAAAAAGGTGCCGCCTGTGCTTGAAATGGGCTCTTCCACTATTTAGCAAGGCTTTGCTGAATGAGTCATCGGAGCCGGCTGGTATTGGCTGGGCTGGTGAGCACCCAAGGGATTGCCTGGCAGAGGCTGCGAGGCCTCGCTTCATTCACAGAAATGTGGGGATGCTAGCCAGCCCTTTCATTCACACGCACAGAATCTCATTCACATTTTGCAGTTTCGCTAGCCGCTTCTAATGAAGAGAGCCGTTTGGGAGCAATAGGGTTTTCTGAGCAGTAGAGACACGTAAAAATAGGCTATGCTGTGTGTATTTGCTGTTGCTATGCTAGGAGGATGAAGAGAGGAGTGAATGCTGTGTGGATGCTGTAGCAGGTTCGCAGTGTGGTGATGAGAGGCTATTCCGCAGATCACTAGAAACCTGCTTTTACACTGGCTAGGACATGGCCATTACTCATCACTGCTGGGATAAGAGGTGCTGACTTAATTTAATGTGTCGTGAATATACTAATTAAATACCTGCATTTGAGCTGGCTGTTTCACTGTATTTGCACTTTGTATGCTACAACCTTTAGTCATAGGAGAGGGAAGGAATTCCATAGGATTTTTCCTTTAAATTGTACTGCAGTTAGTCATTTGTTTGAAAAATAACTTTGCACTATGCAACTTCTCTCATCTGAATTTGTTTATAATGCAGTGGATTGTCCTACACCCAAAAGATGTTTTGCAAAGAAGATCAATTTATAGAAAAGAGCCATATGGCTAATGTATCACAGCGCTGCGCACATTTTGTATTTTTCAAAAAAATGTAGGAGAAATGAAATATCTGTTTTCTGCATGTTTTGCTACTTCTCAGATCAAGTATTTGTGGCTGACATTTATGCTTAATAAGACCTGGTGCATTTTTTTTTTTTCTTCACTGCAGGATGTCAGTTTGTTGCTACCTGGACTTTTCAATATTCTTTTAGATTTTTTCAGTTTTTCAGAATGAAACCAAACATTCCAGTGAATTGAAGATCCTCTTCATGTTTTTCTTCGGAGTCAATATCAGTGGTGGAAGAAAAAACGTCTGTTAAGCCTGTTGTTGGACATCAGAAAAATAGTTTTCGTCACACATAGGTACTTTATGTAATTCCTACATTAAAATACAAGGTTGTTGTGGAGTAACAGGGGAGAAGGATTTCTTTCTCTATCAAAAATTGTATGTAACAGTTTCCGTGAGAGACAACATTGACACAAAGGCACTTGTAAAATCTGTTAGACAGCTTTTGTGGAAGAAAATGTGTATATTCTTTAGTTTTGTCTTTTTTTAAAAATACTAGTGTGCTTAAAGGCTTCATGAAAACCTTTAAGATGTCTGTGTTCTGCTGGAGGGGGTGGGGGGAAGGGGGGGTACGTATGTGTAAATATTATCCAGATATTTGCTATCTAATTGTGGCTTCTTTGCAGATTCACAAATAAGTGAGGTGGAAAAACATTTATACAGAAGAAAAAAAATGTGGTGTTTCATAAAGGCTGTTAATTCAGTTTTAAAGGTAATTGCCTTTGGTACCAAAAGGGGGGGGGGGGGGGGGGAATTAA
>Ga0065711_1032288_pt1 | contig 27610 bp, 7 predicted proteins | sample Hoacrofraction12_FD_59098 | JGI IMG/M metagenome (GOLD analysis project Ga0065711, IMG submission 59098) | Hoatzin crop microbial communities from Cojedes, Venezuela - Epithelial fraction 12 v2 (version 2) | ecosystem: Host-associated > Birds > Digestive system > Esophagus > Crop | place...
ATATCTCCAGAGAAGGAGACCCCACAACCTCCCTGGGCAGCCTGTGCCAGTGCTCCGTCACCCTCAGAGGGAAGAAGTTCTTCCTCATGTTCAGCTGGAACTTCCTCTGCTTCAGTTTGTGCCCCTTGTCCTGTCACTGAGCCCCAGTGAAAAGAGTCTGGCCCCGTCCTCCTGACACCCACCCTTAAGGCATTTGTAGGCATTTATAAGGTCCCCTAGGTTTCCCTCAGTACTCTCTAAAGCCAGTAAGAGAATATTCCTGTAAGGTAACAGCCCACAGCAGAAAAACTCACTAAAAATAAAGTATTACAAAAACGACAGAGATTGGAAAACCCGCTGTCAGTTTTGACATTTCAAGGAAAACCACGTGAGAAACTGCTCTTGGGAAGCCATATTCAAAGCTTACGAGGGCAAGGAAGGAAAATTAACCCAATGTTTTCAAACGGTGCATGGAAAGCAGCCTGGCAGGGTGAGATCAGTGAACACGAGCGAATGGAAAGAGACAGGGGTAGAAAGTTACCTCAGGGAGCCATATGACTGTCTGCTACGTGTCTCGGGGCGTTGCTCCCACCTTTCTTGCTGAGCGTGCGAGGCGCCCAGCCTCTGGCGAGGGCTGCGGGGGTCTCTGAGGGGAGGCGAGGCCGGGGCTGCCCCGGGCCGGTCCCAGCCGGCTCCAGAAGCCCCACCGCCGGGCGAGGGCTGAGGGAAAAACGGCGAGGAACGGCCCGGTGAGCCCCGAGGGGAGAGCGGGAGGAGGCAGAGGGGGCTCCAGCCGCCCCCCCGCCCCAGGGGTGAGAGCCCCGGAGGGAGCTGCGGCCGGCGGGAGCCCACGCCGGGGAGGAGCTGCACGGACTGACCGCAGCCCCCCCCAGTCCCCATCCTCCTGCACCTCTCGGTAAGCCATTGCCCTGGCTTTATCTTGACCCCTCGAGCTCCCCCCCCCCCATTTTACTTTCCCTCCCATCCTGAGGAGGAGGAGGAGAGCGCAGCTGGGCAGGCACCTAGCAGCCAGCCAAGGTCAACCCACCGCGACGAGGAAGTCCGGTGTACTCGCATTGCCTGGTATGATCTTAAAACCGTTTTTACACTTGGTCACTATAACATGAAATAATCGATAGCTCTGTTTTTTAAAGGTGTGCTGAAGACTAGAGAATTCAAGCCCAAGTCTTGAGGCAGCATGCAGCTCAGCGAGCAGGACCGAAATAGTGATTTTCAGCAAGCCAGCGCACGGCCTTGGTCATCCACAGTTTAATGGTCACCAACAACTCCCAGGTGAACAGGTAAGTCATTGACTTCCATGTAAGAAACCTGTGAGTACACCTCCCACAGTGACAGCGGCACACGAAGACTACACGCAAGTACCCACAAAACGGGGATGCTTCTCACTAGGACTTAAACCACTATTTGTCACATGCTTTGCAATTACAATTTAGTGAGTAAACGAAGGGAATTTCCTTCGATAGGCAACAGGTTTGGTCCCTGCTGAGGCAGAATATAAAGCAGCACTCCAGCCACCACATTCCTTGTAACTTGCATCTGTGCTGTGTTTCATTTAATGAACTGAAGAACTTCCATCAGATTGAATGGGACCAGGATCAGGCCCTTGAGAGGGGGATTCTTTTAGAAGCACTACGAGCCATGAAACTTGTCACAATGTTCAGTAATTTATCATTACCTTTTTTTGTTCTCTCCACCCCTACCATTGGACTCTGTTAATCATTTCTCAGTCCTTTCATGAGTGAAATCAACAAAAATTAAGGATGTGTTTTTTAAAAATTTAATTTTTTGTTAAATGGAAAACATAATTCAAATGGATCAAACTTTTGCAGACTGATGTAAGTAGGCCTTTGCCCAGGGGTTGTAAGTTAACTTCTTTAAAATTACCACAAAGACAGAATTTTATTTTATTTTAAAGATATTTCTAAAAAGAAAAAAAGAAACAGCTAACTAAATTATGACTGTGCATTTATGACATCTATATATAGCTGTCAGTTAACAGGATTTGCATGCCCCTGAATAAATGCCAAGAAAGTGATTCAGTAAACCCACTTATATACAAATTTCCTAAAGTGCCATGTGAAAAGCTTCTATTAGAAAGGATTGAAATTGCTCATATCTTAAAATAACTTTAGCACATGATGTAAAATATACTGTAGTCAGTCTGATTTTTTGGAATTTCAGAAGGTAATTAGGCCCCCATTCCTGGAACAAGAGCTCTGCTGTTATGATTACCAGTGAACTATAAAATTCTCTCTTCACAGATTTCTACTTTGTCAGAGATCATCCAGGAAATATTACCATTAGAGAATAACTGCACATAGGAGAACATTTTTTTAGTAGGCTGATGTAACCTATGTAAAAAGACATTTCTCTATACTTAGTGTGCAAGATGAAGACTGAATGAATAGCATTAGGCTGTGCTTTGCTCTGCATACAGATGACAGCTGGGCAAAACTTATTCACAAACCACAGAATTTCCTTTAAATGTATTTCCAAGCTTGAAACTTTCACAAATTCAACCCAAACTAGTAAAAACAATTTGTTCAGAAAGAAGTTTGATTTGATTTTTGTGGGCGTTTCTGATCAATCACCCCTGCTTATCCATCACTACCAGACACAAAGATGGACAATAATCTTTTTTTAACCCAGTGGTTTCTAAAGGGAGGAAAGTGGCTTTAGTCAGTCACCTACAATGAACACAGGCAGTTTTTGTTTGCTGAAGGACACTTGAACCCAAAATCTCTAGGACAGGTATCTGGATAAACTAATGATTACATGGGGCTTTCAATCTCACTTATTCATTCTTCTGCACGTTGTAGAAATATGTAAGTATGCATAAGTACCAAGCCACACACAGTAACTCACCTGATTCCACTTTTTGAGTAAAGTGTCCCAACCACCAACATAAAATGACTTTTTTTTTTGGTATCTCAAATTATTTGAATAGTTTATGGATATGGAAAGAAAATGCTTCATTCTACACACAGCACTTTTTTCTTATCACTAACTGAACACCATTTTAGTTTTCTGACTCGATGAGACAAATATTCCCCCCCCCAAATTAAAGCCTTTGAAACCATTTATTAACTATTTTGGTTAAATAGGTGCTTAAGTAAGGTATGGCAATTAAATTATTTACAGAATCCTCCTATCTATCCCCCACATCTGAATATGCAATAATGGAAAAAGCAATTAAAAAATAAATAGTAAAAAGCTTAATATTGAAACCTGGTTAATTTCTCCAGTTGAAGCTCAACTGAAAAGTTTGAAGATTGTGTTGTTAGTTTCACCTCTTACAAAGTAGAAAGTATTGTCTTAGCCCTTGAAATTCATCCCATCTGGACACCTCACAAAGTTCTGCTGGCAGTATGAGGCAAGATTTGCAGTGGGATTTCTCAGCTGGCATCTTTTTGTGAAAGTAGCACAAAGCAGGTAAATAGAGAAAGAGTGGCCAGCTCAAAATCTTTTAATCCAGCTCCATTTACCTAAGCTCACACATATAATATCGCTAGTAACTGCCACGTCAGAGCTGAGCCTGGGAAAACTGAAAGCTAAAAACGTCGTAAGCAAGGGCAATTGTGCTCATTAAAACTACTCCAGGGAGCAATCAGTGGACTTTGTGTGCTACGCTGGAGGGCACCAAATAGATTATTTTTTAAAAAAAAAAAAAAAACAAACGTTTATATTGGAGCCTGTAGCATTAGGGTCAAGGCAGATGTGCAACCCAACTCTTGGCTAAGATAGTATTCACTGCACACACACTGAACAGAAACAAGCGTGCAGCTGCCAGTAAACTTCTTAATTCTGTGTCTGTCTTAGTTAATTTTTTTTACCTCAGTTCAGCACAGCTTGTACATTTATTTGGTACGGTTGTTCATTATTTACCTTCCTCATGACCATCTAGACAAAGTCAGATATTGTTTCCATAGCTACCATCTGCACATTACTTAAACTCTCCACTGACCCAGGCATAAATTCCTACAAACGCTTCTTTTCAACAGCTTTGTACTGTCAAGTGTGACAAATTTTCATGAGATCATCTAAATTCAGAAAACCTGACTTTCAACGTACATTCATGGAATTTTACAGGCCAGATCTTACAGCTTACAGAAAATGATGCAACCCGGTGGAGCTAATGGAGTAGCAAAAAAGTGTAAGGAATGAAATGTTGTGCAGGCTAATAAAGCTTTGCATACAAGGACCTCTAAACATGGACTATTACATATCAGAAGCTAGAAAAAAGACAGCGCAACTGAGTCCAGAGAAGCCCAAAAGTCTGACTAGGGAATAATGGATTGTCAGGCAATGCATGGCATATCACAGACTTTACTACTTAAAAGCAAAAAGCAAGCCCTACGTTAAATTATGTGGTGTACCAGAAAAGTCATCACCTGAAACAAACAGGTACAAAAAAGGTCACATCTCCACATGTTGCAAGGTGAGAAGCACAGGAAGCAAATCTTTGTTTGGAAACAGGGTAGCATTTGTGACACCTAGACTGTTTCATTGCACCTTGGGCATAAATCCAAAGCTACTAAACTATGACCACAAACCACATATGATTACAACACATCTAGGAGATTGTGTCGTAACAAGAGTCTATTTTTTTAATAAAGTACATGGGGTATTGAAAGGGACATAAGTGTCCTTTGTATTTTATAAGTATATGTCCTTCAATGGCTTACCAGGTATGTCTAGAGGTATCACACAAGAATGCAGCAATACAGAGCACATCATACAATCAAGACTCATTTTACCTAATGCCAGAAACAAACTCCAAACAATAATGCATTCTTTCAGCAAATTTTTTCATTCATATAGCTGTTACATAAATCTCCAAATAATGTGTCCTAAAGAAAAATGTTGTAAGTCCCCGATTTTCAAATTTTTACATTTTTTTTATTAAAAAAAATTAAACACAGGAAAGGAAAGTTCCTTCAAAGCAGACCTCTGCTAATGCAGGCTCATTATATAATCCCATTCAGAAAGTCATCAGACTTTACCTCTGAATTGGTTTTGGCCTGAGTCTTGCTGCTGGCATTAAAAGGCAATTCCAGAACGTTGTTAGAAGAATATTCTTACCATCAGAGGAGAGTTTTCCAGCCTAAATTTAGTCAGTTAATATCCTTTTTCTGGGTCAGCAGTGTCCTGTAACTTAAGCACCGCTTCTCTGACCCTAGCATTTATCTCTGCTATGCATTTATAACAGACCTATTATCCATTTCCCTCTAGCCTTCAGTTTATAAGGCTAAACAACAAGCTCTCTAGTTTCTCTCCTAAGGCTGCTTTTTCATCCCCACATCCATCCTAATCAAAACAATGGAGTTTTTTACTACAACAATCCAATAACATTGTAAATTAAGAGCAAGCTATTAATAAACAGAAGCTTAAGTGTTGGCATATGAAACTCCATTTGGGCAGCCAGGAGGTCCAAAACTGAAAAATAGATAAATAAATCCCAAATTCAATAGAACTTGCTAGATAGGTTATGCTGAATTTTAAAAGGAAACAGGCATAATGTTGCACCCCCATTTTACATCATCTTTACTGTAAAAAAAAAATCCATACTTCTATCTTGATCTTTTATTTTTATATTTCTTATAATACTGAAAACATCTTTATTTTTCACACATGTGATGTTATCATAATTTACAGTCTTTCTACAAACTAGAAAAGAGACAGTAAATGAGGGGTGTAATTCCTGTGGCTTATGAACTCTTTACTGCAATGTTTCCAGTGTCTGAATTAGGCCATTGTACCAAGGAGGAAGGGGTGGAATAAAAGAAAGGGGGGGGGGGAGCATTGTGGGGTAATCTTCCACTGAAGTCTGTTGCTTTGGCTCTGCACTGAAGCTCCTCTTCACACCGTACCTGAACTGCAGCTAGTTTCACATGACCTTCTTGCAGACATCAAACCTCCCACAGGGAAGAATATCATGGGAACCCTTGGCTAGACTCAGGCTTAACCAGCATTAGGAACACAGCCCAGCAAAGTCCTGAGGTACAGAGTAGGTAAGGAGTAGTGCAGCTCAAGAAAAAACGTGGGGACAACAAATTATTCTGAAGGGTCATCTCTTAGAATGGTTAGTTAGAATAATGATTGTTGGTTAGAATGACTAGCTAGAATCTCTCACAGTTAGATTTGGATTTTCTCAAAATAACACATAAGTGCTGTAGCATGGAAATCTTTCCAAAAAGAAACCGGAAATGTGTACCTCCACCCTCTTCCGCTTATGAAGGAAGAGGATACATGACAGCTCTGTGCCGCCTGGCAGCGTGTAAACTTGATATGGTGGGAAAGAGTAATGTGATATTGTACAGAAGACAAAGATGCCAGTACTCCACTGAATACAATGGAAACAACGCGGTTGAGACCGTTTCAAGATAGATATTACTTGCTCACTAACTTACTCCTTTAGTTTGCCCTACAAGCGACCTTCTAGGAGTCCTTTCTGAGCCACCATGTTCCTCTCACTACAGCGCATGGACGGGTTGAGCTGAAGGAGGAACCTAACACAGAGCCATGTCTGTTGGGCTGCTCTTGAGTGTTGACAGACTTTGTGGTCACTTTAATACCTTCATTGATTATTCCTTGAGAGCTTGCATTTACAGAAGCAGCACAGAAAAATGAGCTCAAAGAGGAAAGAAAGGTGAAAGGGGGAAAATGAAAGGGCAAGGAAACATTTTAACAACAGTGAGATTAGCAAAACAGACGTGGTGTCAGCCAGGAGTTGAAACTAAAACCAAACAGAAGTAGTTTGAAGGCTTTATTATATGTTTTGCTAAAAAAAAGGGACTTTTATTATGAGACAAGTTTTATTGTGATTGTAGTAAATTTATTACTGTGGATTTTTTAATTTCAGAAAAGCTTAGATTTTTTTTTAAATGAGCTCATATGTTTTCATTTTGAAGTGACATCTTTGTTTAGAAAAATTGCCAGTGTTCAATTAAAAAGATTTTAAAGGCTTGAGAAAACAAAACGTTTTGCTTCTTTCCTTCCCCCTCCCCCCAGTTTAGCAAAAAAAAAAAAAAATATTCACCCAAGTTAACTTGAATCAAAACACTTCTCTAGTTTGGTTAAAAAACTGAAAACAAATCAGTACTGCATCAAATACAAGATAAAATTAAAAGAAGGTCCTACTAGCAATGAGAAGAGAAGGCTTACTTTCTTCTCACTGTGCTCTGTAAGTGTTCAGAGGAAAAAAAAACAACTGAAATGCTACACTTTCAATGCAACTTATATTCAAAGGTACCAAATTATTTTTCAGTCTAGAAGTCTCTAGAAGCAACCACTTTCATGGCTGATATTCCCATGTAATACACATACAGACCCTTTTATCTTTCTCTTTGAGGGCAAGAAAAGCAAAGGAGCAGGCCAAACTGTTGCATACACGTTTATATTTCTCTTGCATCTCTAACTTTTTTCCCCCCAAGGCAGTTGCTCTGCAAGAAGGGCACCGTCTCACACTGTCTTCCAGCTGCCTGAAAGCTAAAGTGTTACTTGTACTTTTGTCACCGCAAATTATCCCATCAAGTATTACATAATTGATCAAGTACTGAAGAATCACAACTGCACCTTTGCCCTTGTCCCACTTGTTTAATTTGTACCATTCACTGATCATAAACTTCTCAAAGGGCAAGCACAATTTTGCTTTGCAACCCAGAGGATAAAAAGGAATGGAAGCAAGATAAACAGTCAACACATTTTATAATATTATATTCTCTTACTACTTTTCCACTTAACTAATTTTGTCCATGCGCACACCTACGTGCTTGAGTTGTGAAATTCAGCAGAGGATGTATATTGACTGTACTTCTCCATCATCTTTATAAGGTACACCTGCCAACTGCCAGTTAATAATTTCTTATCTTCATGTCCACCTACTTAATTTATAAAATACAGAGCTATTTAGTACTTGCATAAAGCAAGTGTAGGAGACCTTAACTTAAAAGTCTGACACACGTGAAAACATTCTTGCTTCACTCTCCTCTTTTTCTAAGCTTGAAGCTGAATTCAGATCTGAATTTAGCTATTACCTCCTGTTAAGAACAAAGTTCCACCCCCCCGCCCCCCTCACCACTTTGTGACAGAAAAATCTTGATATACTGGATGTCAACTCTTTACCTTATTGAAACAATAGAGGTAGCAAAGGTATCCATGGCTATGTGAAATGAAAGTTAAATCCGCAGAAGTTACGTATACGTATGAGTATAGATGCACATGTATGTATAGGATATAACCCTAGAACAAGGCTATATTAGATATTCTGATAACAATACAATTTGTTTTAACCCCAAGGACACAGTGACCTCTTTCTACACCCTGCAATAGTAAATGGCAAGTTGAGTACAGGGACGAGAGATCCCTTGGGATACTCTCCAAGTTGAAAGAGAATACAAGATCTGTTCAGATGATCCTTATATTCTTTGGACCTCTATTTAATGACTGATTTATACCACAGTTGTGAAAAGCACAGGAGGAACTTGATGGCTTTTGGCTAAATATGGTTGATGGTTCTTGTAGGTCTTCGTGCTGCCTGCTGTAACATGAAAAGCAAACTACTCTGGAAATACAACAGAGGCAGGGGTTTGCCCCCCTCCACCCCCTTCACACAAGGAAATACCAACATAAAAGCCTGATTTTGGCTAGATAACATGTATTAATCCTCTAGCTTGTGAGCAGTGACCTCGCTACAAAACACAAGAATAATTCATGTCAGTGAATTATCTCTCAACATGCAGCCAAAACTGCACCTTCTCACTAAATGTTCTTGAGCAAGAAAAAAAATATTTAAAATGTAAAATTATTGTGGCCTGTTATAAATTAAGAAAAAGATACATCTATGATACATCTGAGATTCACCCATCCCCCCAAAATGATTTTTTAAAATGGCTTTTCTTTTCACATCTGAACTGGAAGGTCAAATTTTGATTCTGAGCATTTACTCAGCTATGTATCAAACTGAAAAATTATGGCTTTGAGTGCTTCTGGATTGAGTGAAACACTGCTGAAACAGTTAACAAAAGTAAAACTCTTTTCTGGAATCCAGTAACTTTTCTTGAAGTCCAGAAAGAAGAATGAAATCCTCACTCCATTAAAACAGAAAGCACATTGCCGTTGAATTCTCAGTGATTCAAAGGGGCCTGAATAGCCTCCTGAAAGTCTTACATGTAAGTACAAATAGCTACTGCTTTGTTTGACCAGCTCCTTTAATACCACAGCAAGAAACATAGCAGAGAAAACCAAACTAAATTCCAGAAGGCAGAACTCTGTTACATTACTTAGCCCTTTAAATTGCAAACAAGCCCATTAAAGAAAAGATACACTGAGGCAGAAGGGGATTGAGACAGATCCAAACAATTAATGTTTATTTTCATATTGCATTAACACCTAGAGGTGTCAATCTTCATTAGAATCTCTATGCAAGTTCTGCATATTCACACTGCAAGAAAAGATTATGTCCTATAAAAGGCTAGTAAAACCAAAACATAAAAAAAAAAAAAAATAGAAGAAAGCTGGGAATAAGACAATGTCATCTCCATTGTCAAAATGGAGATCTCAGGCTCCAAGTGATGCATTGATTTGCACAAGTTACAGCAGAGGTAAAAACAAAACCGAATTTTAATGGGAATGCATTTCTCAATGCTTCCATGCTTCTCTCTTTAAAACAGTTCACACAAATGTATATTTTAAATGATTTTGATAACACCAAACACACAAGAGTGTAACAACATTCATTACAATAGTTTCCAAGTTTTTGTTTGTTTATTTTTTTACATTCTGTATTAACTGCACTCCTTAGTTTGAAATCTCAACAAAAAGTTAACTTTGCCTCTTTCATTCCTATAGCTAGCAAATTACGGTTAAAACTTCTTCTTATTTGTGATTATGTGCAAGAATGAGAAACTGGGTATTTAGGTACTATCTGTGCATAATGGAGAAGAATTCCTAATAAACATTCAGCGTAGCAATGAATTGATAACTCTGTTCCTTTCAAATGCAAAAGGTTTAGCCACACTTGGCAGAAACAAGAATATATTGCCACTACCCGTAACAAGAGCTAGCCAGGTTAAATTGAGTGGTGCAGAGTGAGCCCTGCACAGCTGCGCAGTTGCACATATACATGGTAACGTATCCAGCAGACTTACAGAAAAGTAGATCTCTTCCCGTGAGCTTGTCTGCTGTGCTGGCCTGACAGTCAGCAAACATTAATACTCTCAAAAGAGATAGTCAGAATGGGTCTATGTACAGTGGCATACATACCAGTATGCATTCAAGTACACCAAAGCTTTTTTAGATCACTGGATATATTCCTTTTCGAGAATTTTATTTTCACTTTTCAACTGCTATTCCTAACATGATTTGCTGCCACTAACAGCAGAATTCAACCACCTATTTCTTCTTTCCAGTCAAACTTCAATATCAGTACCTTACAATAATTTGAAAAAATTTTCTGCTAGTTTATCACTGAATAGCAATAGGTTAGCAACTTTCCAAGACTCTCCCAACACAGGAAGTTCAGTTAAGGTTCTTATATTGGAATTCTTTTTCAACAAAAGCATTGCTTACAATAACAAATGATGCTTAAATTCAGCCAATATTTCTCCATTTTGCTAGAGAATCTCTTCCAAAATGAAGCATCTGCTCAGAAGCAGCAACAAAAAGTTGCATCATAGGAAATATGTACAAGGAAGTAGAAACTAGAAATCATTCAGATACACATACAGAGAAAAGAAATGCAGCAAAGTAAATGGTTTTAGCAGATGTTAATTAATTAGAACTTTTAAAAACTAATTATTCTTCAAACTAATTATTCTTCAAATCCATCAGTGAAAACCCTTTGAATAAATCTTATTTTAACTCTTTGATCAGACTCGAGTCTGAGAACTCAGTATCTATAGGAGCTGGATTCAAGACTTCAGGCAAAGGTTACGCATTTTAAAAACAATTAGCTTCTGCCACAAAGAGCAAAGGATTCTGCAGAAAATAACGATTAGATCTCACAACACCTTTCCGAGATGAACATTCCCATATCTGTTTTTCAGACAGAAATCAGACTCTTCAGAGTAAGACCAAATGCCCACTGATGTTCAGAGCATAGACCGCTTAATACCCCATCTACAAAGCTGTGCTTTCACTGCCCAAAGCATTTCTATAGTGTAGCAAATTGCTTAGAATTTAGTTTAACATTCACATGTGACTTAGTACCAGGATTTTCTTGTTGTCATAGTACTCAATTCAAGAGAAACGTGTGCAGAGTTTTATTGTTTGTGAAATACTGTACAAGTCATTTACTCTATTTGTGCCTTATCCTGTCCTACATCCGAAGCTCACTGAAATGCAGTAGAATGGCTTTTAACTGGAAAGCTTTCAGTAATCCACATGCAGGCTAGTCCCACAAACACATGTATTGGTGCAACTTGAGGAGGCAGAGCACTTCCTGGAAGAGGTGGAAATGAACCATGAGAAGCATGAACTTCTCAAGTATCACTTACTCCAACATCTCTTCAGCTGTATCTAGACTAACTTTCTAGGTTGAGTCCACTTTATCCCAGTAGTTCCTTGTGTTTGTGTGCATGTGAACATGGAACAGATTCAGCTCACTGTGTGCTATAGCTAAGTTTCCATCCAATAATAGAAATTTCAGCTACTAGCAATGCCTGAGCCTTTCTAATAATTTATATTGGGTAAATATTAGAACTTGAAGCCAGTTCATACTCTCATTACAATTAGAAACACATTTCCACTTGTCATCATTTTTTTCTGCTTGTCTACATCAGATACAAATTTATCTAGTATATCTATTATGAAGACACCAATGAAAACTTACATTACAAAGGAACAGTTGCTACTTTAGCTTAAATGCTGAATTAATTTTGGTTATATACTGAAATTCCCATCACTTCCCTCAAAAAAAGAAACAGCAGGTGAACTTAAAAAAATCATAACTGTTTAAAAGAACTGTGAAGCAAGTTGCCACATCCCACTAGTGGTTACAAGGCATTGGAGCCAACTACACCAAAGTGCCTGGAAAATTCTGTCATTATATTAAGTTGTGTAGCATTTCCTGACTGTGATAAATCATAAAATGTTATATCCTGCAGAATTAATTGCTGCTGTTAAGAATGCTATAATTTTTTTTTTTTATAAGATAAAATATACGATCTTAACATTAGTGGTCATGCCATGTTGATGCTCGTGTAAGGTTTGTATCTAGGAAAACAACATTCCCTAAAGAATGGAAATGGCACTCAAGATTGCACATCTGAAATGTTTGGAGTGCTCTTTTTAAGAGTGCAGAGTCTAGCCCAAATTTTGCAACCCAGACTAAACTGAGAGTCCTAAAAAATAAGCGCACAGACTGCACAAACTCCTCTTTGAGGAGGCCAGACAAGCCAGTGTAAATGGTACTCTCTGGGTTAGCTAATGTACTGCAACTCTCAGCTTATAAACCTCCTAAAGCAAGAGGACTACGTGGCTTTTGGACTGCCTTTTGGCATTTGCTCTGCCTGTTCATGTTAGACACGACTCTATCCTTACCACAGTTGTACACTAGTACTCTTGCTTTCCAACAAAGACCTGAAGACAGCTAGGTAGCCCGTGTCCTACAGGTTTCATTATGGTTTAAATACCAATGTCTCTTTCCTCTCCTCTGACGAGTATAAAGGGACAGCCTTTGTAGAACTACAATTGCCAGGAAAAGGAAAAAAAGATGTCCAAAAGAAGATTTACCAGGTTAGACCAAAGGTCTGACTCGCCCAGTGTTCTTCATAGAATGGTTTGGGTTGGAAGGGACCTTATAGATCATCTAGTTCCAACCCCCCTGCCATGGGCAGGGACACCTTCCACTAGACCAGGTTGCTCAAAGCCCCATCCAGCCCGGCCTTGAGCACTGCAAGCGAGGCGGCAGCCACAGCTTCTCTGGGCAACCTGTTCCAGTGCCTCACCACCCTCATAGCAATGAATCTCTTTCTCATATCTAATCGAAATCTACCCTCTTTCAGCTTGAAGCCATTACCCCTTGTCCTATCACTACATGTTCTTGTAAAACATCCGTCTCTTGTAGACCTTCAGGTACTGGAAGGCCGCAATCAGGTCTCCCCCCAGCCTGCTCTTCTCCAAGCTGAACAGCCCAATCTCTCTCAGCCTTTCCTCATAGGAGAAGTGCTTCAGCCCTTGGATCATTTTTGTGGCCCTCCTCTGGACCCGCTCCAACAGCTCCATGTCTTTCCTGTGCTGAGGGCTCCTGAGCTGGACTCAGTACTGCAGGGAGGTCTCACCAGAGCAGAGTAGAGTGGCAGAATCACCTCCTATAATGGTGCCCTTAAGTTCAGGTAAAGATAAGATATTTTTTTCTCTGCTCTGTTCATCACTTTATTTCTGTCCAGACTAAATTTAATCTGCCATTTTTTTGACCACACCTTCAGTTTTGTCAGATTCTTCTGCAGTTCTTCAGTGAGCCTTGCCCTGAATACCCTAATTAACTTAGCACCAGCAGCAGACTATCACCTCCCTGCTCACCCCCTTTTCAGGTCAGTTAATTTTCCCTGCTAATCTGTCTATGCAAGGCAACTTTCATGAAAAACAGCAAGCGGTGCAAACTACCCAACTCACCCTCCACTGTTGGCCTGTCTTTTCACAGACCTAACCTTTTTCTATCAGACACTGATTAGCAAAGCACAGGGCTGTGGCAATAGCAACAGAGTTTTGGAAGGTTCGAAATAAGACAAGCCATTATCCAGCAGTCTGGCAGTCAAATCATATTGCTAAGGTACTCAATGAGCCATACTTCCCCACTTGTAAGCAGTAAGTCAAACAAAGGGGTTTAAATAGAGAGAAGAGTACTGGAAGAGGAAAAAAAACATTTTGGAAATGGATTAGGAAAACCTAAACAATCCCATAGGCAATACTGTCTTTTCTCCAGAACGTGCCAGCAATAGCCTCTGTACTAAAGCTGCTGAAATAGCTCCTCGTCCAGCTGCAGCACTCACCATTTCATATCCAAGACTGCAATGAATGGGCAGATTCATCTGATGTCCCGGACAGCACATCTGCTTTTTCCAGGTGCTGTGCCTTCTTACAGCTTTACGGAGAGAGTGCTTTGCTTCTGAAACGCTTTAGGGATAATCCCTTAGACCAGCCGCCATTTTGAGGGCCAAGCCCTCCACCATCGTGGGTTTACACCGTGCTTTCTGTCAGACAGTCCCAAGGGTCACCCTGCTAAGTGCACTCTCCATCAGCACCCAGTAGGCAGGCTGCCCGTTAACCTGTTCCCAGTAACAGTGCTGGCCCTGGTCATTCCTATTAGTTGGATTCATTAATTGCTCCACCTCATTGCTGCCTGCTTCTTCCACTTACTGTGCTTCTTGGCCCTCTCAGTCCAGGAGTTTGTAGACTGCATGTTTATACTTCCAGCGTTGTCAGCCCTTTCTGAGAGGATATAATGGCATATAGCTTCCATACACTGACCTGACAACAACAGAGATTTCCTAAACATGTCCTTTCTCCTTCTTCCAGAAATCTCTCAACTACATTTCTTTGCCAAAGGGTCCTTCACTCCAGGCTGCAGACCATAATGAGTAGCTTGACTGACCCCGTTCTGTTAGGGACAGGTGGGCTGTGCACATGTTTTGCCAGAAGAGCATGACTATGTTTATGACAATTAAAACTTAACTGACTTAACAGAAACACCCCCAAAAATAAAATGTACAAATGAAGTTTGTTTAGATCTGGTCAGCTTTCCTTGACTCTGCAGCAGAGGCTGACAGAGGACTTGTGCTACTAGACCCACGAGGTCGTGTGGGGGACTGTAGAAGCCCACCAGCCCATAGCATCTGATGCTCTTAGGAAAACCTCAGGAATTGCTCTCCTATTCTTAGGCTCTATGCGTGTAGTCGCAGAAAGGTTTTCTGGCATGGAAAAGACTCTCATCTCTAACAAATTCCTGAGTAAACTCCCTTTTAATTTCTTGCTAGAGGAAGTAATTTTCTTAGGGTCCAAATAATTTTGGATAAGCATGAAGTGTATAGCATTCCTCTTTATTAGAAACTATAGAAAATCCTTGTTTAACAAATATGAAGATGCAGTAATGCAGCAGTTCCATTCAGGACTGTTTGGTTATAGAAAGAACCAGCTTAGGACTAAAGAAAGAAATCAGCATAGCAAAAAACAGTTCTAAAGGCACTGCTGTTGCTTTCCCTTCTGTCCTTATTTGTGTCACATGCAGACACGTGTTCTGCTGTCCAAAATGATCTGAGTAAAAAAATGGAAAAAAAAGTACCCCATCATGGAGACAGGCCCACGAATACATATTTACGGAAGGAGAGACTGAGTATAGCTATAAATACAATCTGCTACAGCTTTTGTGCTCCAGTCCCTTTTAGTCTGCAGGTACATCTTGTCATGGCATCTTTTTCAGTTATTTGCCCAAGTATAGAAGTCTGTGCTTTCAGTAACCCTGATTAGTCTACTGTAACACTCACTAACCTGGGTATCACTGTGAAGGGCTCCAAGAAGAAAAAAAAAAAAAAAAATCAGCATTAAAATTCAGTAACCAGTAAGTGGAGAAGACAGGCCAGTGACAGGTGACCAGAGCAATTCACATTCCATTTGTAAGCTGATTAAGCAGTCCCGATACATAACTGTGAAAATTAACAGCAGCTTCTACTATCATAGGCCATGTCTCTCTCCTCTGGCTCAGGCAGATAATTTGGGGGGGAAGCCTTATGTCAAAGCACAGCAGTTGGATATTCTCAGAAGAGGGCCCTGACCTGCAGCGTCCACTCCAGCTGGGACAGCTTTAAATCATGACACAACTTGCATGTCCTCAGGCAGGCCCTCTCCCTCCTAACAGACAAATTATTCCCTCCAGCTAGGTTGTCCCAAAAGCCCAGTGGGGATTTTATCCTTCTTAGGAGAACAGCTGTCACATGAGAAAGGAAGGAAATATTTATCCTTTTTAATTAAGGGAGATAACTATTTCCATTATGTTATGTGGACCTCCCACATCACATGGTGCTGGGTGCGCTTCTAATAGTCTTGGTTAGGTAATAGCCAAAACCCAGCAACAATGTATACTGAAAGATCAAAACATAAGAATAAACTATCTTCTTTTGAAAGATTAGCCTTTGAATATGTGAGAGGGAACAAATCTTAGCAATTAATGACTCAGTATTTAAAATTAAGGGAAAGAAATGGAATCCTTGCCCAATTTGTTGGCAAACAATGAAGACTATAAGTGAATACCATTTGCTACTGTTTACTGCAATAGGTGGAGTTAGTGTGCTGTCTGAATTTTTCCTTTTTTTTTCAGCTTACTTCTGTCAAATCTTTATAATACTACTTTAGAAGAGTAGCATTTCATGGTTTAATTCTTTTTCGAGTTAGTAATTTGAACAAAGGTTGGAGATTGCTGCAGTTTGTTGGATGGTTCCAGTTAAAGGACATACTATGGAGGTTTCAGAATCACAGAGGCAAATGTCAATTGGAAAATTCTTATTTTTTCCCCTCTGAAATTTAGAATTTAATATTATTTCAAGATCTGGAAAACTTCTTTTCTGGTTTTCCATTACAAAACAAAGTAACCAAAAGGCAATGAATGGAATCAGAACTGAGGAGGGTAGAGAAAAAGAGCATTGTATTTGCTAGGATCACTAGAAGTCTGTTTTAAAGCTAAGTTGCAACAGGAAGGGAGATTTGATTTCAAACAGTGCTTTAAAGTGAAGGAACCCTTCCAAACGCTATTACCAAGCAGATCCTATTGTGATGGTAATGACATGTTGCGTGGGAAGTAGTGGTTTTACTTGGATGCAAAGGGAAAGAACGTTGCCATGATTGATGTACCATATGAGGGTCAAACCACATAATCACTTGACTCTCAAACTGCCCAATGCAGTGGGATTGGGTTACTCAATAATAATAAAGTTCAGCAATCTTAGATTCTTCTTATTCTTATTATTTAATTATCATTGTGAAAATATTTCACAAATTAAATGCATTGCCTCTTAAGAGTATGTCATTAATACTTAATTTACTTTCCACTGACGTGCAACAAGTTCCACTAAATTCTCTTTGCAGCTACCATATCACAGTAGTTCTGTGACTGAATAAGACCACCCACAAGCTATCTGATAGTTCAGAAAGTTCTCGAAGCAGTGTGCAAAGACAAAGTGCAAAGCAACTAATGATGAAGCTCACATTTATCAGCCCTTAATACTCACATTTCAGTGTTCATATGTTGAGGGTTAACTACTGGTTTAAGCTCATGTACAAAAAGTATAACATCTTCCTGGAGAAGCACTTTGCAGAAGTAGCATTAAAAAAAAAAAACAGAAAACATTTTTTCTGTTCCTTTTTCCTTCCTTAGATAAAGATTATAAATGCATTCATGCCCTTGCTAATGCATATTTTGGAACTAGCTTCTGCACTAACAAATTCAGAAGCAGCAGTGATGATTTCAGTGAATGTAGGATCAAATCCTTAGCTCTGCTTCAAACAGTCTTCTTCTATTTGGCAAAACATCCAGTTCCATATATATGAAGTCAATGACAGTTTAATACATGCTTAAAACGCTTTTCTGAATGGACAGATCTAGGATTATGTTCAGACTGTTAAACTGTAGAACTGGGAGCCTTGTGCACAAACAGTGTGCCCCCAGGGAGGCTGCCATGTATCACATACACCTTTCACTTTCTCCTTAGCTGAAGGAACCTCCAAGACTAACAGACTCTGCTATTTAAGTCTGCATCAGTTTTCAACTTCAAACAAATAGCATAAAGAAGCAGTTCAGAATTTCACCAAAATACGAAAAAAACAGGAAAGTACAAACACTTTTTAAAAGACAGAAAACCTTCCCTTATTTTCATTTGTTAAGCGGATGATAAGAATTTGCATGGGCATGACCGTAGTTTTGAATTTAATGATGCAAACCCACATGATTTTTGATCATCCACCATTTTGCATGAATTTGACAGGCTGAAAAAAACATTTAGTGGCTTAGATGTGTTCCTACTGGTTTGTTTCACTTCTCCCATGCCACTTCCTATTTAAAATGAAACATGCTGTAATAATCAATGGCAAGCTTATTACAGTTAACAAGTTCAGTGTTATTTTTTCCTAATGTAATTCCATTCACATTTGGTAGAAAATTTCTCCCATAGCTAGATCATATGGTGCTTAAAACCCATTCAATTTTTACAGCTGTTAGTGTTTTTCCACAATCCATACATTTTATATATATATATATATATATGTCAGTCTCAGGAAGAGATCCTCTTTGCCCTGAAACAACCCAGGTGGATCCTCAAAAGAGAAGAAACCAGGCTTTGAATCCTGTGTACGAAACTAATTGCCCTGTACGTTTCACTTCATAAGACTCAAATGGCAACAACTTCTGCAGTTTGCCAACACCATTGATTGAATGAATCCGAACAAAATTCATGCCAGACTCTTTACTACACGGCACAAAATCAGGCGCTGTCCCTCCTCAGATAATAATACCACACAAGGGTATTTTTTCAGTGGGAATAATGGTTCACTGGTCTCCAACACTTGGTTCTCTGCCATTGTGGAATTGAATTAAATCAGTCCCAGGTCACAAATAATCGAGTTAGACAGTGTACGCTCTCATAGGTTGTTAAAAGAGAAAATTTCAGCTCTACTTGCTTGCCACAGTCTTCACTCATGGGAAGCCTAGATTTGGCCAAGCCAGGGCAAGATGGTTCAGAGCAGCTGAAACTTGGTGCTGTCTTGGAAGAGGTCTGAATTCAGCACTTCCAGCTTCTCTGTTACTAACCATTTTTAGCAAAGCTTTGCAGAACAGTTCCTACTCTATGGAGTAGGAATTTGCTTTTTCAGTACCTATCCCAGAAAAAGAGTTACAGTTAATTTCATCAGTACCCTATGGCTTTGAATGTGCTGTAGAAAGTACTTAGAATCCAGCTTCATGTACAGTGTCAAGCTGAAATAAAATTTTAACCCATGTTATCAAAGCACTGGAAGGTCTCACGCTAATGAAGCCCAGTTCTTTCTCTGAAAATTAATGCTCTGAGTCATTTAATTTAGATCAATGAAAATTTTCTTTCTGAATCAGACATAATTTTTGTGTGTGTCAAACCACCAAAGCCAAGAAATCCAGATTTAATACTGAATTGATTTTCTTAATTATAACCTTATGTTGTTGATAATATTGTAGAAATTTCCAGTAAAAAGAGACATTACATCCCAGCTCTGCTATGAATGATGAACTTTGAAGGAACAGATGTTAGATTCAGGTAAGCCCTCAAACATTTGGATGAGAATAGGAATAATATTCAGATTAACCAAACCTTTTGAGTCTAAAATTAAAACAGAAGTCAGAGTTTTCTCTGAAATTTCTGAAATGGTGCTCTTTAGAATAAAGCCAGCAATATCTGAGCTAATCTTCACTTTTAAATCTAAAATCTGAATCCTGTCATTGAGAGTAGTTACTAGAAAGTGAAGGAGTAAGCTTAACAGGAGTCCTAGTACCTTTGCATAGTGTATTTTCTAACAGCACAAACTATGTAAGTATCTCTATATATGAGCAAGTACTTATGAAAAGATTGTTCTTCTCAGATTTCCTCTATTTCTGTCCTTCTGTTAAAGTGCCAGGAAAACAGATCACACAAAATTACTTTCATTACTTCCGTTTCAGAAGAGACTTGGGAAAAAAATGAAAAGAAAAAAGATTTCATTCTAATTTGATAGCAAGGTCCAGACAGCCTTATGACAATTAAAAAGGTATAGGAGGGCAATTCAGAAAAGAAAGAGGTGGTATTTCTAAATGAACATAAGTGGTCAATCCAATCAAAGGGGGGAGGGTGTAGGAGGAGGAAGAGGCAAGATTCCTAACTTTAAGGTATTAGTTGTATTTTGTTTGACACTGGGATTGCCGATACCTGTGTGAGGGATTACTTGCTACTATTACTTGCTACTCTATTGCTCACTTCCGCTTTCCCCCTTTTTTTTTCCCCCCCTTCCTTTATCCAGCACATACAGGTCAGCCCACACAACTGGTTAACTCATGGTCAGCAAACTATTTCCAGGTAAATGGAGGATAAGGCGGCAATCGGGAGTAGTCAGCATGAATTCAAACACTGCTTGGTAAGAAAGGAATATCATCATAGATGTGCAGCTGACGTGTCAGAAACTATACCATCAAAGATATTTTAATAACCCTACTCCTTCACTTTCCTGTATCTGTCATCTCTGATAGGATTCAGACATACAGAGCTAGAAGGAATGCTTGGGTCAACAAATATTATTTCTTTCAAGATATACAGGGAAAATTGAACAAAGGGATTTGCTTTTCTCTGTCTTTTCCAACATAATCTTTATCTCCTTGCTTAGCAAGAGAGGAATAACCAAGTCCAAGCAGATTTTGGAAAGCCAGAGGTATTTGTTTCAGCCATTGCCATCTGAGTAGTCATGTAAACACACGAATGAATGTAACAAAAGACATTTTTTAATTCTTTACCCACTGGCTTTGATATTCAGCAGCTCATTTCCCAAGCAATAGTGTTTAACATTATCCAAGGACTTTAGACTAACAGATCAAGTATTTACCTAGTGCAATAGATGAACTTTGGCTGTTGTGCCAGCTGTTTCTACACTCCCCAGAACAATTCAAATTATGTCCTGCAATAGCTTTGTCTCAGTGTCACAGGAATACCTGCATGCGATATTACTTGTTTCTGCCAAGCTAGATACAGATACACTACCACAATGGCATTTTCTGTCTTACTGCCATTTTACTTTTCCCCATATATGCAAATTCTACACCAAAAAAATCAGAACCAAAAAAAATCCACGCCACTTTTGCACCGGCTGCTGTGTTACAGAGACAAACCTAAATAGTCTATTTTTTTCTACTTGTACCTAAAACATCTCAAACAGTATCTCAGACTGACTCCAGAATGTCAGAACTGGAACATCACAGTGTCCTTGAAAAAGCAAACACTTGCTACAGTAAAACATTTTAAAAACAAAATAAACCCTCCCTGCCTTTTCTTAAGTCTTCATAACAGTTGCAAATGCTAATGGAAACAGTGATAAGCAGAGGAAGACATGAATCCTTGAGCTCTATGAGATTCCTCTGTTCCACCTTCTGTTATAAGGTATGGGTTTCCAGAGAAGAAACTGTAATGTGCATGAGAAAAATCAATAAGATGGCAAGGCAGGGAAGACTCCCTGTGTTTGTAATTGCCATAGGCCTCCCGATACAAGCAAGAGATCATTGAGCTATGTATAAGAGGAAAGTGAAATAAGAACTAAGGAAGAGTTTTCATTGCAGTACAAGAAAACCCAAGAATTTCTTTCCATTATAATTCAAAGGAAACAACAATCAAAAATCCTTAGTCAGGTCATTTCCCTAAGCTAAAACAAGCAAAAACCATACAATACATGGAGTTACTCGTCACAGTCTGAGTGAGAAAGGAGGAGACTTGAACAATAAGCGAAACCTTCCAGTACAACTTGGGGTTCTGAGGAGAGAGAGTGAGAGATCTTCTCTACTCCCTGCATGAAGAAAGCAAGGACTGTGAACAAGAATTCCTCATGCACTTAACCAGAAAATTATTTTCCATTAGAAAGTGAAGAAATTAATATATACTCCCTAAATTTAGGAGAAATAACAGAGACAGCAGGACTGACATTTCAGTTCTGTGCTGTGGCATCAACCCATCAGCATAAAGCTCAGGAAACAAAGCAGATCTTTCACTCACCAGAAGACACCAGGCAGCTCAGCAGAGAGAACAGAGTGGACTGTGCGCAGGCTCCCATTGCCACAGATGGGACTCTGCGAACAAGTAAGGAGGAAAGAAAATGAAGAAAAAAAGAAAAGTAACTTTATAAATGAAGTAACATAGAAGAAATAAATGAGGAATCCAGGAATTGTGTAGAGAAAGCGAGACTGGTTAAAAAGAGAGGAACGTAAAATGAAGGGTTACTGCAGAGCAAGGAGGGCGTTCATGCATCCCAGAAAGTTTGGATTATTGGGGTTGCCTCCAGCTGAGTTGGGGAACTGACTGAATATGTTCATGCTCTGCCAACCCCCTGCACCTCACTGCCAGAATGGGCTATTTTTCTTTTTCTCTAGAATCCTTCTGATCTGAATAGTGCTATCTTCCAGCTCCACAAAGCTGTCAGATGGGCAAAAGGCAGTGGATAGAACAATACCACTGAAGTTCCAGAAGAAAGAATACAGTCAAACAGGGCTGAAAACAAAACCAACAAGTAGAACTTTCTTTTTTTGGAACTGGTTCCGGTTAAAGCACAGTGAATCCCTCATGCTGTTGGGGTACAGAAGACCACTGGGTATCAGCTGAGTTCTGCTGGTGACAACCTCCCTCTACTCCCTGCAATAACCATGAGAGTAAAAGGCAGGATCTTATCCATGTACTGAATACAGACAGCAGGGTTCTCCCTTCGGCTGCTGTCATGTCTGTACCAGTCAGGCTGTGAAAGCAGGGGAAGAGGCACTACCGCCTTAACAAAGCAGAAACAGCAACGTATCTTCAGTGGGAACAGATTACCATGAAGTGTACATCATCAGCTCTGATGGTGGTTGATAAGGACATCTATGGCTGGATAATATCAGGGGAACAAAAATAAGTTCTTTGCCTCAGACTGCAGTTGAATAGAAATGAAGGCAACAAGAAATCAGAGACAGTTGCTCCGAAAATTCCCTTTCTGTGAGAAATAAATGCGCAATTTCACAAACGTTTGAATGTTTACACCTGTCTGTCTGATTTCCCTCTGGTAACTTTGTGGGAAAAGAATATAAACTTTGCTGATTCTGCAGGCCATCTTGGGTGGACCTTATCCTTCTTCGCAATGAGGCAAATCTCAGAAAAGCAGGAGAAAGTCCAGAACATCTATCTTTGGGCAGGCCAGATAAGCAAGAAGGACGTATCAGTATATAGGTGCTGAATTCTGTTCCTGAAACAGAAAGTGTATTTCTATTATCTCCAAGCCTTGAAAGATGAAAAATAAGTTATTTTTGACACCTTCTCATTAGGAAAACTAGAAGTTGAAGGAAGATGTTTTCTGAAGAGAGATCAGTAGGAAGTAAACGCTTTCTCACTCCTCAGTGTTGAGACATGTCATGTAGGACATGGAATGACAATAATCAAAATTCTTCTCCGATTTCTAAAAGAGCAATAACCAAGTATCAAAAAACCCCCATAAGATGTTTTTTGCTTCTACAGTTGCAGTAGGTCATCCTGCTCTTTAAAGAGTGTGGCCCACAACAGGAAAGTGACCAAGATGGCAGCATAAAATTGCCGAGACACTCACATAAAAAGAAGGCCGAAGGAGCTGACAATACTGATCTCTTTTCAGGAGCAGGATGTAAGTCCCAGTGTGGATGGGGGCACACCCACAGCGGGAGGTTTTTACATGGTGCTAGTGGAGCTAGAGCAAACTCTGGTATCAAACAGCAGCTAGGATGGCACAACCTGTCAATAACTTAGTAGACAGGGAGTTGCAGAGGAAACAGTTTTCAGTTTCCTCCAGGTAAATCCATGCTTGTCTTTCATATCAGGGTCAAAAAAAACTCAGTCTTCGTACTGTCACAGATCTATGTAGCCAACCTAAACGAAGACGGGAAGGGAGGTAACTATTTTTAACCTTGGTTCATAGAGAAACACTCTGGGGCCTTACTCATCATGACAGTGGTGGTTGCAATGTGGTAATTAAAACGGAGTTCCTTTTTTTTGTGTTTAAAAGAAAGATCCTATTTTTTTGTCTGAACGTAAGAGAATACACAGCACAACTCATTTTGTGATCAAAGAATTCAGTAAAAATGTGTCTCTAAGAAATCTGGCAACTTAAGTCAGTCTTCCTTATCCCATGTCATTTAACAACAAAATGATGCAGACATTTGACACCTTCCAATATAAAATGGCAAGATGAGAGGCTTAATGGTGACATCAGTGACACAATCTGGAGCATAAGAAATTTGACACTGACATAGACATTCAATATACTCCTTTCATTTGGGTATTAAAAAAACTACAGCTTTCTGCCACCTCTGCCTTTTTCAGGAGAAGAAAAAAGACGCCACAAAATCTCACCTGTAATCATCAAACATGGCATTTTCTCCAGCTACAAAAATCCTTTTAAGAATTTATTCTGAGCCTCTGTTCAAAAGGTTAGTTTCTCTTGGGCTTTTGTGGATTTCTCATAAGCATTCTTTTGTCTGTCTTACTATGTTACATACATGGAAAGTAAAAAATATCTTGCTTGTCTATTTTTAGGGATGCCTTTATCCTGATTATTATTCTAGAGCACTCTTCCAAACAGTGACACAAATAATAAAAAACTTCTTGGGAGCTGCTGAGTTTCTCAAGACCAGTCTTCTCATTTCCCTACAGACTGATTTTTCCAAGTGCTTTTCACCAGGTTCCCAGGCCACTGCAAGGACTGAGAGACTTCACCTTACACAATCAGCTTACACCATTACACCTTACAGATGACAGAGAGACACCATGGCCTGATTTTTGCCTCTTTTACCCTTGCTCCAGTCATCACCACAACTGCCTTGAAGCCAGTGGATCCTGGGCTAGGATAAAAACTGCTAAGAAAGAAAAAAAAAGAACAAGCATGTGGACCCACACAGAGAAGTGAAGGAAGCAGCAGGTACGTAGTTATAAATTGCTTGCAACGGGAGTCAGCACCTACCTAGCTATTGCCAGAAAGCTCTAAATCACGCCCCAGTTTCCAATGGGAGAAGTAATGTTTGGCCATTCCCTGCCCTTCACCCTCTACCGTAGACCCTCCATACAGCCCCAGTGATGAGTGATTTCAGCTTTCCAGCTGCTTTCTTCCTCTGGCTACAGCAAAAGGCACAGATCTGTAGTAGGACTTTAGCCTGATGGATATAAGTGATTTCTAAGCAGAATGCGTCTTAAGTGATTTCTGAATGACCATCACTATGTTCTTCAGGTCAAGAGCAATTTGCTCCTATAACCCCCTGCCTGATCCAGAAGGACTATCCCCAGCCTCTGAGTGGACAGCTTCTTTTGGCTTAAGTGAGCTTTCAATTAGGCTCCATCATCAGAGGGTTGATGAGAGGGGGAAATCGTTTAATCTATTTGTAGGTTGAGCTTTGATGCTTACAGCCTTAAAATGTGTTTTTCATTTTACTGATCTGTGTATAGTTCTTAAATGTTGATACCTAAAAAGTCTTAAGTCAATTAATAACCCAAGTAAAGAAAGAAACCTGTTCAGGCCATAGAGGATACAATAGAAAGCATGGCCTTTGGTCCCTAACCTGCAAAGCCATTTTCACTTGTTTCAAGGAGACGGGGGAAGTAGAAAAAGAAAGCCCTATGGAAGGAAACAAAAAAGGCTGGGCTTGGCCAGTGTCTCTGTTACACTGCCTGGGCATCTTCTGGGTGTTCCACAGAGACCTACTGACCGCCCTGAATTAGCCTCCCTGTGGCCCCCAGGTTAGCCCTCACACTTCTGGTGTTTTCCTCTGTGGCCCTGTGAACGACGATTACTCTGCTTTGGCACATAACCAACGTGTTGCATAACTGGGAAGAAATCTAGCGTGCATCCCCGCGCTGCGAGGATCATGTTCAAGCAGTGTGGGCTGCCCTCCAGAACAGCAACGTCAATCAAGCAGCAGAAGGATGCTTCTCTTACAATAAGGGGGAAAATATGGGGGGGAAGGAGGGAAGAAATCAGCTTTAATAGATCTTTGACCTCTTTTTTTATGCTGTAGACTCAGAGTAGGATTTTCACTGACATCTGAAACAGGAAGAAAAGCTGCCTCTGTCGTTACAAAAGCAGGTATGAGGGACCTGGCACAAGATCAACTTTGCTAGTGCCAGGATTAAGCATCAGAATTGACCCAGAGAGAAACAGATATTCATGAAGGCTGAACTGCCTCCGACTGAGCTTAATGAAAGTGTTGTGACATCCTTCTGACCAACCTGCCTACTGATTGCTTGATTTAACGATATGAAGCAAAACACCCATAGCTCAAAAAAAAAAAAAAAAAAATCACACAGATTTAGGTACCATAAAAGGATCCTGTCAAAGCAAGTCCAAGTCCAAAAAGCCACTAAATATACAGACAGCATGGATGGAACCAGTAGCTTGTGTTAACTGGTTTCCAGAGCAAAGCAACTGCAGGCATATTTCCTCTAAAGGACACAGAAAACTGCCCATGAGCCTCCTTTCTACAGTGCATCGTCAGTTTCTCTGTTTGAAAGCATAAGAGGGTTTTTCAGATAGGATTTTCAGGGGTATATGAGCCAAAGTTTGAACAGTGCTCCACTGATCACAGCTCGATTCTTCTGTTTTGGAACATCGATTTTTACATTTCCCGGACTCCTATGATCAGGTGTCCAAGGCTGCGGTTAGCTTGCTTGAATTGTACTCATCTCCTCTTTGTGGAACAAGTAACTGTGGTTTGCTGACTAAGCCATTTGCTGGTTTTAATCTGCTTTTGTAAGGGAAAGTTCAGTTCCATAGCTCAGCCTTAAATTGTCAGAAGGAGAGGTCCTTTGCTGAATATCATTCCCTGAATGCAAACTAGAAGGACAAGCTGCAGCCTTGTCACGAGGGAAAAACATGATAAAAACAGAATTGAGTTTGGAGGGCTGCTGCTTCGCACAGTTCTCCCAGCTAGCGGGCTGCCGCTTCGCACAGTTCTCCCAGCTAGCTCATCACCCCTCCCTTTTGTTTGTTTATTTTTTATATTGGATTCAGTAGTTAGCTAACAAAGGGAGCAAAGAGACTGCAGGCAGCTGCCCTCCAGGTAACCCACATGCCAAGTGCAGTGTGGACATGAGCAATGTTGGCTCATCACTACTCCACTGGTGCACGTAAGGCCTGGCCAGAAGATAGGGCATTTTGTGGCTGGAAAGTGACTGCGATACCCACTCATAGCAGTTACAAGAAGTGCCAGAATATCACCCCAAATTTAGGTTTATGATGCCAGTGATGATCTAGAGTGCTTTCTTCTCTTGGTAGTTGATATGATATTATTTCCTGAAAATTGTAATACAGCATGGAGACAGTGCTTTTTGGAATAGGCAGTGCTTTTAAAGCAGTTTTCAGCTTAATTTCAAAATTCAAATTTTTAAATATGGAGCACCTACACTTGTTACTATGGGAGAGTGCAGTCTCTTAACATCCAGCTTCATGAACAGAGGCTGACAAGCACTTTTGTAAACCTAGCTCCTTGACAGCGACTTAGAGACTAACCTCAGGGGCTTACGCCTGAAATTCTTCACCCTGACACACGAATGAGGTTTTGAAGTCCTCAAAAAGCACTTCCATTTGTGAAATTAGACATTCAGTAGTAAAAATGGATCCTAAACCAAAACAGTTGAGCCCTTGCTTCTTGTCCCGTCAAAGTAATGGTCAGTTTAGGGTGCCGATGTAGGATAAATTTGGCAGAAGTTACCATGTAATCAGCAGCTTCTGCTTTCAGGGCTTAGATTTATTGCTCATTTTTCTACTCTCTCCCACTGTTGACAGTGGAAGATTATGTAGCTGAAGCCACACAGATGCCCACTTACTTTTCTCAGTCAGGTTTTAATTCATAAAGCTAAAAAAAAAAAAAAAAAAAAAAAAA
>Ga0065711_1003515_pt1 | contig 27609 bp, 13 predicted proteins | sample Hoacrofraction12_FD_59098 | JGI IMG/M metagenome (GOLD analysis project Ga0065711, IMG submission 59098) | Hoatzin crop microbial communities from Cojedes, Venezuela - Epithelial fraction 12 v2 (version 2) | ecosystem: Host-associated > Birds > Digestive system > Esophagus > Crop | place...
GGCTGCGAGGGGACCTTATAAATGCTTATAAATATCTGAAGGGTGGGTGTCAGGAGGATGGGGCCAAACTCTTTTCAGTGGTGCCCAGCGACAGGACAAGGGGCAATGGGTACAAACTGAAGCAGAGGAAGTTCCAGCTGAACACGAGGAAGAACTTCTTCCCTCTGAGGGTGACGGAGCACTGAAACAGGCTGCCCAGGGAGGTGGTGGAGTCTCCTTCTCTGGAGATATTCAAGACCCGCCTGGACAAGGTCCTCTGTGGCCTGCTGTAAGTGACCCTGTTTCGGTGGGAGGGTTGGACTAGATGACACACAGAGGTCCCTTCCAACCCCTAACATTCTGTGATTCTGTGATTCTGTGAATGTTCTTGTGCATACAAGATGCTTGGATAACACGAGCTATAATTATGTAAGTACCCAAGAATCTAATCCACTAATTATGGACTTTGATAGCCTGTGGCATTGTTCTTCAAGACCGTTCAAGTGCTCATTTTGCAATTCATGTGCTCAGGGACAACACAGTTTGGGAATTTCGACACACTTGCAGCACCATCTCACTTTGCTTTCTGGTATTTGTCTTGCAGTAGGCTTCAAAGTGTGCAAAATGTAGAAGACCTACCAACAAAACGAAGCCTGTAAAGCAGGCAGAGGGCTGGTCCAGCTCCCTGGTTTGCAGACAAACCCAGCCAGGCTGGCCAACAAGGACCAGGACTGTGGTTTTCCTGCTGTATTTCTTACCCACCGATTGTTTCCAGATATTTTCAATGCCCAGACTTTGCAGGCTTCCTCAGTGACAGAGGAGGAGGGGAACATTTTGAGGGTCTGCTTTTTTTCACAAGCTTCCTCCCAGTGCAGAGATAAGCCTGTTGTGGAAAGCCTGTGCTCCCTTCGGTTGCAATCAGCGTTAGCTCTTCGGAGAGGAGGAAAGACCAGGAGCCAGGTTATCAAGCAGCCCGCCCTCGACAGCGATGGTCAAGCCGCTGTCAGACCCATGACCGAGCCCCACAGTTGTCCGGCAGATGCCGATGAAACAACCCACTGTGCCGTGAAGAAATCTGCCAGAAAAGACTCCCCTTTGCCTGTCTATCAGACACCAGATTTCAATGAATGCAGCTATTATGCATTTTAACTACCAGCCATACGCTTGGTCCCGTTCCCGACGAACCCAAAGGGAACGGCGTTATTAACTTAGGCGGGAGCAGGGGCAGGCCCTCGGCCGCTCTGCGATCTAGGCACACGACAGCTTGCTAGCGCTTAGCCAAGCACGCTGTAGTACGTGAAGTCAGGGAGTTTATCCATGAGAGTGCTTCCTCTGACACGTATGTGTTTGCTGGGCTGAGCTGGCAGCTTGCTCCAGCCCAGCTCTGCCGAGATGCAGCAGGGCTCTGTGTGATACTCTGCTCCCTGGAGAAGAGGGGTTTTCTACAACAGCTTCCCCAGTAGTGTTTTGCCAGGACACAAGAGCACAGAGGCCGTGCACGGGCCACGAAGCCACACCTGACCAGCTAACACTGCACAGCTCAGCAGAAACGGTTCAAACAAACAAAATATTCCTAAAACGAATTGCATCAGAACAAAGCTTTCTCATGAAGCTTACGCTTCTGCAAGCCACATATTTTCCTTGGCACTCATCCAGGCTTAAAAGCAGATGTAAATGTTACCAAGGCTCAGATACAGCAACTTCTTCTCCCCCAGTCGCCAAGAAAAACTTACAGAAAATAACCCACGAAACCTTTACCATGTGAAACAGCAATGCCAACAGCCATTACTATGGAAATAGGAGAATGAATCAGGCACAGGAGCGAGAAGCGACTTCTTCCCCAGCAAACTGTACAGCCACCCGCAGGGCTGCAGCACGAAGCTGGCTCTGAGCTGTGGAGAGGGGGTGCGACGCGGCTGCAGTCGAACATCTAATGACTCAAAATGTTTAACGTGAAGGTGCGCCTGCAGATGGACACCAAGCAGACGGGGGGTTTTCAACACAGAATCCACCCTTGAGCATCGAAACACTGCAAAGCGCTGCCTGCTAATTACTGCAGCTTTCCCACCGCCTGGCCAGCCTCCTGCTGCCTCCGCCACTGTCTGCCATCGCTGAATGAGAGTCGAGGCACTCAGGACTTCTCTGAAGGGACCCGACACTTCCTTGAAAGCCTGAGACTCAAGGACCTCCCTGGAAATCGAAGTGCTGATGTTAGAAGAAAGCAAAGTTTGCTGCTAGATTTCACAGCACACCGCAGCTAAGAGGTAGGCAGGTCTGCTCGGTGGGCAACCGCACACCTGGGACTGGGGAAAACCAGGAGTGACACCTAGTCTGGCCAGTGGCTCTTCTGGGGCCTTTCTCCTGGTGGGCCTCCAGGGAGACCCAACTCAGCAAACCCGCTAGAAAAAGTAAAACCCGATCCCGCGGGTGGGTGGTTTCGTGTAACAGGATACCCCTCAAACCCAGACATGCAAGTCCACCGAAGGTCTGACTCGAACGCATTACTTCAGTCCTCCCTTACTCATCGCGTATGACCCAAGCCCCAAATGTTAACGACTCAGCAAGTTTTATCACAGTAGCATGTACACTTTCAATCATCATTAGAGACGAGGAGGGTCTAGGCTCAGGCACCACGCCAGATTAAGTAAAACTTTCCATGAGGAAAGCTATTTGTTTTCTCCCAGAGCTGCGAGGCTTGGCCAAGAGGGAGGGAGGAAAAGCTCGCCCAAGCCAGACTGAAGTGTAGACAGTGTTACTGGACTTTGCAGACTACCTGCGTGTTGTTCTAATGACATCTGGACTACTGGAAATCACCGAGTGCACTCAGGAGTTTTCAAAGGCATAATTGTGGCAGCAGCAGACTAAACTTAATGCCTGGAGAGCCAATCACTTTAATCATGAAGCTGAGATGTATGAAAAAGGATACATTTCAGCAAAAGAATAATTCTGTCTGCTACGGTTCCTGTTCAAATAAACTATATCACCAAACCACGTGCACGTGAAGAATATAGAGGAGTGAAAAAAAGAACATATGGTTTAGAGGCAAAAAACTTTCATATATACTGTATAAGAGATATATGGACTTGTCAGACATCTAACAGTTCAACACTGTAAGCAATTCATGGGAATGACATTAGCAATAGCTCATATTACATCCAGGAGTTACAGCTTTTACTGCAAAAGTTATTTTTAAAAGAGCCATGTTTAAAATGAAATGGCTGGCAGGGCTGCAGCTTTCAGTAACACTTTACCTGTGGTTTTGCCACTTTTACGTACTTATTGGGGGCTTAATGCTCCCAATTTACCTTTTCAGAGTAAAATAAAAGTCGCAATGAGTGCATTCATTGGCACAGTGCTATAAAACTCACAGCTGTGCAAAGACAATCACAGGAACAAAAGACTCCTTGTTTTAAAAAAGATGATGATGTGGTTCTGATGCTTTCTGTTAGCCACATATCTAAACATCAGCTACCTTCGTTTATGGCCTATGTATTTTCATCTTACTACACAAAGATTTATAGATCTGATCAAGTCAAGATCAGGAAAGAGACCTTTATGAAAGCGTCCATGTGGAGAGGAGGAGGCTGAATTAATACACAAAACTTCAGACAAGAGATCTGTCTTTCAGATATTGTTATTCCAGTTCTGGCTCCTACACAGGACTCGGGCGTTCTGGAAAACAGTTTTTTCAACGGTGGGTGGAACCCTGGCCCCACCACCGGCAATGGGAGCTTGCCACTGATTTCAACATGGCTGGGACTGCATCTCAGAAGTTGAGATTAGAACCCAAGCAAAGCTCAAAGAAGCCAAGATCTTCTTCAGCTTCAGTACTCACGCATACCTCATTTAAAGAATCCTCCAGGATGCTGATTTGCTTTCCATTAAAAACTGCTTTTGTAAAGTTCTGTGCTTTAATACAACAAACGGGATCCCAGCGTGTACAATACACCTTGAAATCTGCTGAGAACGTCATATGTTTTTTCCTGCTGGTACCAATGTGTTTCCTCCTTGTTTTTTTGAAATAGCTTCATTTTCGTCTGTAATGAAGACTACTTTCTTTGATGTTTCTAACGGCAGGAAATAATTTCACAACTGAGTGTCATTCTGCTGCAGGTAAAAAATGTAATAGCTTGTGGGAGTGCCAGTTACAACCTGAAAAATGTTTCTTGGCGTTAGCATGTCTAATTGAACTCTCTCCATCCTGGTGAAATAAAAGATTTGGAGCTCAGTTCTGTGTTCCATCCCGGCTACCCTAGGTCCGGGAAAGGGAAACGGGGATAAGGAAGGTGATTTCAAGTCACCTTTAGCATCTCCTGTTGTGAGCCTAGCCATTTCCCAGCTGCCTGAACATCCTGAAGCCTATATGAACTTACACTCCACCGCTTCTGGCTTAGGGTTTCTCCTACCACTAAGAAAAGCAGTTAAAATCTGGAAAAATTATCTGAGCTTCCCTGGTCAACAGAAAAGAAGCAGGGTTAGTTCAAGAGAAGACTAGCACACTTTTCACCCAAGTCCTAGTAAGAGGGCTGGAGAGAGGAGCACGTTCAAACGTGAGGTATAAATTAGGTAAATTTTCACCTTCCCTTGAGAGAATGACTGGTTCAACGGACCAGGAAGAGTTCTCATCAGCCTGCAGCTTCCCCAAACTGGACTAAGCTAATTCAGCTTCACTCCACAAAGGGCTGTACAGCACATTAGGATCATCGATCCCCAAGTTAAATATTTTCTCTAAAAAGCAGTTACTGCATGGACTTGTACTGAAGAGGTCCCTTAAGCCTGCCTGCCTAGGATTTTCTGTGAGCTCCACCACTCTAGCACTACTCCCACATCAGATCTGAAAGGGGAATGTCACAACCGTCACTGTCTCAGGCAGGGGTGGCACACGCACACGGAGCTGGTGTTAGCCCTGGCGTGGTCTGCCAGGGTGCCCCAGCGCCCTGCAAGCTGCTGCAAGAGCCTCTTGCTCTTGAAAGAGGACAGGAGACACCCCCTCTCCCATCACCAAGGAGCAAAACCAGGCACAAATGTCACATTTCAACCACTTTTAATCAAATCTTGCTGCGAAACTAGTAAAGGGAATCAGTCATAATCTTTGTTAGGAGGTTGAACTAAGAATTATGTGAAACGAGTGCTGGTATACAAGCCAGATACCTTTCAATATCAAGAGCATAGCCATAATATATCAGGTATCACTTTACAGGGTGAGTTTTAAATATGTTCTACATGTTGAATCATATATTCACATACTGAACTGGACAGCACACTTAATGAGTAGCCCAGGTGGCTACTGCAGATTTTTATTTAAAACAAGACTGCCAAGACCAAAACTTATTTGCCAAAATGGAAGTCTCTTTGGGTGCTCCCTTTATATCACTTCAGCTGCCCAGCATCACTGAAGCAGAAAGATGTCATATATGGGATATATAAATTCACTGACTGTTTTTTTCCATCTATACTCTGCAGTATAGATGGTCTGTATTTGGAGATACTCCAGACCAAAAGGAATGAATATTGCTTTGATCCCATAAGATGAAACCAAAAAATTTCTGTTCATATCTGGTCCAGGATTGCTATACATATACGAGATACATAAATCAGACCTCTCCAAAGTGGTAAACAAGAAACGAAAATTTTACCAAATATAATCTGGCATAACCAGTTAGATATTTTATTCGTCTTAGTCCCATAAGTATGTTAGATGTCTATACGTCACACTTCCTAAGTACTTTCAGGCAAAACTGGAGGTATTAAACAGCTACAAGACACCGTGAAGATACACTTTTTTAATGGAGTGATACTTTGAGAATTTAATTTTTAATGTCATCAAAATATTTCATTATTTTTAAACTACTTTAAGGATGAGGGAAAGAGTTGGCATGCTTAAAGTAGGCAAGGAAAGCAGTCAAGTACATCTGACCTCCCTCTGGCTTTCATACTGTTCACAGGTACAAAGATTGAAAAAATACTGAAAAAAATTTAAAATCATGTTATATGAAGGGATCTGAACTGAATCAGTGAGACAACAAATTATAAAGAGGTACAGCAGCAATCTATTTTAAAAAAAAAAAGAGTAACTGTCCTTACTCATGGGTATGATTTGATATTCTGGTTTTCAGGATATGGTCATAAAGCATTGATAACCCACCCACTTCTCCAACAAGGAAAACACTTGAAGATCGATATGATGCAAACAAGAAGCCATGGCAATGCCTTAAAAGCTCCTATTCCAAAAAAAAACATCCAGCACTTGAAAAATTAGCTGCTCCTATTTGGTATGAGCCACTCTGCAAAACCCATTCTCCCTCATTCCACAGTTATGGCCAGAGGTCTGAATGAACTGGCACCAGGCACAAAGGCATTGTGTATACCGAGCACTTTGCCTTTTCAATGTAGGCCTCGGCGAACAGCACCTACTGGGACACCAAGAGCAATCACTGGTGGCTTCCAGGCAGTCATTGCAGTGGCCAAACTGCCCTTTGAGATGGTGTGAGGCAGCCCAGATGTCATCCTTCCATAACTAATAGGTCGGCACGAAAAGGGGATTTCTTACCGAGATAGGATGAACTGATTAGATAGTTGCTGAGGAGGATCAGATGACATCAGATGTGGCTTCAAGTCACACTTACTCTGGCCTACGGGTGGGCTGCTGCCACCCAGAACGGTCCCACTGCACTCCCTGACTCACAGCAACAGGCTTCCTGCCCCTCTCATGGGCTGGACCCAGCTATTGGACCCGGGGCATGTGCTTCCATGAGCTGACCCAGCGGAAAACTACGTGGGTTTTGCTGTTTTTGGCAGGTTAGTTTTCCATTAGCCTGCTCTGCTGCTCCATAATCAATTGATATGACTCAAAGGAAGCAGCAAGAACATGTGGCTAAGGGCAAGATGGATCGAGGCCACCCTTTCCATGGAAGCCTACAGTTAGATCAGATTAAACGTAATGTGAAACCAATGTCTTCACTGGTGATGGTAAGGTTGCCTCCATGAAATGCATGTAGCATAGACCTAAAGAGGCTTCCAGCCTGACTCACAGCTTTGTGCTCCTCTGCTATGTGTCTGAGGTGTGCTGGGGCTCTGCATGGTTTGAACAGAGGGTCTTGGCCAGCACAAGTCCCACAGGACACGCTTCCTGCCTTTAGCCCCTCTGCTGCACACTTTCTCTCGACTGCCCAAATACTGAGACAAATAAGGAGACAGTAGGAGTCCACTACTGGTTTCTACAAGGGCTTCATTTTGTCAACATAAAACATAGAGTGGATGACCTTTTCTTAAGGCAGTGAGATAAGGCATAGACAGGAAAGGGCAACTCACATCGGTTCCGCTCCATTGGTGTGACCCCTGAGACAAACCTAAGTATCAGTTTAGACACAGGAAAGGGACTTCCTGTGGCTACCATTTCTGATTACCACCCTTAGAGGGAACTGGTGGTGTTTAATTTTTTGGAACTACATTAGTTAATTTTTTTCTATTATACGTTGCTACCATGACTGTTATGTCTATGAATTCTTTCTTGGTCTATAGCTCTTGTGGTCAGCCACAGAACGATTTTGATAGCCTGCTGGATGCCAAAGGGAAGTATATCTGGATTTGGCTAGCTGAAGAGATCTTCAAAGTCACCTTTAAGTATCAGTGCAGCTATACATTGTGGCTTCTACAGCTAATTCTGATTATCTGTCAGAGGACTGGTGTGCGTGTGTGTGCAGAAGAGGGGATGGAAGAGAGATGGGGGTAAAGACTAAACCATTTATGCTTTGCCAGAGAGAATGCATTGCTGAAACAACTAAAATATCTGTCTCGGACCACACAGTAGCAAAGTTCTTCTGTTCCTCCAGGAGAAACCTGAAGTAGACACAGCTGGGGAGCTTCACCCTTCATTCCTGAGCTGCAGTCCCATCTCTCCAGCAGAGACCAGCCAAAGGCAGCTTTCATAGTGCTGTCAGAGGAGTGGTTGCTCGATTTTGGAGAGGTAAGGCAGAAACACTGCCCATTTCTTGTGCTTTTCTAGAAAGACAGTCATAGGCTAGGTTTATCTGTATTCTCTTCCTTCCATAGCTAACTTCTGGTTTCGCTCAAATCCAAAATTTGAGCATGGCTTTTTGTCTTGGTTTGCGTACATTTCTTGTTTGGTTTGTTGAAATCTCGCTCCTTACAGCATAGATATGTGGTAAAAATGCACACTATATGAAGAAAACCTTGTCACAGAAGATGTGTTGTGCAAAACTTTAGTCAACTGAACTCTAATTAGGAAAACTTCCTTAGACCAGTCTATCATGTAACCAATAATAATTTCTGTTAAGAAAAACCATTCTCCTAGAGCTGAAAAGCAAAAGGCTGCTCTCAAGCTCCAAAACATTAATTCGTAATCCTAATTCAGTGAGTACCATGCTGTTTAAAATAGAATGACTAAATGTCCTTTTTTTAAAAACAGTGCAATGAATTGTCTTTAAATTCTCCCTGAAAGACAATTACATTCAGATGTTTCTTGGCACCAACTAATTTCAATGCAGCCATTTCAAAGGCGTTTCTTCTGCAAATAGCATAGCATGTTATATAAAGTTATGTGGCCATTGGAAGGGAAGTCACGTACTGCATTAAGGTGAGGGCCCTGAATACAACTGGGATACTTAGCAGCAAGTGCTAAATCACAGTTCAGTGAGGTCACATAATCAAATTCCAGATTATCCCTTTTATTACGTTCGACTAATAAATCTTTGGAAACTAGAGTCTGACAAGTTCATCTCAGCATTTTAACGTTTCAGTGGTGCGTGTAGAATACATATACATACAGAATCTTACAAAAGAAAAAAACAAAAAAAGAAAAGCAGCAGCAAGTCCCCAATAAGAATGGAAGAAAAAGTAGTCTTAATGTCAGATGCCACCAGGCTGAAAAGTTATGCTGAAAGACGTGCCTCAATTTTTAATTTGAACCTTCTGAACTGAAGTAGAGCAGTTTATCATTTAGTTCCAGTGAACGGATTTGCACATCAGACATTTCACTGCATTATGGATGGGACAATGTTAAATATGTTTTCACCGCAGTTCTACAGGTCACTGGCATGGGCATAAGCCACGACCATACGGTTAAGATTATTGCAACATAGCTATCCATCATGCAGCTAGCTGTACGATAACTAACAGCATTTAATGCTTAGAAAGTATGGTTTCATTGTTGCAAATGAAATTAAAGAGCCCTTTCCCATACAGAGACAATCCAAGCAAAAGTCTGCACCATTCCACTAGGCTGTTAATTGAACTTTTTTTCCACCAAGGTTCAAAAGGAGGAGAGGGTTAAGGGAACTCACTGATATAGCAACATGGTTGAACGCAATCCTATGCTGTAGAAGACTTACCATCATCCAGGTACATCTGGTCCAATTCCTCAGGTTCTCGCTTGATCGTTACAGGAATAGGGGCCAAATTATGATTACTTTCCTCATGCAACTCTGGCAATGACAGTGGTTGGGTTGTTGGAGACTCATTTCTGTGAACCTTCGGCAGTTGCTGCTGCTGTTGACCCATTATGGATGAGTGAGTTGGACTGCAGGACTGCAAATAGGTTGGCTCTTGGGTAACAGATGGAACTGGAGAAGAGGGACTGTTGGGATAGAGTGTTTGTTGATAACCAAGGGGACAGCTACTGCTCAGATGTTGACTCACCTGCGGCTGCAGCATGATGTGAGATGATTGCTCGGGGGAGCTTGGGTGCACAACTATAGACCTTGGCACTTCCTGTATGGTGGGGACACCTCCAGCGGGCTGCTGAAGTCCGAGGTGGCTGTGGCCCGGGTTGGGGATGCACTTGTAAGGAGAGGATGAAAGGTCGTGCAGCTTGGGGCTTGCGTTGGGAGAGGGTGACATCACGGCATTTCTCTGCTGACAGGAGGCAAAGCCAGCCACGAGGCACGAACCAGGATCAGGGGGCATCATGATCTGCTGGCTGTAGTACGGTTTAGAGAGAGGGCTTAAGCCTTGGTTCATTGGTCCACAGGTTTGAGCAGGCTCATAGTCATCTGTGGGTTCTGTTTTTATAATTGGAACTGTTAAAAGAAAAAAGTTTTAAATAAACATGAGTTGCGTATTGGTATGATCAAGTTGGCTTGTGGCTAGGATACCCTTTGCAAAACAAACAACGTCTTGAATAAGACTCTGTGTGTCTTTTGCCTAGTTCTCCCACCCTATAAAAAAAAATGAATGAGTCATCAGCACAAGAAAGTCACAGCTGGTTCTAATATTGAAAAGGACTATTTTCTTTGGAGTCTCCTCCAGCACTAATGTGCTATAAAAATCTATTTGCAAATAGCTGTGCTTCAGTGGAAGCTTTGGACCCAAGGGCTCCACGGATTTGTAGTAATCAAAGCAAGAATTTTAACTTGGATATACTACTGCATTTCTACGGCTACTGATGGCCCATTTGATAAATGTCTGCACATTCGGTAAACTGAAGCATAATAAGGTAGAGGCTGGGCTTTCAGAGTTCAGTGAAAGTAAAATCGCAAAGATACATGACAAACTACTACATACAAGAAGTTTTCAATTATGAGGGTATTTTTTAAAAGAGTAGGATTTGATTACTTGATTGTGTTTAATCTCACTAACCAGCCAAAGGGCGTAAAATAGTCGGTAGGCTGCATCCAATTCTCCGCAATGCTAAGTTCGATCCAAACTGCTAATGCCAGATCCTAACCAGTCTCTGGCTACCAAGAAAAACTGAGTGCTATTCTAGACCTCTGCTTGCTCTACCCGTTGTCCAAAAGAGGCTCTAACTGAGCTGTCAAGTCTTGTCTCTTAATACCACCAGCACATGGACAGAATGACTGGTTATGAGCATCAACTCAGTCATGACAAATGCAGAGCCGCTTTCTCAAAGCAGAGAAGAGATCCTTCCTCAAATCAAAGTGTCTTTTTCATGTCGGCTTTCCCTGTCGAATCAGAGAGGTGCCTTTGCTGCTTCTCCTACAACATATGCCACGCATAGGTAAAAGACACCCACTTTCTGTATCAGGAAAACTATAAATAAAAGAGCCATGCTAGTCTGTAGATGTACTTCTTCTAGCCAGATACAACTGTAATGCATACAACAATGGAGTATGGATACACGGTGGCATTCATCTGCTTTCTCAAAAAGATACCCACAGGAACAGCTGTCGCTTGAAGGTGTTGTTGGAAATTTATGGTGACACTACAGAATATCTTTCAGAATACCAGAATAACTGACCTACTGCAGCGCAAAGTTATTAATGACATATCTTTGCACAACACCGCTCAGAGCATATGCGTGTTATGTGAGTGTCTCTGGCTGCAACTTTATTTGCATGTGTTTTATAAACAGCTCTATGCATTCTCCAGCCATTTACTATGTTCGTGTATGAGTCTTCTGAAACCTTAAAAATGCACGTGTGTGCATGTGTACATATAAAACCTCTTTTTAAAATTCACAAATTTTGCTGCTGGTGAATGCACTTCACTACCCTTCTTTTACAGTCCCCTAGCCTCTTGTTAACTTTGCTCCTTTTATGTTCTTTTACATATAGATGCTTGCAACACTTATTTCAAGATTGCTAGCACCCCTAGTAAAAACATGTCTATATATGTAACAGATGCACAGGTGCTACTCAAGACGAATGTGCTAAGGATAATGGACTGTCATTGGATTCCTCACAATCTTATTCACCTGCTCATGTGCTGTGCACTGGCTAGCAGGGCTACTAATGCAATTGGTTGCAGAGAAGCAGATTCCAGGTTCAGCAACAGCTTTATAAAACCAGTATCACACCCTTTATGAAAATGCAAGACCAAAGAAACGCACCTAGATAAACATAGCAGCTCAGATACTGTAAGAAAATACCTTTAACAAGTTCCTGAGCTAGCAAATGTTCTCACATGTTTTATATTAGGTTCACTGTACTAACACTAACCACAGCACAGCTGGAAATATGATGGTTGTTGAACACTGAATTTTCCCAATATATCACTGTTAGAGAAACACCTGTGCTAAATAATTCCAAGCTCAACCACTGGCAATTCAACTCCAATAAACTCTGGAGTCGTCTGACTTGTTATAACCTAGGGGAGGGTTATAGGCCTGGTGGCAGGCAGGCTGGAGGCTTTAAAGAAGACAGGTTCCTGCTCTCCAGCTGATTTTTCATTGTAGCTCTTCTATGGTGCATCTTTGCTACTTGGTTTACCAGGCACTTTTTTGTCACTTCAATTTTTTTCTTTATAAAACCAATGCCATGAGGTCTGATTAGTGGCCACGAGTGTTGGGAAACTGTTTTCGTACGTTGCTACACTGAAACACACCTACTGCAACCAAGAGGATAACCAGTAAGTCCTGCTCTGCACTGGGCGAAGGACTGATGGGCAGAAGGGACTCCATCCAGACCTGTTAGTCCAAAAACTCTCTTGGAGATGGCGACAGCAACCAAGGACACTCCTGGCTGCCCATAAATTCAGAGTTCAGAGGGAAAATAGAGACTGGTGTTAATTACAGGACCAGTCAGGGTGAGTCACAGTAGCTTGTTTGTGGATGGCAGGTTGGTAGCCAGCGAGGGGAACAAGAAGGAGGGATACGAGATTAAGTGGGACCTCCATTTTATTTGACATCTGTTTACATTGTCCCCTTGTATTGCTCTGAACTAATGCTCCTGAGCATCAGTTATTTCACATAATGGGAAACAAATTGTCTCTAAATGTACAGATACTACCTGCATTTAAGCTTAGTGGCATCTGAACTTCATCAACTGAATTGTCTCCATTACCTTTTTTAATATGTCTCTTCAACACAACAAAAAAGTCTCCCCTTTCTAAGTATCATATATTTCATCTGTATGATAATCTCATCACTAGAGTAGGTACCACACTGAAAGACAGGAAAAGTATTAACGCTGAAATGGTGAGAGGATTTGTATCTGAGTTTTCAGTGCTTTGCCATTTGCACAGCCATTCAACACTGTGCAGAATGAATGTACGGCTCTTCCCAAGCTGGGATGGCAGCCACTCACTCCCCTGTAAAAAAGTGTAAATATCTTCACAGGGTACCAGTCTGGAGAAGGAAGCTCTGTAGGATTCTTCCCCGCCCCCACCCCCCGGAGAAACCATTACTAATGACCCAGATGATCTGAAATCAGACCTGCAAAGTTTCTGTCAGCAGAAACATAAGACATTAACTCTTCCCTTTTCAGCCAGACCCCAACTTTTGTGTTTTACATTAATAGCTACGTTACTTGACTTGTGGAGGAGATACAACACAAATTGCTACATTACACCAGTTAACAGTTTATTTCTGACACTCTATCCTGTATCTGCCTTCCCCTAGCCCACATAACTTCACCATACAGAGTAACAAAGGCCAAAAATCTTTGCCAATGTTTGTATTTCCAAACCGGACTCAAACGAGCTGTGGGTCTGACCTCCTGGTTGTTCTGAAAATACTCTGAATGTGTCACAAGTGGTGTAAATCGCCTCACGTTCTTTCTTTCAAAGGGTAACTGTTTACTCCCACTTTGCAAAGGAGAGCAGAGGGCCCCAGGTAGGAGCTGTGGGTATTTCAAGGCACACCTTCCAAAACCAGCCCAGGAACACCCTGTACCTGTACTCACTGGCTACCCACTTAGCATCACGGCGTCTATGGCGTTACTCAAACAAGTGAAAATACTTGCATGTAATAAGGTTCCAGTTCCTAAGACGCCCTACCCACCACCTTGCTGACTTTTGGGGGGCCAGAGGCCCTCAGCTGGGGCGAGCGGCTGTAGCTGATGCAGAGCAGCAGAGGACACAGACCTCACATGCCCACCTCTGCCATTCTCTCCTACGCAGGAACCCCGCGGGTTCCTCCAGAGCAGCCAGGACTGATCACCGGGCAGCCATGGACTAGCGTTACTGCTTACCTGTCAACTCACGCTTCATTAACTGCAAATCTTTACAGACCCGAGCTGGAAAAAGGGGTTTCATTCTCAAATACATCCCTGTGGAGGCACGGTAAGATAGTTGCCATAACACATATCCATTTCCACTGTCGCTCACGTGCACGAGTATTTCACACAGGGAGATGCGACGTGATACAGAGTACAGTTAATTTTCTCAGGATTAATATTTAACAGAAAAGTATTACCCTGATTAACTTCTAGCTCAAATATTTCAAATCTTAAATGACTTGGTAAAAACCTGCCAGCTGAAAGAGACACTCCCAGTCACACAGCAGGCCTGGACAGGCAGTTAATGGGAAAGCCCCACAGCTGCTCAGAATCTGCAAGCACTTTTAGCAGAAAACGGACTATTTCTTAAATTCAGCACAGCCATATCAAATGGCAGTTAGAATTCTGTCTCAAAGCTGCTCCGTGGTGCTGAGATAACAGCCAGTCTTGCAGACTCTCAGATGGCTAGAATGAAAAACTGTGACTGAATACGCCATACACTGAGATTTGCCAACAATAAATTGCAGCAACGAAGCCACAATTTGTGAAACTGTAAACAGCAAAGACGCTGTTTTTACATGCACTCAGATTCAAAAGTAATGTTGCTTGTTTGAGATACCCTACTCTGCTGAAGGATCAGGTCCTTGCCATGAAAAGGAAAAAATTAATGCAAGTTCAGTTCATATGGTGAATTTTCAGACGCTTCTCAATTCACAATGCATTAGGTCGGCTGACAAACAATTTTAAATAGTCCTCGATTTTGAATATTAAAATCTGACAGAGCTCACAGTTCTAAATTAGTCTGATAAGCAACTTCCATCTGTGCTAACTGGTCTTCAATGGTTTGACGATGCCTTCTTAGTCTCTGGACTCATGTCATTATGTCATCTAATTTAACACGAAGTTCTGAGAACCGTGTGTTGGCAGCAGCCCTGGCTATAAATCAAAACTTCTTACTCAGAGAGACCAGGGTTATGACATCACACCGAGGCACTGGGTGGAAGACAATGGTCCTTCTGTGCGGGTCTGAATCTGGGAGAAATATTTCAGCCAGTTCTGCAAGCCCATGTTTCAATGAAAGGCCTTTCTAGCAGGTAAAAAGTTAATATATCAAACCTCGAAGAAAAATAATAAATCATGTGCATTCAGTAAAGGGAGTCAGAAAGTGCTTAAATATAAATTACATGTATTTTTTGACAATTCTAACAAGTCTGTTTGCTTTTACACTTTGGCAATCGAGATGGGTTTTAAAACTATTTTTTTGGGGGGTGCTATTAAAATAAGTGAACTGAGAAAACATAATCATATAAATTAAACAGATGTTTATCCTGATTAACATTAAACTAACAAATTCCCATTTCCATGTAGTATTATCAATGCAGACATTTATGGCATTATAATATATTTATTTTACCCTTAAGTTTGATTGAGCCTATCAAACGAAACAACCACCTTTCACGGTGCAGACTATGATGTAGTTCCCTGGCACTGGCACACAGATTTTGGTTAGCATATGAAAATCAGAACACTACTTTTTTCATCATGTGCACACACACATTTCTTCAACTTCTGCATTAAATGTCTCGTAACTGGTAAGAATCTGGGACGAGACTTTCAAAGAGGGTTCAGCAGTTCAGTGGCTAAATCTCCATTACTGAGCCGAGCTCTGAAATGCTGTTTGTGCCTTCAAAACCCTCTCCTGTCAGTCAGTTTTGAGCCAAGCAGCACACCCTCATCACCACGAACCAGGCGTTCGTTTGGAAGATGCTGCGCAGGCCATCCCAAGTGCTGCCGCTACTCTGCTGCTGGCCATCTGGAGACGTGGTTAGGGATGTGGACATAGCTCCATGTACAGCTTAGCCACTCTTGATTCGTTCAAAGACAAAATCCTGGCCGCTGCGGCAGCATCGGCTGGATCCAGCAGACCTGAGCAGAGCAAGGACCTCACCCCTCATTCAGACTCTTGGAGCAGTCTGGTGTTGGGGAGAGGCAATGGGCTGGCTGCCCTCAGAAACTATAATCCCCTTATTTTGAAATGCCAGAACAGCAGTGGCCGAGCAAAACCTGAAACGCCCTGCCAACGCATCTGCAGCAGTGGCAACCTCCGTGACAAAGGACAGGCACTCAACCCCAGGGATCTCCTGAGATAGTCACTACATGGGCCTCTGCAGACGCTGTCTGTGAACTGGATATTTTTCCCTAGGCACCTATTCAACCAACACATTTTTTTAAAGGTCAAGCCTTTGCTTTTTAGTTAATAAAACCAGAACACGGTGACTCAGAAACAAAGGAAGCCTCACGCTATCAAGAAGCTGCAGGCAGCACACACGTGTGACTGCAGCTTTTATCTGTACAAGCATCTGAACTCACTCACCCTCTCTTGCTAGTACACTGCTACTGGTACTGCTCATAGGGAGGGCTACCTCCAACACATGCCTGCCTGCCCATCCTCTTTGGGTTTATGCGTATTTTTATGGGATCAGATGTATATGTACAGTTTTATACAAGAATAGCCTCCAGGCAGATGGAAGACTTGTGCATACATCGCAGCCTATAATCTCGGACAGTGCCATTATCTGATTAGAAAGTGCTTTCCAGCTAACTCATTTACTAAATGCTTTTCAACAGCTGTTAAACTATTAGGTTATTCAATGCATATTTATAAGACGGAAGATTATATATGGTAGCTTGGTGCATACACTGTTAAACTGGGTGTGGAGGAGTGGGAAGCAGGTGGAGGGCATTTAGGTTGTGTTAGTACAGAAGACACGCATTAGCTTTCTTTCAAAAGAAAACGTGAAAAATCTTAAAAGTCAGGATTCTTTTTCCATCATAACACCTTCTTAAATCCTACAATGTTGAAAAGGATAAATCAAGTCCTGTGATATGCCTGCTTGGGCTGCTCTACTGCTGCTACCATGGTGCAGCATCCAGCTCCATCGCCGCCTTGAGCTGGAGGTTTAACTGTGCACAACACCCCGGCTGCCCTGGCCGAGGCTTTCTGTGTCACTTCTGTCAGACACGTTAAATTCACTGGAGTGAGGTTTTTTTTGACAATGCATCACACCATTACACCGCCGGCGCTGACACAACTCCTGCTCCCAACGAGGGGAGGAGAACAGGCAAGCTGGGGCTGCAGGCAGCGGTCCCGCAATGCAGCAGCGTGGGTGCAGCCCGACGCTTCTCATCCCTGGCAATCCTGCGGGAAGCTCTGCGGGGACAGGCTGGCAGCAGGGCATCTGTACTGCGCCGGTCCTACCCCAGACCCACTCTCTCCAGAGAGGGCTTTGGACCCGGCTTACCTCAGACATCTTGGCTCTGACCTGGTCATCGTCTTCAGAGATGGATGCGGGCCCTCCCACCGCCAGCAAACACACCCTTGCCTGAGCATTTCACCTCCAGCAGCCACCACCACCACATCCCCTTCTGGATCAATCACTGGACTAGGTTAACTATGGTGATCAGCCACTTGAACAAAAATAAGCATCTCCTGTAATCAAGCCCACGTAATTCTAAACCCCGTTCTCCATCACACAAGTTTTACCTTTAGGCTTTTAAGCTAACTGGAAGATCCTAAAGCCCCATGCTTGCTAAAATACACATGGGAAATCACTGGGAAGTAAGGGAGGGAGTCCTCAAAACGCTCGTGCAGAGGGGTCTGGTGACCATAACTACAGGCTGCGTTCTGTCGCCTGAAGGGGAATATTTGTAAAGGCGGGTCCTGCCAAAAGACAAGTTTCTGCACTAGAAGTTAACTATTATGGGTGATCATTGCTGCTGTGACGAGGCCTGCTGGTCAGGCACAGCCTGGGGCTTCTACATAGAGCTCGTCCACCCCTGCCTGCTGCAGGGACAGCACACACGTGATGCTCCTTCTTGCCCTTCCAGATGAAGACGACCACCGTACACTGAGGCAGAAGTTCTGCCTCTAAAGATGAAGACGACTGCATCTGCAGGTTGGATGCAGCTGAATAGGCTCCGGATGATGGCGGAGACGGGATGTCACCTGGATGAAGCGTGGGCAGCTCTACTGAGGACCCAGCAACTGGGAGCAAAACAGCCGAGGATGTAATGCTGGCAAGCGTAATGCAGGTCTCCTCCACTCCGCCGTAGACCTCACGTGGCTGCTGAAAGGGAGCGGAGGAGCTGATGTGCCCGACAGTGATGAGTTTTGTGATCCTCTTAAATGGAAACAGGACTCTGACAAAACCTCGCCTGCTTTTTGTTGCTCTGTGAAATGTCAAAAGCAACAATCAGCCAGCTAGCAGCCAAAATGAAATAAACTGTACCAGCACATAGTGCAAAAATGAGCAACCACGATCCGTATTTTCACCTAAAATAAAACAAACCACCCCGGGGCCAACGCTCCTCCCATGGCCATGCCCTGCCCTGCCCTGCCCAGGCTTTGCAGCAGCCCCGCTGCTCCGCGGGCTGTATGGAAACACTTCCAGCAGGTCTGGGGCTTCAGGGCCGGCTCGGCCACACTCGGTCCTCTCGCACACGGCCCCAGGAACACGGCACCAACCTAAGGTGGACTTGGGCGTAACGCACTCCTACGGACTTCCATGCCCCTTCCTCCGTCTCCCGGGGCCAGCTGCCAGGTGCTGCGGTGGCACTGCTGCCACCATGCTGCACGTCCTGCAGGTGAGGATCCTTTCACAACCCGGGCACTGAATGTGGCCCCGCTTACCCAGCCACCCCAAATTACGGCCATGCTGCAGACACGGCTAGGATGATTTTGCCAGCCCCGAGCGTGAAAATACAACAAATACTCCAGAGGTGAGAGGTGTCAGGAGACGATCAGCGAAAGCCGCGCTATGTGTTGCATCACAGCAGCAACACTTTGCATCCTCATTTTCTTGTTTTCTGCTCAGGCGGCCAATGTCGCCTTTTAACTTCGAAAGTGAGCTGTGGGCGGGAAAGCAGAGGTGACACAGAGGCACGGCTGCTCAGCGCAATCTCTAGAAAACTGCTGATTGCACTCATCCGCAGGGCAGGCAGGAGACAGATAATTTTAGAGCCGAGGTGGGAAGTTAGGAGGATGCTGACAGCAATGCGCCGTGGGCACCGCTCACGCTTTGCAGAAGCACACCAAGAGCTTCACCTCCATGCCACGGGGCTGTGAACAGCAACGCTGAGGCACATCGAGTCACCACGGGCAGGCTCTCGGCACAGCCCTGCACCCACCGATTCAAAGGATCTCCCCACCAAGTCACTTGGCTGCATGGCCAGGTTTTCGGAAGCGCTCAGCACCCCGGGGGCTTGCGCAGGTGCCTGCAGGGAGGCAACGAAACTGCTGAAAAGCTGGTTCTATGAGTGAAGGCTGCGCGCCTGGAAATCTGGCCCTAAGGGTGGCAAGACACATCTCTGAATAAAAGTTGCCCAGCATATCAACACCATTTTAATAAATACTAGAAGTAGTGAAACGATTTTTTAATAATGCTTTGACAATTAAAAAGCCTGACAGAAACAGAGATCGGAAATACTTTATCATCAACTCTTTGCAAAAGCATATTTTTCATTTCAGTAAAAGAAACATAGCAACTTTCCTTTTTCCATCTTGTTAAAATATTTCCTACACAAACTAGTCTGTCTTTGCTTAGTCAAATAGCACTACTTGTCTAAATAGAACTCATAGAAAAGCTTTTCTGTGTCCACGCTTCTTGTTACCAATATTCATTAAGATAACAGAAATCACAGAGACCATTCGCTCCTATCTGCAAAAAATAAGTTCTTGAACACGATTCCTCTGTTTTGATGTACCTACTTAAAAGAAATCTGAATAAACAGAGATCTAACCCTTATCATTCAGTGTGTTGTTTAAAGTCGTCTGAACTGCAGAACTCCTTCACCTTTCTTAGCAGATGAAAGCACAGGATTTGGAACCGCAGCATACATGTCTGATCGCCTGTGTGCTTCTTCAGCCTCTCCAGATTAATTTATACCTCAAATGCTACTGCTTACATCTAGTGATTTCAGAAGACTATTCCTCCTGTTTGAAATGCATATATGGGCGAATGGTGTAATAAATTCATAGAAGCAAAACGATACGCAGCCATAAACAAAAATGAAAAGCAAGCGCTTTTCTAGAGGGTAGGGTTCACCGATGCAGCGTTCACCAATGGTTTTCTGAAATGTTCTGCTGCACATAACAAAGCCACAGCGTGTGCCTGCACAGAGCTGCAGCAGTGGAGGGACTTGAAAAGCCAAATATCCAAGTGTCTGCTCACTGTGCTTTGCTCAGACTCCTGACTGCAGCATCCGGTCCTGTGGCTTCTCCTCACATTCTGATGGGATGTGGCAATGCAAAACGTATTACTACTTACCACGTGAGCTGCGGGAATTCACCTGTGCCAGAATGGTATGGAAACTACTTATATTTCTGTGCCAGGCATGCCTGGGGAGGAATCTCCAGAGCCTACAGCCTGCAGGTTCCAGGACAAAACTGATAAGCAATTGCCCAGCGATGTGCAATATTGAAGCAATACGAAAAATACAACATTATAGTAATTTCTGTACAATATAGGCTAATACAGGATTCGGGGACTGCTCAAATTCAGCGGAACAGTAAATGAAAATTTCAGTTAAAAGTGGATTACAAGTACTTAGGTTTACAGTCTGCCCCAAGCCAAAGACTTAAGCAAGCCCGTTTTCCAGACCTTGGCTCTCATTTGTGAAGCCTCTACTTTCTGTTTTGTTTTCTTATTTAAACTTTTCATTCACAGAGCAGTAAGATTTTCCTTTTTACAGCACTTTTTTTCTTTCTGAGGCAGGAACTCGTCTTCAGCAAGTTAAGCCCCTGCTCTGCAAAACACCTGAGTTAACACAGAAGAAAAGTCCAACCCTGCCATATCTCCGCAGCACAGGAGCAGCCTTACAGTGGTGAAACCGCAACACTCTGCTGGAGAGGGCAGCTCTTGCGGGCTGCACATCACAGAGTGCTACTCCACGGAGATGCTACAGGACCATCCACGTGAGGTGGAGTGCGTGAGGCCACGTGTCCCTGGATCCACTGGCTGTTTTCTCCTAGGGAATGAGGAGAAACAGGAGCTACAGGAAAAAACCCTACTGCTCTGCAGTGGGGGTGGGAACCGCACAGGGAGTCCATGTCTCTCCCACTGGCTGCACCGTCTGCGCCTGCCTGCACCCACCTCAGGGGACAGGGCTCACGCAGGATTTAGGCTTTCGTCCACATGCGATATTTTGCTTTGGCACAGTCCAGGTGAGCTGTAAAATATATGTCTAATGTGCGTCATGTGGCTTTTAAAAGATCCCTCCTGCAGAACTACCTGCAAAATTATGGTAGGCACTGAACAGTTAGCATTTTGACTAGTCCTCAAGCACAGAGAGAGAAGCAGCTTGCAGGATACCATTTGATTTGTGTAAAACCACATCTTACACTTGATGATCACTCTGACATTTGCTTGTCAAAAACCTACACCTTCTAGGTTCGTGGGATTTGTGTAAACAAGAGATGAAGTACTACCTGGACCAAAACAGAGCTTAAATTCTTTACGTTTTTTCACACTGATCACACAGTGGTTATCGACTCAACTATTGTTTTCTTCATGAGCTCAACTTTGGTTTTCTGCAATGTCTTGAAAGATTAAAAATCTGTTGTGACTGAAAGCAAATAAAGCAGAACATCCTAAAAAGACTCCTAGAAATACAGCAGCGTAAATGACCGATTCAGTCGTTGTGCACGGTTTCTGAATACACAGTCAAAGTGATCGTACCTCTTTGGAAGGCATGACGGAAACAACCACCAGCAACGTAAGGGCAAAACCTTACAGCTACAACACAGGTGTAACAAAAACATACTATACTTTTAATTCTGGCGTTTGCGGAAGCACTTTCACTCTTACCACTGTTACGAGTTTGCAAAGAACATAAGATGTTTTTCAGTCACCTATATGCACACATACATATCTATTAAGAGAACGTGAGCGGAGAACCAAACAGGAATAGGGGGAAGGAATATTTACTATTAAATACCTGCCTCCTTTTCCCCTACTCTAGTGTTCTACTTTTTCTTTCGGGTTTCCCTACACTGAAATTAAAAGATTTGACAGGAATTTAAATCAGTACAGCAGACTAAACAATGTTTTCATGATGTTTTCAAGAATTACCATAATTAAGGATGTCTTTGCAGAAAAAAGCCTATGCTGATTCTCTGTTGCCTGCCACTAGGTAGCTATTCCCATCGCTTCACACAAAACGAAACACCAAATGATTCAAACTCAGAATGGGGTAGCATAAACCAACTTTGCAGCAGTGAATACTATTCCCACGGTTTAGAATAAAATGGTAAAAAATGGTGAAAATGGCTGGAGAAGAAAGATGGTGCTTAATAAACAGCAGTTAACAGCAGGCATGTATTTGAAATTCTCATGAGGGTAACTTGCATGGCAAGGCAATCAATACCTGTTGGCCTCTACAACAGATTTTTGTTGCTGAAAAGTGTTGTGCAAGAGCATAACAACTCTTTTTGTTTCCAATTTAAGAGATGAACAGTCTTTAAATGTACACAGACATACCCACTGGGGATGAAGTTTGCATAAGTAGGCTGATTCAGTGAAGCATAGCCACGCAGCACATATGCAATAAGCAGTCAGTTGCCCATGTCAGGTTCCCTATACTTTTATTTTAAATTTAAGTCCTGATTAAAGCCTGGAGTGAATGCAAGCTAACGAGGTGAAATTCCAAATGTTTATTTTATGGGACTTCACCTGCAAACAGCTGGCAGGTCTCTTCAAGTCATGTGACATGACTCCAGTATTGCTTTGTGGTAATTTCCCTCAGAAGGACCATTTTCACTGGGAAAGTCTACAAAAAAGCACGAACCTAATCATTTTTCTAATTCATCTTCCTTCCAAAAAACAACAACAACAAAACAACCACCCTTTTTTCCTACTTTCTCCAAAATAGTGTTCTCAGAAAAGAGCGATTTCAAATAAAACAAAAAAACCTGAATTTACTTGCTATTAAAATCTTCATACAAGCCTGCTTAGGATTCAGCTAGCATGAGTACTTTATTGCCACTTCACAGCCACCGACATAAGCTTCCAAAATAAATTAGCACACATGTTTCTGAACATTTCCTATACATGAAGGATTCTGTACAGAGCACTCTGATCTCCATCCACACTGTGCTCTTCATTGCTACCTAAGAGCATCATCAGCCTGGAGCACTGTTTTCACCCCGTGTGAGACAGCAAGGTGCAGGATGACACCTCCAGCTCAGAGCCCAGCATGCTTACAACGCTGTGGTGCAAATTCAGAAGTATTATTCAAATGCAACGTACCCTCTGGGGCCACAGAGTCAGACCAAGGGTTGACAGCAACTTAGCAGAGAGCCCAGCATGTTCACAATTTGTGGCTACACATATGAGTTTGTGCTGGGGCTCCTCAGCTGCCACAGGCAGAAAAACCTCTTGTTCCAACAGGTCTCTGATGCCAGTACAAAAGAAATTAATCTGCAGAGAAAGTTTCTTGTGTGGGCAGCAGACAGAAAGGCAGCTCTCGTGGTTTGAGCCTCACTCATTTTATAGCACCAGGTATACCTCCAAATCACTCAGGTTACTAAAGAATTATCAGAGCCATATATCCTTCTAAGCAATTATCACTCTCTCTCATTTTTACTAGCAGAGATAAGGAATATATTTTGTTACCATTAGCAGGAAGATAGGTGAAAAGCTGGTACTGGCTTCTCTTTCTCTTTCCGTTGCAGACATAGAAGTTGACCTGAACAGGGCTGGTAATTCTCTGATTGCGGAAAGGTGGTATCTCAACCACCAATGAATTCTGCAAAAGCAACAAACCAGAAAGTCAAGGCATGACTAAGGTAGTCGAGCTGTACAACAGTATTCACGTTAACGCTGAGAAGGTGGCGCCCCGGCTCACAAGGAGAAACATGGTCTCTACAGGGGAACTGGGGGCCTTCATGGGCAGGGATGGCCTCCCGCCACTCCCCGGATCCTCCGTGCCAAGCACTCCAGAAGCAGGGAAGTAAGATTTTGGCATGGCTCAAGTCTTTACAGAATCACTAGCCTTCACCTCTTCCCTTCAGACAGCAAATATGATACCACGTATGGACAAGGCTCTACCCCTCCTGCCTCTGACAAGAATCTGGGACCACAACCAAACTGCGGTCTCTCATTCAGCACAAGAAAGCACAACTGCTTGGCTGGAAGGCCATCCCCAGTATTTCTCACCCTAACACAACTTCCTTTGAAAGGAGAATTAGGACAGACATATGATTATTAAAATATTTCCGTTTTCCACAGTGAAATGTTTTTTCATATAACAACTCAGGAAGTTTTAAGCACGCTAGTTTCTGTGGATGGGAGATCTTGCAAGAACATCTAGTGCTGCAGGTAGAAGGGCTGGAGACCATGCAGATGATCTTCCACTGTCAGAAACCAAATGCTCCAGCATGGGGCTAAGGATCAATTTAGCTGCTAGGGCATCAGCTTACACAACTGTACAGTGAAATCTGCTATGACCATCAAAACCTCCCTTGGCACTTTTTGAAAGAATAAAAGTGAACACTCCTCAGCATTTGGCCTGCATTCAGCTGAGGTCTTTAAATTGTTTGCCTGCATGTCTCCAGCAGGTTTGCAGCTAACAAACTGTTGCATATTCCTCCAGAGGTGGAATAGTGGCAGTATTTCCCACTTACAGTCACGGCTGAGGGAGCCACACTTCTCCAGCCATGAGGCTGATCTCCTGTGAGGGGACTCACATTTCTTCAGCCAACAGTAGACAAAAGCCAAGGAAAATGATCAGAAATTGCTTTGGGAGCAGAGGGAAGAACTGACCCAGCAAGATACAAGATGAGCAGACAGGGTTGGCCCATCCTGGACAATGAAAAAATATTTTCCAAACAGTCTCTCCTACTTTCGGGATAGCTTCCAATGAAGGCTTTTTACCCCATGTTCCCGTCAAAGAAAGATTTCCAGGAGGGGAGGCCTAAGTACTTGTTCTGTTTCAGTAGGAAGACACAGTGCCAAAGCCTTGGAAATCCCTCTTTAGTAACAGTGCTGGAGAAGGCAATATATATTTTTCAGCTTGATGTTAAAATATTTAAGGTAGACTTACTGGCTTGCACATTTCTTTGTCGGTTTTGGCTTCCATTTCCCACACATGGTGACCATCTAAAAGACAAAAGAAAAAGATATCTAGTTCCATCCTTTTTTCCTCTCCCAAGCCTACAAAGGCATGATTTGTGCAAAAAAAAAAATCTGTGAAAGGGCACTGCCTACATGAAAACCAGGTCTCACAACGCACTGGCCAAGCGGTGCCCAACTGAGAGGCCATCTGCGTAACCTGCAACAGGAGTCCACTTCACTTTTTGGAGGGGGGAACCACAATCCAGAGTGCATGATACTGCGATGGGAGAGAGCCACGGGCAGTTTATTCTGCCCCTGGTTTGGGAAAAAAATGCAACTGTCCTACACCTTAGTTTCCCAAACTTTCAGATGAGAAGACTGCTACCTATGAGGCCTTTTGATCACTACCTATGCAGTAAGTCATATTCAGCATCAATATTAAACAAAACAATACTACATGTAGTATTAAGGTAGCTCCTCAGCCATGCAGTATTTCATTTTAACATACTCCTAGTCTGGATTGTCGTGATTCTGCTGGTTGGATCAATAGGCAAGGCCACAGGCTGGGAAGCGTAGCTTTCGACTCCATTTTAAAGTTGGTTTAGCTCAGCTACAGTGGTCCTACCTACAGTTTTCTGGAGCTGCTTCTAGCGGTGTGTTGGGTTCTCTTGATTTGCTGTATTTCTGTTTTCAACCAAACATAGATTTAAGCTATAGATATCACTTTTTCTGGGGACCCATCTTCTGGAAGAATTTTGGTTTTTCTGGTGATTTTTCCTGGGCCTCACTGATACAGAAGTCACTGGTCAGTAACAGGGTTATTTTTCTTCTTTGCGGCTTCAAAACTCAACAGCAGAGAAATTAGAAAAATAATACAAAACGTAAGGTTTCCATTCTGCAGGCCTAGAAAAACACAAAACGTGTACGAATAGCCACAGGCAGACTGCCGTCTAAGCTGGGCAGCGGGGACACATGCAGCTTCATGAGTCCCACCATTGTCAGATGTCACCGTAATGAAAGGGAAAATGAGACTTTATGTCATCTCTTTTGTATATTTATTGCAGCATCGGGACATGCAAATGCAAATGCAAATATTAGCTATTTTGAACTTCATCACATAGACGTGGGCCTGCCTGAGAAAAACAGCTCTCGGCAAGGTAAAAGAGTGAATACACTTTTTCTTCTCTCTTTGCTTTCACGGCCAGGATGGAGGTGACGCATTTAGAACTGCCTGATTTATTACAAATGTCTGTAAATAACATTTTTGTGTACAGCTGTCCTACTGCGAAAGGAATGCTGCTGAGGGACTAGCCCTGGCGATTGTTTTAACATCCAAAAAACCTTTTGTTTTTAACATATGGAAAGTAGCGCAATGTGAAAGCTGCAGCATGAATAGCACGGTGGATTTGGCAGGTCTTTCTGTAGGAAACAACTAGCAGATCTACCCTTCGCTTCTTCCTACATTTTAAACTGTGACGCTGGAGAAGGATTCCCTTTAACTGGTACTGCCACTTTCTGCTGCGGGTAGAGGAGCAGCCAGCCCGTGCTCGAGTCTCCCTGACGATGCCTTCCTAGTGCGCCAGACCTGAAGGAGACTTCTCGGGAGGACTCGGGAGGACTGGCGATCACTTTGCAATTTATCCAACAGATGCTTCCCCCGAGATGTCAGTAGAAAAAACCCGACCGAAATCTGGCAAGCCGGGACACATCCCTTGCCTGGGAGCAGCCCCCTTTATCTCCCACCCCCTCCCCACAGAGCCCCTGTAGCCCTACTTTTCCCTCCCCCCTGCAATTAATTCAGTCAATTGTAAAAGTAACACAACACTGACATTATCACACGTTTTGCAAAGTCTAGGAACTTCTGCTTTGTACGGGGTTTGTTGGTGGGGTTTTTGTAAGTCTACAGATGTCCAGTCTAGTAGTTAACATATGTTCAATTTGCCTTTGTAAACGGATTACCAGAAGTTCAGGTTTTTCGCTATGTTTAATTTCTGCTTTGCAAGACGAATGATCTGATTCTGGTTTCTGCTTTTTATTTCCTGCCGATACTTCAGTAAAATTCAAAATGACTCCATCTCTAGCTAATCTTTCAATTACTCCACGCAGCACTGCCTTTATTCGCTTTTGAAATTTTTATGATGACAAAGAGAGAGTTTGTTCAGACATATTTTAAATGCTGTAATCTAAACTATTAGGAAAATAAAAAATCCAGAGTCGTGGCTCATCTTTGGTACCTAATAAGAACAATATGGGTTTCGCTCCAAGAAATTCCCTTGAGACTGTCCAGACCATCGCAGCTCAGCGACTGAGGGGAAGGGGAAGAGAGAGAAGAAGTAGGGAATAGACAACTCATTAACAGCTAGTGACATTTCATTTAACAAAAACACAGGGAGGAAAAGTTGTTATGAAGCAGAGACCAAAAAAAAAAAAAAGACAATTCCTCATATTACGTCTGGTGAACCAAGAGGGAAATCTCAACGCCCACGGACTGGGACCAGCTCCAGGAGGGAAACCTTAGACCACTACGTCAACCTCTTACAGTAAACATGTTTTGCAGGTTTACACAGTTCAGCTGAAAATTTAAAAAAAAAAAAAAAAAAAAAAAA
>Ga0065711_1032283_pt1 | contig 27607 bp, 16 predicted proteins | sample Hoacrofraction12_FD_59098 | JGI IMG/M metagenome (GOLD analysis project Ga0065711, IMG submission 59098) | Hoatzin crop microbial communities from Cojedes, Venezuela - Epithelial fraction 12 v2 (version 2) | ecosystem: Host-associated > Birds > Digestive system > Esophagus > Crop | place...
GCGGGCTGGCGCCGCCCGGCGCTGGAGAGGGGTGTGCGCCGTGCTCGCTGTCTGTCGCGGGAACGGGTCTGGAGGGGCTGCGGGGCGTGCACTACTCCGGGGCGGGGCGTGCTCGGCGCTGACGGCGGGAGCGCCGGCTCGAGGTCCCACCCCAGCGAATGCCCGGTTGTTCGGACAGAGCGAAGCGGATTCGGAAGGAGGAACCGAGGACAACCTCCGTCCTTGCCTTCGTTTTGAAGTTCTGTGGTGTATCAGAGCGGGAAGAAGGCTCCTCGGCTGCGGTCTCGCAGGCCGGAGAGTGGCCTTGCAGTGGGGCCTTGCGACGGGGCAGGCCCGACCTCCCGTTTGGCTCCTGTGGAGAAGGGGCATGGGGCACCCAGCGCCGGACGAGGCACTGCACTGAGCTGCTGGCCCCGGCGAGGGGACCCCCCAGCCAGCCTGTGGGTCTTATCCACAGCGCTGCGTGAGGTGCCTGGGTGTCTGAGGACTGTGGACGTCGCAGGGGGGAGGTACACAACATGGCAGTGCTGAAGGCTCTGGTAGATTTGCAGGTGTGAAGTGGCAGGTGCTTTACGAAGTAACCACCCCAGTTCTGAGGCAGATGTTATGCACCTGCAGTTAGTCCTCAGATTTCTGCTGTTCTCATTTGAATGTGCTTTTTATTTCAGATTGCATTTAAGCGTTGGCTGATAGCTGAGACACCTCAAAACAGGTTATATATCTGTGCCCCAGGAGGCGGCTTCAGCCATTTTACTTAAATCAGTGACTACAGGCTTGTAGGACCTATATACCTCTGCAGCACGTTCCCAGTCCCCTTCTTCATGTTGCAAGAAATGCATTTCAAGAAGACTCACGCTATGATTTTTCACAGCAACTGAAGTGATCTTGTATGGCTTATGGTTTCCTAGTTCGCTCTTCCCAGCTATCTTCCTGAAGCCTCAGTAAGTAGGCAAAATCAAGCTTACCCAAGAAATGAGAATTGAAACCTGTCACCAAATAACAACAACAAAACAGAAGGGGAAAGATGCCTGGCAAATCCAAGATAACCCTGCAGAGCAGGAAAGAAAGGTGTCTGGTGGCACCTGCGGAATAAGGAAAACCCAGAACATGTCCCGATCCCCAAAATAAGTCATCAAGAGTGGATGAGATCACTCCCTTTTCTTTTGGGTAGGGGGGGATGGGGAGTGTAAAACATCAGCTGAGTAGAGAAGAAAGAAGGCAAACTGCCTGCAAGGAGCTTTCAAGCCTGATCACCCTGGCCCTGGTGACCGAGGGCGTAGTCATCAGCGCTGACTACATAGCATCAGCTCTGCTGTGTGGTGTGCTTACGGCTCATCTGCGATGGATTTGTTAAGGACTAACTGGTTTGTGTACGTAGTGATAATGATTGGTAGTGATTAAGAACTATTAGCAACATGAACTGCTTACGACCATCAGTGCTTCTTTTGAAGCTTGAAACTGGCTTCATTTATCCATTTCCTTAACACCCCAGTCACGGCGATAGCCAGTTCCCTAAATGATGTATGGAGTTATATGTTGATTTGTAACACTAAGGATCTGAGCTTTCCTCTTTTAGAAGAACATTACGTATGCCTGTGTACTTGCTGATTCCATTATAATCTTCATTCAGTTAGCCAGTTAATAATTGGTAATCGTTACAAGGAATAAAAAAATTAATCAGGTTGCTGGTGTTCCAAGTTGCTGCTGCTGCTGTTACTGTTACCAGATTCTTCACGGTTTCCATGTATAACCATTCTGTTTGTGAAATAAAAAAATTTCACATTGTCTTTATTACCTTACTGTGCTAATAATATTTGAATGCTGAACCCAAAATAAGTTCAATGAATATATTTTAGAGGGAGTTGTATAAATGGTTTTTCTTTCCTACAGGACAGTTTGTTTAATTAGGGTGTGACTCTGTTTCAGATGCTCTTCAGCATAGTTCTTGCTTAAGAAAAATCTTTTATCAGTTTTTCTCTATTATGACAGAATATTTGCAAGCAGAATTCTGAATTACAACGTTTCCCAAATATACATACATAGCTAGATAATTTTATTAGTATGGTTTATTTACCTTATGTGTAAAATTAGAACACAGTTCTCAGTCAAAGACTAGAAAAAAATAAGGATTCATTTTGCTGTTTGTTTGACTTAAAGGTTGTAAGTGTATGTTGCCGCTTGCCGTCTGTGGAATGTTTAAGTTGTCAGACAGCAAGCATTACATGCACAGGCATTAATTAAAATATGGTCTCCTGAAGAATGCTAATGAACCGTAGTGGGACAAGGCATTCATTGCTTCAGAAACATGCATGGAAGGAGCTGCAAAATGACTGAAGAAACCTGTGAAGCAGAGGAAACTCAGGTGTCTGTATTTCTTCTTCTCTGCTAAGTAGCTAAGACAAGTTTCAAATCTTTTCTCCCAGGGTAGTTACAGACCTTTTTCCCCTATTAGAGGCTGTAGATGTGGATGTAATTTCAGGCAGATAAAATGAGATCTTACGACTGAAGTAATATTTCCTGTTATTTGAGGAGTAAAACAGAAAAAGCTGTTCTTCACCTTTGTGATCCTTCAATATGCAATCCTCCCTACTGAAGATTTTAAAAGGTGCTTTCAGAAAATTTCTTAGCCTGTGTGGCCATTATACCTTTCCAGAAATCTAGTTGTGTAAAACAGTTACAAATATCCACTTAACCATTGTCATTTAATTATTACTTAAAGTACATTTCACGCTATGCTTTATCTTGCTGCTCAAACACACCTGACATGGTAAAGCATCACCATTTTAAGTACCTTAGCTTGAATAATCTTTCCTTTGGGCTTGCTTTGACAGATTTTACATAAATAATGGAACTCGATATCCAGATATTAATTCCTGCTTACTTGCCAGTACAGTGCTCAATTTTTGATAGATTAAGATTACTAAAAGAAGCCTGCCAGGTTGTAGTACAAATTCATCTTCCTTCTTCCCATCCTTCATACTTGAAGAAGCAGCCCTGAACAACTCTGGCACCTGCAAAACACACGAAGGGCAGTCAAGTACACTAACTACTAACATGGTTTCATCCCACAGTTCCAGTGCGATTTGTGCAAAGTCATGCTGTGGAGGAAAAAATCACCAGACCTTAAAACTGCTTGAATTTATCCCTTCTTTTAAGGTTCAGTGCATTTTCTAACCTCTGTTCTCATGTTTTTGAAACTGCAGTGAACAAGAAGTGAGCTTCTTTGTGTCTAAAAAGTCAGTGCGCTGCTGTCTATGCTCGTGATAGTTGATGACATAGAAGCCAAAGCGCATCCAGACAGGACATCCCAAGAAAATAACACATTTAAATAAATGTTTTAGATGAAAACCAAGCTTAACTGCACCCAAAATTAAGCATTTACTCTGCTTCCGCATGTACAGCTTCACGGAGGAAGCTGCTGAAGTAGGAGTTCGCCATCAGAGCACCAGAAGAAGGGAACGTTACTGTGAAAGCTGTGACCCTTGTGACCTTCCCAAACACCTCGTGTGCGCTCTTGCAGAGTTTCGGGTCTTATTGGCAAGAGGAATTTGTGAACCTGTATTCATGAAAACATACTGCTTTTAATTTCATCATTTAAAAAAAAGATTAATTCATAAGTAAGAAGTTCAGATGGATAAGATTTTGTTTCAATATGTCAAATATGTCAGTTCCGTGCAGGTTTTTTGTTGTTGTTGTTGTTGTTGTTTTTAACTCAAATTAGGGAAATAAACATGATCTCAAATGCTGGGAAAAGTTTTCGCATTACGGAAACGTACTTCCACCGTTCCACGGCAAATCTGGTGCGGAGCTGAGCTGTGAGTCGGGGAAGCCGCTGCCGGGGACTCCCCCGGGCCTCCCCTCGGCTCGGGACCCCGCTGCCGGGGGACCCCGCTGCCGGGGCCGTGGCGGGCGCGGAGCCTCTGCTCACTCTGCGGTGCACAAGAGGGAGCTCTTGGTCGCAACAACTTCCCTTCGCGCTGCTCAGCCTGCGTTGAGGGTAGTTCTGTGCCTAAGCTTTCCTTGCTTTCACGTTGGCTCTTTCAATTCAGTGGTAAACAGGTATTGGAAAGCTGGGGAAAAAAAAGTGTCAGTCTGGACCATGCGTGATGTAGGCATAGCTCTAGGGAGTGGGTTACGACACCCAGCCAAGGCTTACGCGTTGGTCAGGCTTCCAGTTCAGCAGCGAAAGCCACTTTAGGTCCCAGGACTCCCAGTATAGAACATAGAGATCTCCAGCAGTGAGGGTCCCCAGCACGCGCATCCTGAGCAGGGAGATGCAGAAGCTGCTCCACGGGAAGTCAAGAAATGTTGCCCCATGGGAAATGTCCGTGTGTCCTGACGTCGGTGGCAAACATCTCTTGCTCTCGGCAATAGGCAGGAATCCATCTCCGACCAGCAGTGAGAGCGGACGCCTGTCCCCGTTACACAGCATGTAACACTGGGGTGAGGCCGTAGGGACCATCCCCATTAACACAATTTGTTTAGGCCTTGGAGGGCTCAGAATGTGCGAAAGGCTAGTTCCTGTCTGTTCTCTGGCTGGAGCTGGACTGCAGTGGACTGTGTGAAGGGCAGAGTTCTGGGGAAGGGCCGGAAAACCTCAGAAAGAGACAGGCAGTGAAAGGCTGGCTGCACTGAAGTGGACAGGAACCCCAAACAATGCCAGATTTTAAGTGAAGAATCTGAAGAATCATAGAATCATAGAACCATTAAGGCTGGAAACGACCTCGAAGATCAGCAAGTCCAACCATCCATCCGAGACCACCATGCCTGCTAAACCATGTCCCCAAGAGCCACATCTCACATTTTTTGAACACCTCCAGGGATGGTGACTCCACCACCTTCCTGGGCAGGCTGTTCCAATGTCTGACCACTCTTTCAGTAAAGAAATTTTTCCTAATATCCAATCTAAACCTCCCCTGATGCAACTTGAGGCCATCGCCTCTCGTCCTATCGCTAGTTACTGGGGAGAAGAGACCAACACCTGCCTAACTACACCCTCCTGTCAGGTAGCTGTAGAGAGCAATATAGTCTCCCCTCAGCCTCCTCTTCTCCAGACTAAACAGCCCCAGTTCCCTCAGCCGCTCCTCATACAACTTGCCTGGATAAGAATCCAGGCATCCTTCCCACAATACTTTTCCCAGTGGCTCAGTTTTGTTTTGCTTTTTCTCCTGGTCAAGGTTAAATTTTGATAATGCTGTTACACTTACCTAATGAAAGAAAGACTTGTTCATTCATATATGGACTTTCATCCTCTCGGATTTAAGGTACTTACAATATGCTATAAAACAATAAGTATAGTCCACTCTTTACAACGTATGTGGTCTGTCTGATAAAAGATATCATTCTGTCTACAGAAACTGTTTCAATTAAAGCATTTTAAGAAATATTGTGACTTCACAAGTAATGGACAGGTTTTAAAGGACTGAGAACATCTTTATGCAAAATAATTCTATATATTTTTCTTTTCTGTTCTATACCTAAGTGGTTCTTCCCCATGCATAATAATACTAGCTATTCATGTTCAGGCTGTAATTCTGCACTGAAAAATGAATGCGTTTGTCTGTTACCTTCTGTCATCCTGTAATTATTGCTTACAAGCAGCAGTCAACAGAACAAATAAAGCCTTTAGCATGACTGACTCTCTAATAAATACGCTGCTCTTAATATTTCCCGAGGGAAGCAATACAGAATTTCGTATAACCGAATAAGGATATACCCATCTGGTACACTATCTGGCTACCCAAGTGTAGTGTATTGATTACAAAACTGTCTATCTGAATCTTTGGTAAAAGAACACAAGATACTGAGTATTTAAAAGATACTAGACAAGCACTGGTATCTGAAGTATCGTCAGTATTCTAAGCCAAAAGGAGTCTTCACAACCTATCTTAGACATAGCCAACATGGCAACAGCATTGTTAATATCTTCAAAAGGTAATTAATCAGGTATGCTGTGAATCAGGTGGTGTTTCGTTTTGTGGCTTTTCTCAATTGTTCTGTATGCTTTTGTTGCTTTTAAGATATTTAACATACTGCTACATTCAGGTAGAATTCTTTCAGAAAACAGAAACACCTGGAAAAGCAATATATTATCATGGTGTTTAAAAATAGGAGTAAAAGTCTGGATGTGGTAATTTGTAATAGATGAAGTCTAGGCAAAGATCATCCATTAAATAAATCCAGGGAAAAAAGCACATGTATCACTGTCACATGTAGATAGCAGAGAAGAGAGGATTAAATGTGTTGCCTGAGGTGGAATAAGAATGGGCAAAACAAGATTAAGGAGAAAAACAAACATCTTAGTTGGGACTGAAAATAAGAACAACAAAGCTACCACCCAGAAGCTCATAGCTGTTTAAAATTGCTTTGCCATTCTGCAGAACAGGATACAGACACTCGAACGTGCATTTTGGGACTTGCAGCTCCATGAAGATACATGAGAACTCATTACAGTCCTCATTCTTCTCTTTTTAGCTGCAAAAGAAGTGAAGGGTCTGTAAAGCATATATTGCAGTGAAAGTAACACTTATGCAATTTTTATATGATTCACAAAAGCATTCAACAAAAATAACTGGCAGGTGAAGACTGGGTAGAAATGCTCATCATTTGGGTGCCAGGTGATGACACCTTCAACTGATAGACAGGAGGGGTTGTCTACCATCATCACCAAGAAAATGAGAGACGGCTGCTCTTTGAACAGTTAACAAAATGGTTCACAAACTTTCTGATATAAGTGTGTTCAATAAATCTTGGCACTGAAAAGTGCCTCAGTTTGTAGACTTGTGCAAAGATATTACAGACATCGGCTTCTGAAAGTGGTAACAAGAGAAGTGAAAAAGGAGCAAGAAAACCCACAAAATTATTTGGTCTCTTGCGTGTCCACAAAAAGATGAGTAACGTGCTGACTGATTTAGAGCACAGAGCAACGTTGGATTTCAGATATGAAATTGTGGTTGTGACATAAAATAAGCTGTTGAATCATGTGTTCCCTTTTCAGAAATAAAAATTTGTGCACTCACAGCATTTCATTCACCCATTTGTATATAAAAAGTGAAGGATTAATTAATTAATAGACAAGAGGTTCAAGAATACAGTATGCCTCCCTGATTTGTTCCGCAACTAGTCCACGTAAAGATATACAGATATAGAAAACTAAGAATGATCTTACCTGCCTCTAAATCCAAAGCCTGATTTGATGGAAATCTCAGAGAATATGCTAGGACAAAACTGATAATGAAGATCCTCTGCCCAGAACACAGTCTTTCAGAAAATGGTTCTCTTTACTACAAATTGGCTCAGACTAGAAGCCTCTGAAAGAGAGCCTGACCACAGACAAATAGAGCTTTCTCAGTGTAGATTGCTCAAGACTTTGGGCTAGGAGCCTGGAGTTAAGACGGAACAAAAGCCTGTCTGCTTGAGAAGAATTTATTTCCAGCAACCTCTGTTCCACAATGGCAAAGCTCTGCCAGCCACAAGAGGCACAGCAGGAGGACGAAGAGAATCCAAGAGGAAACTTGGCTTTGTACCCATGCAGCCTTAGTCATCCCTTTTGAACAGAATTCAGCCGTCAGCCATGTGGAAGACAAACACCTGTGAGCAAGCACAGAAACAGCTGGTATCAGAGGTGATACTGCAAGCGGCGTCTGCTGCGCTCTTTGCCAAGTCCTGCTGTTCTAGTTGAAAACGGTAACGCAAGTCCTGTCATAAAAAGAAGTGCACTGGGAGGGATGAGGTCATGCAACGGGCCACTGGGGGAAAATTTTCTTTGAAAGAAAGGGAGAGCGATGATGATGATGATGCCATGTTTGTATGCATTGGTCATTGGTTGCAGTTATTCACTGTATCTTGAGCACAGGGAAACGGTAACACTGGTGAACAACAAAACCTGGTCACTTTCTTCCTCTCCAAGCTTCTATTCCAGACTCACATTTTCTGTATCAACATCCTGTAATTTCTCTGTTAATCATCTCTTCTGGCCCTTGAAAAGATATTTTCAAAGTACTTGCTTAGATAATCCACCCGAACTTGAATTGTTTATTGTTTGTCTTTATAAGAGATACTATAAAATCCATGGGACCCACCACAATGATGTAAAACAGGCAGCTATCACTAGGTTAATAGATAATAAGGGTTTATATCCATACTGACTAAGAAACAAGAGAGATCTCCATGCTTGTGCTTTGAATTACATATCTGAAGTTTTGATGGTGGCTGGTACTTAATCACAGACTTGGAAAGATGATACGGTTGTGCCAATCTGCAAAATTAAATGTATACCCATGGCTGCCTTCAAAAGATCCTTCCAGTGACGTCTGTTGGCAGTTTTTCGACATGCTTTGTGTCCCAGGAGCTCACAGGTTCTTTCAGTGCAAAGAGTTAATGTGTTTTGTGAGAGAAAGGGGCAAACAGAGAGTCTGACAAACCTAGTCTGACGTGATACAGGCATTTTAAAGCAGATAGGGGAGAATTTTAAAGTGGCTGTGGGAGGAAAGCATGACCAAGAACATAAGGGTTTGCTTCAGCAGTTGGGTTTGCTTCAGCAGTTAGGTTTGCTTATGGGAAGAAGCAGCAAGGTGAAGACACTATTGAAGATGAGTGAGAGACTGTAGCAAAAGTCAGTCTGCTAGGGCAGGTATTTATTCCACAGTCTTGAATGCTTGTAGATCTTCCTGGTGCCAGGAACTGCAGTTGTTCATTTTTCAACTTCGTTTTACAGCTTATGATATTTACACACTTTCAGTACAAAAATAAGATAGACTGAAAGCTGACTATGGTATAAAAGTATGTAATAATTGAAGTTGTGTAAAGAAATAAAAACCAAGATTCTGGCTTAATGTTATTATATGTTTTTAATTTGCATAGTAACAAGGTACAGACAGGATTTTGACAAGGGTGTTTAATATGTTAGATGGAACAGAAAGCTGACATGAAGAAACACTGCAGAAAAAATAAAGTATTTCAAGAGATTCAGGGGCTTAACTTAGAATATTGATTCCATCTTTGAAAGGCACATGAGCCTGCATGAGGACTTTAAAAATTGTACCCGTTATTACTTTGCAAAATATTGATGTTGATATTAATGAACTTTGTAGGAGGAGGCTGTATGAAGGTTGCACTGAGTTCCTGCTTTTTTCTGGAATTTAAATGCTCAGAGTATAGAGTCTGCTCATTTGTCTAAGTTAGAATTTACATCTCTGGGTTGACATTATTACTGACTAGTAAGGACTTTAAATTGTAGGGCTGCATCTAAAAATTATAATAATCATCATTACTGCAGTCTGAAAGTCTGGACACGAATACATGTGTGGTTCTGGTGAAAAAGAGAATAGGTACTTTCTGTCATTCACAGATAGCCTTTGTGTTTGCACAATTTTAATATTCTAGAGGCTGCAAAAAGTTGGAGAGCATGAGAAAATAAAAATACTCCATTTCCTTCCTGGAATAGTAGGCATGTCATGTGTTTGCATTCTTGAAGCAACTATGGGCTTGGACAAGTGATAAAAATAAAACTGAGACTATGAGTAATATCTTTCGTAACAGTAAGTTTACAAAGTGGAGAAGGAAACTTTTTAAAATTACCGCATTTTTTTTTCCCTATGTATACACCCTTTTCCTTTTTAAACAGGTAGTGATAGGACAAGAAGTAATGGCTTTACAATGAAAGAAGGCAGATTTAGATTAGATGTAAGGAAGAAATTCTTTACCATGAGGGTGGTAAGGCACTGGACCAGGTTGCCTAGAGAAGCTGTGGGTGCCCCATCCCTGGAACTCTTCAAGGCCAAGTTGGATGGGGCTTTGAGCAACCTGGTCTAGTGGAAGGTGTCCCTGCCCACAGCAGGGAAGTTGGAATTAGATGGTCTATAAGGTCCCTTCCAACCCAAAACATTTCATGATTCTATGATTCAGTGATATTGTTACGTCTCTGGAGATTACCATTAGTTGTTGATCGTTCTTAAGTTTCTGTGTGTGTCAAAGGACATACATGAATTTCTTCCTTGCGTTTGTCTATTCAGAATGTTAGCCGTAACTTAAGGAGAAGAGGAATTCAGCATGGCTGTCTTCAACAAGACTTTTCTATTTTATCAGCGTTACAGAGAGAGTAGAGGAAACTCTTTAGTCCTGAACTCAGCTATCCAAGAAAATAAAAGAATACAAGCAGGGAAAATAAACATAGTCTTTTCTTCTTTCTCTAGAAATAGCTAATTCTTTCACTGTGAGATCAGTTCTTCCCAGTCCAAAAGGATCACCTATTTGAGTGTGGAGATATCCAACATTTACCATGGATCAATACATAATTCCTCTAATGCAGCTGCCTGATCATCTGTGCATCTGCACCTGCAGGTCACTCAGCTGAGGGCATCACATTCTGTCTCGTGTTACTTCTACAGCAGGACACAAATGTTACAGCTCTGCAAGTTTCTTAGAGAGTAAAAAGGTAAACCAGCTAACAGTGTAGAGTGTCATTACAAACAAGAACTATTGCAATGAACATGATATATTCAGCCAGAGAATAGTGGCATCTCAAAAAATGAAGGCGCTCCCTATCTTATTTTCATATGAGTAGGTTTTTAGGTTGCACATTTACACAACTAGTAATTCTGCAGACTTATTAAAATAGGAAGTGTACGCAGTTATGTAATGGGACATACATGGTTGCAATTGCTAAATCATTTGCACCTGTGCAAAGGGAATGCAAAATAGAGCAGGTTTGTGCTTGCTTTGCAAAATGGAAATGCTAATGAGAGACTGGGAAATAGTTGTAATCAGAAACGGTGAGTTTGGGCAAAGGAGGATCCTGTGTTGCTCATTTCTAATAAAACTGTCTGGGAGCAGTGATTTTATAGACTGCTGCGCCTACAGAAGGTCTGTCTCTTGATTTGTGCCGTAATAAACAAATATGTTTGCTTCTAATGTTAAGAGTATTCCCCCTCACCATCTCCCCCCAAAAAAGAGATAAAGAACCGCTGTCTTTTTGGACAACAGAAATCGTTAGTACAGCTAGAAAACAGGATGATTATTGACTTCAGTGGAAAACCACAGGTCACTTGTTCGAAGGCTCACTTAAGCAAATCAATTTCCCTTTGAAGAGATGCATTTCAAAGGAAGATAAATTTGAATATGTAAGGTTAGCATTTACCTTCCCGAAATTCCTCCATAGTTTAGCTATATCATTCAGGTACTTCTCCAACACACCAAGTGTAAGGCCTGGGAGGGTTGGTTGCTTGTCTTCCTGAAATGATGCTTTTCTGTTCTGTTGACGCAATTTTTGCAATTGTTGATCCATAACTACAAATACATGTAAAGCTTTCTTTCAAAACTTTAAACATCTTGTTCTCCCTCTCTTTTCTTTAGACCCATTTGGGCATATCAACGTAGGTGTTTGATTCAGAAAAAAGCAATAGTGCTGAGAATAAGAGTATGAAGGTTACCTAGTACCATATAGTTTGGAAAACTCGGTAGAAAAACCCCCAGTGATTCAACAAGCTGTGGGTGAAATCCAGGCTGTAAATTAAATCAGTGGCAAAATTCCCATTAGCACCCTTAGGCCAGATTTTCTCCCTAAATAGCCAGCAGGTAACTTGAGACATAATGCCTGTAGGTATTGACTGCAGTAACAGGCAGTAGTTACAGCATTGCAGGGGAAGATTGGAGCACAGCACTGAGGCTCATGTTGGTTAAGACCCATAACTCAAACTTTAATTTTATCTGCTTGTCAAACAAAGGATCACCTGTGCTATAGCTGCACCTCCGCCAGCCAATTAAGGTCAAAGAAAAGGGTTTTGTAGTGCTTTAGATTAGACTGCTTACCTTCTATTTAAGGAAATACACAAGTAATATATGTGTAAAATTAAAGAGAGTTTTTCCTTTCTTCTTGTTCCTGCTTCTCCATCCTGTAAGCAAAGAACACTAGGTTCTTGTGTCCTAGAACACCAGGCTTGAGTGAATCTGCAGTTTGTTTGTAGATTAGCATAATGTCTGCATTATTTCACTTCAGGAATTAAGATCCTCTTTACCTTGTAAATTCTGAGCATGAGGAACAAAGGAAATAGTGACTCCACAAAAGAAGAGAGAAAAAATTGATTTAGGAAGAGAAAAATTATCTTTGTCAGGTTATTTAAAATGCTGGGGTTTGTTTGTTTGTTTGTTTTATTGATTGCTATTTGTCTTCAATAACAGATTACTTTAATGAAAATTTCGGGGGGGGACACACTTATCAACATTATGTCTGTACTTAGGAGCTCATGGTGATATCCTTTTTTCTTCTGCATAATTGTTGAATGAGCTCCCATGTCCAGTGTTTATATCTTACAATTTTCGGGGTGCATTAACAAACATCCTTCCATTCCCATTTAAAATCTCTCTAACAACTAATTTTCTGACCCCCCCTGCAGCCAGATGGATGCAATATCATCCAACAGTCATTGCCTTCTAGTGCTCCATGTGTACCTAGCTCATCCACACAAAAACAACCTTCCAGATTGCTGGTGATCTGGACAACAGTCATTTCACCCAGCTAAAACTTTCCAATCTGTTTCCAGCGAAACACTGTGCTCTCGCACACAAACCATGCATTTACGCTGATTAAAGACCGTTTCTTTTATCAGCAGGGTGTGCACAATCAAGCGTATTTGACTCAAATACAGAAGCATAGATTGGTTTACTCAGTTAAAAGCTTTGATCTGGCAACTACAGAAGTTAGGCAGAGGTAAAGGAATCTATGGTGCTTATGGATCCTGATTTACTTTTGGCCTCTAAAGCAGAATGCTAAGGGTAGGCAGGAATTTCTTCACTAGCACTGACAGAGCATTGAGTTCCTGAGAATGAGAGATGCATTCTTCCTCCTATTAACTTTGCTTCTTCATATGACTGTTGCTTGCCAGTCTGACACAAGTAGGTTTCTGAATTATCATTATACCACATACTGCTACAAAATTGACAAGCATCTCTGCCTGGCTCAACTCCAGACAAAACACCTATTGCAAGCTGTAGAAGCTTCAGTGAGATGTACTCACAAAAGGAATCCTGCCTTTGTTCAAGGGCATAAAATTTACTTTCAGATTTAGTTTATTTCAGTGGGTGGATGAAGCCAAAAGAGGTAGTTATTGAAGAGGGCACATATATTTTTTAAACATTCCTTTAGGTTGTGCCTGCCGTCCTAAGAAATTGAAATAGTCAAAATAATACTTTCTGTGCAAAGAACGGCTACAAAGGTAGTATGAAATTCTTACGACCATTAACTTAAAACAAGTGCAATGATTTAGCTATGATCCTCAAAATTACCGACCAGCCTTTTTCGTCTAGTCAGCTATTTGCTGTGATGTGAAATGAGGAAACAGTTGCTTGGATGAGATAAACAAGCAACTTCTTATTATTGCAAAACTGAAGTGTGCAACTGCACAAGCAAAATAGCTTTTTACATTCTGTGTTTAGCAGTTGCCACTTGTTCTCTTATTGTTAAACTCCATCTTACCATTTTTGTATTCCTGCTCTGTGTTACCTTAAAAAAACAAAACAATTATGCTTCCTCCCCACTTTTTTTTAAAGCATTTGCCACATTCCCAGCTGTTACAAGAAATTTAAGCATACAGATCGGTTTACTTAGGTGTTTTGGCTAACAAAGGTCAAGAGGATTGATAAATATGTAAATCATTAATTGTAGTGTGTGTTCCTTTTAGTGTGTAGCTGAGAATTGCACAGGAGAACAGAGAATAAATACTTCCCTATAGGCTGTGGTTGTTTTCCCTCCATGCCGGAGTTAACTCTGCCCTGGTGCAAGAAGGCGGCTGCTCAGTTGTCTTGGTTCCTTCTGCGAGCCACTTGAACATCCACAAAGAAATAATGTTACATAGAGTTTTCTGTCACTGGAGTCCTTGCTTTTCCCGGAGAACAGAGCCTTGGTTTAAAGTGCTGTAATATCAAATATTGTAAGGGTGTCAATCTGCCATTTTGTCAAATGCTTCTATACACATACAAGTTTATAACAACAAGGGACTTCAAAAAGATCTGGGAGCTCATAGCCTCAGGTGACGGGTCCCAGAGCATTTAACATGTGAAAACTCCCACTGAGTTCAGTGGGAATGTTTCTGAGCTTAAAGTGAAGTTTGTGATTTATTAGTTGCATATCGGTGTCTATCTGAGTACATGGTAAATAAAAGCCTATGTCCCAAAAATATGCTTACAAGTTATGGGTCAAACATTCTGCTGTACCAGTGTGGTACCCTCTGAGGGTAAACATAAGCTGTGGGGTAAAAACCAGGGATCTAGGGCAGACCTCAGCTGGTGCAGCCCATGACTTTCCAAGTTGCAGTGGTTAGTCACTGAGTGCATTCATACAGTGTTAATGAGGGTCAGGCTTGAGATATCACTGACAGGGCAGTATTGCACTCAAATGTAACATGCTCCGTTTCTGAGTGGAAGTTTGGACGTCTTCTGGGACTCTAAGAAGTGGCAGGCTGTCTGAACGCAGCTGCGAAGCTGGGGCTGAGGCAGCCTCTCGATGGGGCTTTGGGGATTGCTGTGTGGCTGACAGTGGCAAATCCAAACCAAAGAGCAGGCTTGAACTGGGCTGAACTGATACTGCAGTCATATCCACAGCGTGCAACACTTGATGCATGTGCTTCCCACTGCAGAGGAGGGACATCCATCAACAGCTACCACTGAAGCAGAAACTTTAGTATTCAAAGTGCTTTCTTACCAGCAGCAGGATTAGTGCTCAGGGAAAACCTGAAAAAGCAAGCAATGAAAGCTTATAGAAGAGGCAAAAATTGCAAAGTATCTAGCCTTGAAAAAGGATGTGTAAGAGCCAGTGGTGAGAGCTATGCTAATGTTTTGGCATCCGAATGCAACTAGCAACCTTTGACTTTATGCCAGTTCAGCACTGGGTGTGAGACTCTTGGCAGTTTGCCTCAACTTCACAGCATATTTAGGTCTGGAGAGAGAGCAGAGAGACAGAAAGCAAAGACTTGAGTATTCAGAAGATTTTATAAGTCTTGTTTCTGCTTCTGTATTCTACTTACAAGAAACTATTCAAGCCTTTTGGAACTACGGAGTATCTAACTCACAAGGATCTGGTTAGGGAAACAAGCAGTCCTCCTCTCACTCAGAACTGTGTGTGGAAGGAGTTGTGCTTCCCAGCATCACTGCCACAGACCTTTGGCGCAGAAAGCCCTGTCAGGCTGCGGGGCTGAGCTAGAAGCAGCAGGGTTAGCAGAGACATGTTAATCTTAGGTCACCAGCATGTGAAAAGATTCCACCGGTCCTTTCCTACTTTGCTTGTATTATCATACAGTCATCTACACTGATTTTGGTGCCTGTGTTACCAGCTTTTATTGCTATCATCTTCCCCTATGAGCAGCACAACCCACAAATTTACAGCTTTGGTTACATCAGCATCATTCTGGGAACATCAGTGAAAAGTGTGACCGTGCTACTTGAAAGCAGTGATCCTGCGGGAAGATATTGTGGCAACTCTTACAGGCATTACTGAGAACAGTGGTGTATCCCACAGTCTGCCAGTACACATGCCTGTTTTTTCCCACGCTGGTTTGGAGAAGGAGGCAGAGCAGCAGGGACGTTAATTTCTCCATGTTGGCAAATCCTATATACCCTGTTTTGTACTGTTCACACTGTTGTGTTCCCCTGCATGTCTTGAATAGCATTAGCAAATAAAGTTTTTCCTTTAAGCTCCGGTGAACTTTACTAAGATACTCAGAAACTGCGTCAGAAGTTTTAAATAGCCTTTCTCACTGGTGGTTCTCTTGGCACCATAATTTCTTGTCTTAATAGAGGCGCTGACACTTTGTCAGTGATAGTTCTTGTTCTATATCACCATCAGAGTGTGTGACATATTAACTTCCAAGCAACCTAGAGGTTTTATTTGCTGTCACAGATCTCTCTAAATATTGACCTCTTTAAACATTAAACATTACAGACAAACACCCCAGAACTGATGATGCAGAGATTGCAAAATAAATTACTGTTTAAACCATGGAATGTGCAACATGACAATTCAGAGCAGCTGTCAGGGCCACCTCCGGCTACCCTCTGGAAAGTGCTCTCACCAGCTGCAATATTGGTGCTAACAGTAGTTTCAGACTTGTTTCTGGAAGCATTATCGCCAAATAAGTGTCCTGATGAATTGCTTTAATGACTCCAAATCAATTCTTATTGTCTGTTCTCTAATCAGTGGACTTACTACTTTGTGACAAATTAAGTGTCATTGGTCATCTGGGCACACCAAAAATGAAAGTATGACTCAAGAGGTTTAAAACTTAAGGAACGAGGCTTATATGTCAGCAATTTCCTCTCTGGGTAAAAATTTATTGGTCATATCTTTGGTTGTTGAAATGGCTTTGGCATATGTGTCTGTATCACCTCAGGGAGCTTGCCCAGGTCCAGTTTCAAGTCCTTTGAGTCAGCCACCTTGCCTGAAGAAAGGAGTGCAAATTCTAAGCCATTACCACCCCTGGCTGAGTTTTCCTGCTGGATCTTCCTCCTTTTCACTACACTTGAAAAACAAGAAACAGCTGTTCTCTGGCAAGCCTCAGAAGAGTGTAAACTGCCGTAATATATGCTGTACACCAGGTATGATTTACTTCAGCTCAGAAAGAATCCTTTTGCAAGCAATCTTACCTCTAATACAGTAGGAAGAATTCTAGCAAGGGAAGAACTTGCAAGACCATACCCAGACTGTACATGTATTGCGGGATGTACAACTGATGACATGTCTTCAGGACAGAGCGAAAAAGCATGCTTCTAAGTTGCATTTTAGGTGAGACTGAGAGCAAAACTTTGAAGCAAACTTCCTGATTTTTCCCACATACTACACTGCAGAGAGGTTTTGAAGCATATTATCTGGATTACCTGCAGATAACACTAACCCAGATGTGCCCCTGGAGTGCTCCAACCACTAATGAGTTTTCCATTCACAGATCAGACCAGAACCAGTTTGAAGTAAAATCTACTGAAATTAATATATTGTGGAATACCCAGTCCTCAGCACCAATTGTTTTACTCTACAGATCCACTCCTACTGTGTTACCTTACATGTCAATATATGCATAGCCCAAATGATCTTCTGATATTCAGTTACCATCCATTAGGTTTTCAACTGGAGTATCATCTTTGCTAGGTATTGACTAATTCATAAACAAACCAACAACTGGAAAAAAAAAACACAAAGCAAAACAAAATAAATGGTCTCTGGTTCAAAACAGAAATGTCACTTCTCTCTAACGCTTTTTCTTCTGCTACTGCAAAGCGTATGAGGGAAACACTGAGAGCCAGGGCTTCCAGCCACAGGCAGGATTAAGGCTCAAATGATTTAGATCACTGTTAGTTACTTCATTGGCTTTGATAGACAAAATAACTTCACATCCCAGACAAAGATCTATACAAAAAGTATTTTGTTATAAGCACTGACTGCAAATTCAAAACTCAAGAATAGGTTTTGATGGCTACAGTAAGAATACTACACCAGGACAAATAACAGGATCCACCCAGCTGTTTTCTGCTCTTCATTCCAAGCCTCCAGTTTTACTACATTGGTGAGGATTGGCTGGAAGGATCGCTGATTCCAAGGTGAGAGCCACAGGAAACAATAGCTCCATCCCAAAGAGTTCCACAGAACTTGAGCCCAAACCCTACACTTTCAGCATCCCTTTGTGTGCTAGAAATTTCTGTACATATCCCACCATCTATCCACTTGCATATCTTCTCAGCCAAGCCAGTATTTAGAAATTACTTCTGCCTCAGGAGTTCACATTTGTTTCCTCCTGTTTGAGCAATCTTGCCTTGATCTGCTTTAAATTAAGATCATAGGTTATACCTCATAATTTTAAGGAGATTAATCCCAGCCAGCATTCTAGCTAGCTGTATTCCCCTCCGCAGGAGCTGCAGGGTTGTTCTCCACCTGAAGATTCACATTTGTATCTTAAATTTCCAGATCCTGTTTCTAAATGAAGATTGATATGCTGAAAAAGAATCAACCTGGAAGAATCACTTTCTATTTGTGAAAAAAATCCCTCCTTGACACCTGCAGTTACTTAGATGCCTTCCCCATTCACCATTTTTCAAAGATACTAGGGTTCCATCCCTCTCCTGCATTTCCAGTGCTGATAGGTCTTGGCATTTCAGAGAATTTCTTTCTTCTCCCAGTGACCAAAGAATTATGGACCTTCCTACCAAGTGCACCTGGAGGTAGGCAACATGACTGCTGTAAAAGGAATGTTATTGAGTGTATGTAAACTGGAATTTTCCTGGGGCTAGTTGAATTTTAAAATCTAAGTGGAAGGTCACAGTCAGCTGAACTGACCTTAGAGGACCTACAGAAAAAAGACACAGGTTAATTTGGCTGTACATCTGTGCAGAAAGGCATAGCAATGGGATGACTGTCTGAAGGGCAACTGTTGATCTAACTTTAGGAAGCTGCTGAAAATAATTTTCCTGAAAACACAACAATTCTAGAACAGACTTATGCCTTCCCAAAAGGGATTAACTGATATGCAAAAGATGCCAGATGACTGGAAAAAATGCCAAAATTGTTGTATGTGAGCATGAAGCAGCTGATCCTGTAAAAATATCCCAGCTTTCCCACAAACACAGGGCCTGGGACACAAAGTCTTGGGTTTAATTTTCATGAGTGAATTTTGACTCCCAGCCACCTCTGAGCAGACTGGCAGCCGTGGTGGTGCTCTAGAGTCTGCTAGATATTGGATGAGGTACTAGTAATTGTCCTGCCATCTCTAGTGGAAGTTAGAACCGAAGACAAGTTGCAATAAAAGCAGCAGATATGTTGGCAGCTTCAGTAATGTGCACTTTAATCCAAACAAGTCTGAATATTCAATTTTGCAAGTGTGATTGTGCAACTCAAGATAACTGCTCCACTCCTGTCCCACTGCTCTTTAGTTAGTCACCACCTGAAATGTTTTTCACAATAGGTGTCATTGTGACTATCCTGTACAGATGGTTATAAACTTTTACGTATGGAAAATATTTTCTTCGTGTATGTGAGGTTCGTCTTTTCCTATTGCCTCTTCAAAAAGGTGCTTCTCTTTCTTTGCCTCTATCACTGCTATCTGCACTTCATGTTCAGAAAGACTTTACTGCAGAATAACAGCCTCAGTGGAGCCACTCATGTAGGACAAGCAAAACATCTCAGAAGCTGGCCAGCAGTTCAGCAATTTGCTTTTCTCTCTTTAAACCTATGAATAGTTCCAGTCTTCCCTGTATTGAAAGTCAGGGACGTGCTTATGTGGCTTAACTGAATTGGTACATTATACAGAAAAATGCTTTATCTAAGCCTGACTTACCCACTGCTTCCTGCTAGTGCTACCAAAGACTCTGACACCAAGTGCAATCATCATTTAAAAAAGAAAACAACACAAACTTAAATCCTGATTCTTCCAGGTAAGCAAATCACTTAACTTGGGGATTTATTTGGCAGAACTTATCACATATCAGATCTGACTGAAGAGCTGGAAACTGCTCAGTGTCTTGCTAATGCCTTTAAAAGGGAAACTTACTCAATGACGACTGCAAATGCTTCATGAATGTGAATAAAAATGCAACCAACCAGCTCACGCAGCTAAGAAATGCTTTTCCAAGGCACACAGCTGCACTCTTGGGCTGCCTCTGATGGTCAAATCTCAGCGCACAAGCTTTCGTCCTCCTGACAAAGAGCATTCAATTTTAAAGAGTTTATACAGCCAGCTTTCTAGCTGTGAAAGGTTGTTGAAGCTTTTCAGTTTTGTTTTTCACACACTGTCAAAAGATTTTTTGTTTTGGCTTGTGTGCTTTCAAAGGTACAACAGAAGTATTTACAAAGGCACTATTCATGTCAGTATTTAACTATTGATTGACAACTTTTCTTCTGCTTGCTGGTGAAAGCTTGCTGAATTGTAGCTTTGGCTGGAAGGAGCCAACAGTGAAACTGAACACCTCTTCCTCAATCCCAAATATCTGCAAATCTAAAGGGCCTTTTGTTGAAAGACTACTGGGTTTCAGAAAGCCATGTAACAAGGGAAAATAATTCTTTTCTCCTTTCTTTCCTTGTGGTTATTGCTATAGAGTCCAACTCTGACCTCTGAACTCAGGGTAGATATTTCTACCATACTTGTCAGCATGCCATCTGACAAGAAGTTGTTAGCTGCTGTCAGGTATTTTTTCTCCCACATCAGTTCAGTGAAAGAAGGACAAAGTTAAAAATGCTGGCTGCTCTTATGTGTAAAATATGTATGGTAGAAAAATAGGAAAGTTAAAGAAATTGATCTTGTTAAGTAACAAGACCTTGTTTTCTGTACACGTCACTGGAAACTTGGCCTTTTCAAGCCATGAATTCAAAACTGAAGAAATAGGCATATATTTTTGGTTTCACATCTTTCAACAAAAACTGATTTCAATCTTTTAAATCAGTATTTACACACAATGATCTACTAAAAGAAATTCAGCAAAGTTTCCATAAAATAGCTGCCACTTTTACCGTTTTCTGGTATTTTGAGCTTTCTAAATGTCCCCTTTTAAAACACTCAGGTGAGTATTGCAGGACAAACATGCTGGACTTTGTTGTTCAAATACATGGAAACAACTTGGTATTTGCATGGGCCAAGATACTTGGGATTCCATTTCAGAGGTGGGCTTTTTGAATGGTCACACAGCAAGCAAGACAGAATCAGCGCCAATACTCAATAGTGTCAGAATATACCAGGAACACGGGGTCTACACCTACATTAGCATTTGAATTGTCTCTTTAGTATGAGAAAGATTTATGTAATTTAATGTTTCAGAATATTCTGAGACATCAAACAAATATGAAGTAATTGAATGAACAGAAATACCAAGATGATTATTTTTAAAAAGAAAGACAGTAAAAAGAGGAGAGCAGCAGAAAGATAATAGCAAGCTATTCATAAATGCACATTTCCTATCCAGCATTTTGACAAAATTTTGTGTGAGATCTTGTTCTCTAGGTGCCCAATACTTGTGCCATACTCCTAAGTGTGTAAACTCTGAAAAAGAGTCACCTTTGTGTCAAGAATTTTCACCTATTCAGGTATTCTTCCATTACTTGACACAGAACAGACTTTCTTGCTCTTCACATTCATTTTAAACTTCAAAATACATTAGAGAGAAGACAACTCTGGCAGTCAGGCACAGGAGCCTTACATCAGCTTTTCATACAGTCTGTGCTAATAAAGGTGTCTTCTCCCATTACTTTAGTAGAGCTGCTTGTGACATCAGCCTCCCAACAGTCAACATGTCTCTGGATCTCTTTGCAATCTAATTGTCAAGTTTTCATTTGAAACTGCTATTTTATATTGTTCTATCAGCCTGTTATCATGACATTAAAGACTACATTTCTCCAATTATTGATTTCACTCTCGAAAAAAATATCAGTGGACATCTTTTATACAAGACATCCATTTGTGGACATCTTATGTACAAGATGGCAGAGGAAGAGATCTTTGAGTAGAAGGAATAGATTTAAATAGGAATTTTGTCTTACACTTTAAAACTTTTTCTTACATAAATTTAAACCAGAAAATCTTATAAAGGAGGACTATTTTAAATGCTTTCAGAGGAAAATCAGGAAAATGATCCTGTGAAAATAAAATTAGGGCTTTACCTGAACCTATGCAGCCATCACTTTGGTAGGGCCTGTGCACATGTAGTACACCAAGACTGAACAAAAAAAAGAGAACCCCACAAAACTTCTTAAGAATTCAGAAAGGAAATTCTTTCCCTGTGTATAAAAGGAAGCCTCTTCCAGTCCTACATCCTTAAATCATTATTGCCTTACAATCCTACCTTTCTACTTTATATGCATGTAAGTCATACACATACATATCTAAATACTTAAATGTGTGTATAGGCAACATTCTTTCAAATTCAATTTTCCCTAAGGTTTTTTGAAATTCACCCTATTCCAAAATTTGATGCCCAGGTTGCTGCAGGAAAGGACTGTTCTACCATCAGAGGCACACTGCCAAATTCAGTACAAGAGCCTTAAAAACTCATAGTAAACCGCACAAAACGGCTTCAGAAATACATACTTGTTTTATCGGCCTAACATGGGCTCTGTCACAAGCATTAGAGTATTTTAAATAGACCTATCTGTGGTGCTTTCACCCTAGCAGTAACTGTGGTCAGGTGAGCAAGTCTGTCTTACATCTTCATCTAAACCTATATAGTCTCTTTTTGCCAGTAAACTTGGTTCCCTTTTTCCCTGTGTCTGTCCCAGTTCTGCTTCTAGAACTAGCTAAATGTTTGCTCCAGGTTATCCTTCTGGATCCCTTTTTTCACCTGCATTACGGCATAGACACACTATGTGTAGAGATAAACCACCAGATGATCTGGATTACTGTGACTTGTTATTGTGTGTGCTTATGCTCTGCCATGCACAACATAAAATATTACCCCAAAGAGTGAAACAGAGTGGGAAAATACGCTGTTGCCTTGTCCAGGAGCAGTGAGTGCAGTTCCTCAGAACACCACAACTTCTGGTAGCTCTAAGCACATCATCCTTCTTTCTTCACCTAAGGTTTTTTTGTCTCAGAGACTGTGTAGTAATGCATTCTTTCCCCAAAAACTTTTTCTGTTTTTGTCTTCAGTCACTGTTAGCTCCTGGTGCAGGAAACTTCTTGCTGTGTCTTTGGCTTGAGCCAGAATGAGAAAACTCTGTCTCACCTTAAACTTTTTGTGCACTCTGTTGGAGTGACACTAAAATAAGTGCTAAAAAAGTTGGGCCAGTTCTGTCGAGGCCATTCAAACTGATGTTAGTTTTGGCTGTTTTCAGCTTTTTCTCATTGTGCAAGAAGGTTGTTGTAAATATGTTATTGCTAAATTAGTTTAACAGTTCCTGTATAAACTTAACTGGTTACCATCTAAACAGCTAAACCACCGTTTTTCATGAGGTGCCTGGCTAGGGGAAATTTCCAATAGGAGCTGATGTAATACTTCTGCTTGTGAAACAGACGGGCAGGATTACCTATGTCATCCCTGAGCTGTGCTGCAAAGGCATATCTTTGTGTCAACAAGGTAATGTGACCTGTCTTCATCGTTGATGCAGAAGTACTGGCAACTTTGCAGAACTACAGTTGGCAAAGTTAGAAGTTAGCTTTGTGACTTTCATTTGTGGTCAGATGATGGGAACAGACACCTCACTTTAGACAAGCAAAAGAAAAGAAAAACAAGTTTAAAATGAACAATGTTTTTAATATATCCTCTACATCTAGAAAAAAGCAGAAACTAATTCATATGCTGACCAAAAGCCAAATTCTGAGCCTTGGCTGCACATGCTTGGCTCTCACTGTAATCAGCAGGAACTCTAAGTGTATCGAAGCTCAGAACTGAACCCTGATTTGAGCTCAGATCAATATAACCACATGATTTCACCAGCTCCACCTAAGTATAATAAACTAGAACTAAAGCCATCATGTCACTGATTAATGCATTTCATGCTTACCTAAAGATACAGAACGTTATTTAAAAAATGGCAGTCCAAGGAAATGAAAATCGGTGTAAACCAAATGAATGCTTTGCTGTACAATGTGTAAAAAACCCAGCCATTTATCAGAGTGTTGCTTAATTATTCTGAGTGTAAGACAGTGAATCTGAAGGAATAAGACATGAGCTAAGAAACCAGGCATTAAAGCTGCAGGAGAAGAAACTGATGAGTGGATTTAAGTTGAACATGTCACCTCAACTACAGCGCACAAGTTTAAAGTACAGGAAGCAATCTTTATCCTTAAGCACTGATGAGAACTGTACACTTCCAGCTGGATCCAAGAGAAAAGTACACAAAATGTTCTGTCTTCCTGCCAGTGAAGAGAGGAGTATTTTCCCTTTCAACACTCCTACTGCCTTGAATTATCTTTGCATCCTCTGTTTCATCTGTGCCCACCATGGGATCAGACTACAATGAATCTTCTCCTTCCAGAACACCACAGTTTTCATTCCACCCTCTGTCTTGGCTGTCCTTTTGGAAGATGGCTATATGAAGTGCAGGCTCTGATGTACAGCATGAGTTACACCTCCAGGCTGTCTGTTCTTAGCAATGCAGAGTCTGAAGAACAGGGCCATTCTAACTCCACTCCAGCAAAAGCCACACAGGACACCTGCTCTAGCTCTGGTCAGACTTCTGTGCATCCTATGAAGGCAGGCAGGCAGGAATTTCTATGAAGTCTAGTTCCTGAATAAATAATTCCTCTTTCTTTGTTTATAAACAAGCATATATACAGCCTATACATAAAGATACAGATACAGTTCTTCAGACATGGTTGGTTATAGAAACATAGATACAGTTGGTTGCATCTAACAACCTGTCCTAAACCAGCATGTCTCTTGTTATAATTATTTTAATGAAAAAAACACTTTTGGCAAAGAATCTTCCTCATCCATTTGGGATGCAGTATTCAATTTATATTCTTAGAACAGGAAAAGTTGTCCCACAGAACCCTCCCACTTTGCTTTTCTGTGAATATTCCATTTAGATGTGTTTATATATTTAGAAAGTAGATTATATTTAGAAAGTACAAAATTAGTGCAGCCAAGGAAATTATAAGATGTTAAATAAATCTGAGATGTTTTCATATTGTGAAACAGTTTTTAAGTTTCAGTCTTCACAAGTGAAAGTGGAGATTTTGTATTATGATGTCACATAAAATGTGCTCCATTTTAAACTGTATTATGAATTAAAATATTTTACTACTAAAAGAGAAGCACTCAGATCTTAAAGCCAGGCTTAGAGTAAGAGCCAGAAGTAATAAAACTCTTCCAGCTGCTACTATGTAACATACCAGCAGAGCCTTTCCTTTTGGCTGCTAAGGCTCATGTTGCATTCAGCCTTGAGCTGTTCCGGTAATGTGGGATGTGATTCCACTTCCCTACTCCATCAGGGTCACACTAGTGTGATGATACATCATCCGTGTGGCACAGCAATGAAGATGTCTACGAGGGCTCCCCCAGAAGGTACTGAGCATTTTGTTTGCACAGACAGCAGATCTGGCTCTTGAATTCTCTCTTCTTGCTTCTCTTTCTGTGTCCAGTTCTGGGCTCCTCAGTTCAAGAAAGATGAGGAACTACTGGAGAGAGTCCAGCGGAGGGCTACGAGGATGATGAGGGGACTGGAGCAGCTCTCCTATGAGGAAAGGCTGAGGGAGCTGGGCTTGGTCAGCCTGAAGAAGAGAAAGCTGAGAGGGGACCTAATAAAGGCCTACAAATATCTTAAGTGTGGGTGTCAACAGGATGGGACCAGACTCTCTTCAGCAGTGCCCAGCGACAGGACAAGGAGCAGTGGGCACAAACTGAAGCATAGGAAGTTCCATCTGAACATGAGGAAGAACTTCTTCACTCTGAGCGTGACAGAGCAGTGGAACAGGTTGCCCAGAGAGGTTGTGGAGTCTCCTTCTCTGAAGATATTAAAAACCCGCCTGGACGTGTTCCTATGCAATCTGCTCTCGGTGAACGTGCTTCAGCAAGGAGGTTGGACTAGATGGTCCCCAGAGGTCCTTTCCAACCCCTACCCTTCTATGATTCTGTGATTCTGTGCTTCCCTTAAGCATAGACAACCTTTAAGAGTTTGGTCCTAAGAATTACAATGACTCCCAAGAAAAGGTCTTGCAGATTATGGTGACTCTTCATTCTGAAATGACAATTTCTTTGTTATTTCAATATCCTCCTCGTTCAATGTCCTGATTGTAACCGCGGCATCCTATCTATTTGACTTAAAGCAGGAAGTCTTAATGCTACCAAATATGAGGTCCGTAAGGAAACAGACACCTCTCATGTGCAGAGGCCTACTAGCCTTGATATAACCACCATGGACTAGAAGGGAGAGGCAAGACAGAGAATCCTGTCAGTTTGGTACATTTATTTAGCAGGTTCACACCCTGAAGTAAGACATAGTTTGAAGATGTTTGAAAAGAATATGGTAGGAGAGTGGAGGAAAAAACCATACAACTTCCACACTAGACGTGTTGCTGTGCCTACACATTTAAACTGTCCTCTCTGCTTTGTCAGAGCTTCTCCACACAACCAAATTCCCTATCCTGGTTGTAGCCCATGATGCATACAAAACAAGATGGGGAGTGGGGTGGAGAGAAACTAGGACAGAAAGTCAGGAGGAAAAAGAAAACAAGATGGAAAGAGGGAAAAAGGAGGAAATATAAACAGATTGTGAGCTAATACTACACAGACCCAAGCTAGTGAAAAATAAGGCACAAACCATGTCAAGACTGTGCTTTAAAATGCTTGGCTGATTTTCACTGCTTTTACTCCAGTGAGATATTACTGGCCAGCATCCAGCAAAGACAACACCCTCTTAACTTGAGAAAACCTTCATTCATACTGAAAAATACAGCTGCAGACCAAGGAATGTTTTTCAGTGAGTAGTAATGCTACTTACCAGAGTAAAGCAAAAAGTGGAAAAAAGAAAGTATCTAATCGGAACTGTAGGGGAAAATATGTGTCTGTGTGGAAAAAGATTATTTCCGAGTTGAAAGCTAACCAGGAAAGAGCCTTGAAATAGTGGAAAATAGTAAGCAAATTGCTGTAAGATGAGCTAACATTGTGCCCTGCAATGAAAAATAATTGGAAGTAAAAAAATCAAGGGCTTTTGTGCCAGAATATGACAAAAACCACCACGGAGTCTCAGATCCCAGCTAGCCCAGGCACTTCTGGTGCTCTGCACCTCTTGGAAGAACAGTCTGTCTCCTCTTTGACCCAGGAGAGTTCACAGGAATTTATAAATGATAGCTGCCTCTGCAGAAGGGGACATAACAGGTATAAAGAACATTACTACATTAGTCCTGCCCTTTCCAACCCCACAACTGCAAAAACCCACCATTATATCATCAGGATAGAGATCAACACCACCGAATCCAGTTCTGCTTCTATGGGAGTCAATGGTAAAATTCAAGATTTATTACAAAAGCACTTGTCTGAAAAGGTTTTCTGAATTTAGCCATTGTTTTATTTTGCAAAAGACATTTCATTGCTTTTTTGGGAGGGGCGGGGAGGGCCTTATATCACCCTTCTATAAAAGAATCCCAACTCCATCTGGAACCTTCCTTTAAACCAGTGGATTACCATCTTAGACATAAATTTCTTCTGAGATGAAATCACGTGTACTCATTGTCTCCATGCAGGAAAATGTTGCGTTGCCTGAAACTTGTCCATCTTTCCTAATCATACTAGCTGGTCTAATGATGCTTGTGGAAAGAAGTAGTGTTTTATTTTGTATAGGTCTCTGGGGCATTATTCTTACAAATTTACGAATTAGAAAAATGAGTTACAAGTCCTACCCTATTGCAAAGACTCCCCATCATGATCATCTATAAATCAGTTACCTTCCTTGTGCCTCATCTGGAAATGTGATACCAAAGGATGAGTGCATGAAAATTACTGACAAATCGGAAAGAGCCAGTGGTAGCCTGAGAATTTACCTGAGAAGGTGTTATGGTTTGGCTGTGGCCGGCAACAAAAGTGCCACGCGGCCACCCCTCCCCCCACCGGGGTGCGGAGGAGAATGGAAAGAAACAGGCAGAAACTGGTGGGTCGGGATAAGGGCAGTTTAACAGAACAGCAAACAAAGGGAACAGCAACAACAACG
>Ga0065711_1032289_pt1 | contig 27607 bp, 24 predicted proteins | sample Hoacrofraction12_FD_59098 | JGI IMG/M metagenome (GOLD analysis project Ga0065711, IMG submission 59098) | Hoatzin crop microbial communities from Cojedes, Venezuela - Epithelial fraction 12 v2 (version 2) | ecosystem: Host-associated > Birds > Digestive system > Esophagus > Crop | place...
GACCCTGCTTCGGCAGGGGGGTTGGACTAGATGACCCACAGAGGTCCCTTCCAACCCCTACTATTCTGTGATTCTGTGATTCTGTGAAAACCTTAATATGCCATACCTATTATCTTGTTTGAAGTCTACATGGGAATAGAGCTTACTAGCCTTTAACCTACGCCTACTCCCTCCACATAATAATGGGTTCACATTAAGTAAATGCCAAAGAAAACTGACTTCTAACATCTTTCTGACCAGATGATGATTTATTTTTTATTCCTAAGTCTACTTCCTAAGTTTTCTTTTGCATTACTTTGTCTCTTTTTAATCCACTCTGATGATAAAATAGTCCGTTCCCATCATTGCAGCTAACCAAGTCATCAAACCAGTGACCTGTCCTTATTCTGATAGTTTCCATCCCCTTGCTTTTTTTTCCCACACTAACCACAAGATAATAAATTTTGATTGTAATTAAATAATCCCGAACTGAAATTCATAAGCAATCTTCTTAGCAGGTATCCTCTCTTCCAGAGGAATATCGTGTCATTAAACTACAGACCTGTGCTCACTCTTGCTGCCATCTATTACTACAATGAATCATGAATCCTTTATTAGCAGAGTGGCACTGCTTGACAAAGAGATACAGATGACAAACCCAGCCCAGGATAACTAGGAGATGGGAGATCTGGGATTAAATGCTCTCAAGTTGCGGAGGACAAATATGCCAGGTCATTTATCTTCTGCAATTGCATTTTTAAAGAAAGGAACATCAGATCCATGAGTTTTGTAGAAATCCTGTAGGCACCTGATGGCAGAAGATACACAGAGTACAGACAATAAATTCCAGCCCAGCATGTGTCACTTTACAGTCCCAAATCAAGTACCAAAGGACATGGATCTTTGAAACACCTCTAGCTTTTGCCTTTCATGGACCTCATTTTGAGATGCTCTGTTCTCCTCAGGCAGTGCATAAGGTGCTCCAAGGGCTCGCTCAGACACATGGGCTCCATGCTGACCACCACAGGTCTTAGCATTAGACAGTCCCAGGTGAACAGCACATTGGCTGTGTTGGTTATGAAGGTAGGCCTTACGTTTTTAGATTTGCTCTGGTTTAATCACATAGAAGTTTCTTTTATTGAAACACATTCAAATGTATGAATAGTCATGTTGTGCAGTCCAGCACTGCTCACTGTTGTCTGTATTACTTTAATAATTTAAAAATGGGAAATAGTATCAATTTATTATCAAATTAATGCAAGGCTATCGATCACATAAGAAATACTTTGCATTAACAAACTAATTTCTCAAGCATCAGTCAAGTCTGTTCCTTACCTTCTCAGCCACATATATTAAGATATGCAGCTTGCTGTATCATCCACTTTTGAATCGGGGGCTTGCTTGGTTGGCCACCATTTTCTTCTCCTTTGAAAGGCTGCAGATTTGTCTACAGATGTAACTGCCTGCAAACCAGAGAACTGACCAAAATTATTATTGACTGTCAGGCTGGTATTCAATATTTTGGCTGTCTTTCCTTTCCTTTTTGTTTCTTTTTACTGGTGTCTACTGCTATTTTGACTTTGCTCATCAAAATGACCAACTTATGCAAACCAGAGTTTGCGGTTTGAGCTTGCCTTAACACTAAATGGATTGAGGTTTCATGTTGATCCTACACCCCGTCTTCAGTGTGAAAAGAACAGGCATTCTGTTGCCTGAAAACATGAGAAGGAAACACAGGTGCCACAAGATTAAATGCTGAGCACTGAGAGGTATTTAGGAGAGTTGCCAAAGGTCACAGCAGTAATGCTTGGGAACCTGCATCTGCTAAGTCCCAATCCAAAGCTTTCACTGGGCTCCATCCTTTCTGTTTCTTAGAATAGGATGGGTTTCAAAGAAGGCTACACCAGGGCAACCTGACACCCTGCTGCAGGCTGGGTTTTAACCTGGTGTCAGCCTTCCAGTGGTGCAGCCACTTGAAATGATTCCTTTCTGGGTATTTCAGAAAATCCTTTTGAATGAAAGGTGCTATAGCCCCCAGAAATAAGATACCAGTGTTATTGCTGATTTAGATGAAAATCATTGTGCTGTCAGTGTGTATAGTTCTCTGGTTTATTACTTTGAGCTTTGGCCTTCCCTTTCCATTTGTATGAATATCTTTGATCTCAGTTATACCTTCATTTGGAGATTTAGACAGCTGTAGTGTAAATACAAGAGATTACATTGTTTTCATAATGATAGGGGTTTCCTCACCTGCTGTTTCATTTTATCTCATAATTCAGTTAAATCAGGTGTTCTTATTTTCTTGAATCACCTTCTGCTTGAAAAAGCCACAATTTGGATCAAAAGAGCAAGGGCAGAGTATTTTCACCTTCCGAATTCTGCATTTAGCTCCAATTGCTCCTGTCAGTCACTTTCATTCAATTACCTCTCATAATTAAAAGCTCATCTAAACAGATACTGCAGGTGGCTACAAAATTAGCGACCAACAGAAAAATACAGAAATTTCAGAGTATTTGTTTGAATTTATGCCCAAATTGGCAGCAAATGGAAGTCGCCATCTTATGACTGCATGTTTCTTTGTCTGAGATAATGACTATATACATCCAGACAAATTAAACTGTGAACTGAGGGCCACATCATAGCAGTCAGCTCCATCACCTTTTGTGAACAAATGTGTTATTTAACGCTGATGTCAGTGATGATTAGATCAGGTTCTCAGACTATCTCTGAATAACAAATGCTTGTTCAATCAAAATAAATTACTCCTTTGGGACTACTTCTGAAAAGAAAGCATATATGCAAAAGAGTTATAGTATCCAGTTGCCTCAGGATCTGTTTTATTTGTTTATTAAAGCTGCGTGACTATCATCAATGCCAGCATAGAACAGTCTTGTACAGAAGAAGTTGCATCAGAAATGTTAAGGTCAAACATGAAGAGTTAGAAAATGCCACTAAATGCCATTGTGACAATATGTTAGGAAAAAACTTTAATAATATTGTTATATCCTGTGTTTCCATGGGTCTGCAGTCTCACTCGAGGGACAGAATACCCATAATACCAGACAGGCAGCTACGGAAAGTGTCCTTTGACATTCAGCATTCACTGAGCAGCTCTAGTCTCCATGCAAGAGTTCAAACACTGCTCTGAAGAGATTTATTGATTTCCTCATGGGCATTTTGCTATTTTATTGTACCATCCATGCCTGACAAACAATAAATAATTTTTCACAAAAAATTCAGAAAATGAAAGAATTGTTTATCTCCAGATGGGGGAGCAGAAATCAAAGGAGACATTCTCCATGGACTTTAGGTGCCAGATCTGATCCTTACAGTTGAATTTCCACAAAAAGGAAAGCCAAGGTGTCATTACTTTCAGTTTCAGTCCATGGCTCAACACTTTGCAGATCAGACCCTATGGTCTCAAAAAAGCTTTCCTTAAATGTGAGGACACATTTGTAAAAAGTCTGTGGGTAAATGCCTTGACAAATATTACGCAGGAATTCTTTGCTGGAGGCAAGGACAGAATCTAGCCCGCAACACCCAGCTGCTGCAATTCCACATTTCACAATTCTGTATTCAACTGCCTGAAACAAAAGACCATTTTTCCTTTCCCTATAGACCCCTCCATCATAAGCAGAGATCACAAGACAAAGCCTCTTTCACTACACAATTCTTGGTCTTCCTCAGGACTCTATCCTTCCTCACATTTTCCTGTGGGAAAAATAATTAATAAAGGGCTGTATAATCACAGAGACACAGAAGATTGAATTGAGGTTGCACAGGGAATCTCAGATTCAGTATTTTTCTTCTTGCTGCCCTAATATTCTTTTAATGCACTTTCTAGGCAGTAATTTCCTAGGCTTTCAAGAAAAGCATGCGCAAACCCCAAAAATTCTTTCATGTGGAATTGCAAATTATGTCTACGCATGACCTCCCTACATACATAGCAAGGTTAAGAGCAGGCTCAAGGCTGGGAAAGCCACGCCTGGTCTGCCCACATTATTGACTGCGGACTCTGCTGTAGCTCGGCTGAGAACACTAAAACTGCTTACAAAAAGCCAGCCTCGGGGTGTCTGCCAGTGGATGGGGCTGTAAATGTGCTTTGGCTCGGACTGTTCTTGACCCACACAAACTGGGTAAAAAAGAGCTTGGCTTCACTTTAAAACATCTAGAACATCTAAACCCTCTTCTTCTGGAGGTCTCTGCAGCCAGCTTCATGTCAGGCTTCCTGCCTGTTTTGCAGAGGCAGTTCTGAAATATCGGGAACGCCTCAGCTTTTAAAGGAAAGTATTCACTATTTTGTCTTCAACTGCTCACTGTTCCTCCCAGGGTTTTGCCCTGGGAATTTACCCTTTATCCTTTAAATTATATCACATCTAAGGCCCTGTAAAATAGTCTTTTGCACATTTCCTGCCAATTTCAATACTAAAATGTACCACAATAATCTAGTAAATTCTCGTAAACTCTATTTAATCTATTGTGCATGCTAACTGATACAAAAGAAACATCTGTGGAATGAAGCTGTGTGGTGTGCTAATTGTGAAGCCCATGAAGCAGCAAATTCATTTCAGAGTTCATTAATACAGATTTGGTTTTAACTCTATATAACTCCATTTTTAAATAGGTAATTAAGCCATAAAAAGGGAAAAACTGCAGTAAATCATGCCCACATTCTGACTCCTACTAGGCAGTCATGCAAATTGTTATACTCAGTAGAAGAATAATCTGTGTGTAGCTGAGACAAGCAGCTCCACATGAACGTGGGGATCCACTGCAGAGATCTTGCCATGAAGAGGCAGCAAAGAGCCCTGGGAAAGCCCTTCTGCCTCAGATGTTCTGGGGAACCAGAAACAGGGCAGAAACATTCTGTGGAGTGTGCATTTCCAGCTGCGGGTGCAGTCTCTACTGGAATCTGATTCATATGAATTGTATCAATCTGATGTTCTAGAAATAAGGGATATATATTGAATTATTTTATAGCAAGCATGTATCAATGTGCTTTTTAAAACACAGAAAATGAGGAATGTGACACTTCACTATATTCACAGTTTCTCCTCCACACGCATGTCTCTGGAAAGCAGCAATTCTTTTGACTGAACACCTTGTTTCAGTGCACTTCGTGCCTACGTGGGACTCTCTTGTAGCCTTTGTGGTTAAACTCCATAGCATGTAAAATCAAATGCCCTTCCCACACACATACTTTTGGTGAATTTGTCTGTCTGGCTCTGATTTTACCTCGGCATTCCTACACAGCCACATGATGGTCTTTCATCAAGAACCTCAACACAATACGCTGTTTTATTCTTTACTTGCTCGTTAAAAATATGACAGTCTGGAAATGTCCTGTTTAGAGCCTAAAAGCAGTTTAAATCCTAGAATCAAATTTCTTGTGATGTTTTTACCTCGGATGGACAATTATGCTGATAATAAACTGAATTATGAATTGTTTCACCTGCACAATTGGTCTGCCTGAAAACAGGAATGTCAGAAGACACAGCAAATTGCTCGTATATTACAATGGAAAACATAAAAGGGGTTAGTAAATACCAGTCTTTCAGAAGACAGCTGATGCTCTGACAGTAGAAATGCTAGTCGGTTCTTTTCATGTATCTTTTCTCAGCATTATAACATTGGAAGAAAATTATGTCAAAAAGTATAGATTGCATGTGACAAAAGAAAGATCTTTGATATAATATCTTTACAATTCTTTCCTGATGTTAGCTTAAGAGACCACAGCATAAAACATAGTTGTCCCACACAGTAAGGGATTTACCTTCCACATCTGCATTGCTTTAATATATGAAGCAGAAGGGAGAAGTTTTCAAGGATGAAAAGTTTTCACATTCACCTGATTCTAATTTTTCAATTCATTAGCATATTTTATATTCTGAACAGAGTGCCACTTTTTACTTCATTTTAGGAATAGCACTTCATCTGTTTGTTCAACTGAGCTTTAAAAGCACTCAAGACAAACCTGTCCTTTGAAGATGACAAATCACTTCACAGTTCCTGAACAGAATCAGCATCAAAAAGGTCCTCAGAGAAAAAGTATCAGCCGTAGGCCAACTGCTTTGCCAAAGCCAATATACCAGCCTCCTGCAAGCTTATTTTTCTTGTGTTTGTCAAAGTCTTTGTCGTGTAAACTCAAGCAGGACAAGCTTTGGGCGCTGCTGGGTCTCCGCTTGCTCTGTCTGACACCCTCAAGCCTGTACTGGAGGGCTCTCAAGGGCTGAAGGGCTGAGCTCAGTAAGAAAACGCGGCAGTGATTGTCTGAACTTGTGCCCCTACTGTGAAACTGAACCTCTGTCTGGCAGTTTTGCTGTACAGAGCCCTTTCCATACCGGTGAGATGGGAAAGGGATGCCAGCACAGCCCCACAAAGCTGAACGGCAGTCCTAGGGCAGGGGTAGGCAGGGGGGGACGTTGAAGGAGCACGGCAGGTTCTCTGACTGGAATGGTTAACGTTAAAAGGCCACATTTTTAGCTTACTAGGGCACGAGTTCTTTGCTGCTCCTATGATGAAGACATGTAAGAGAGAGGAAAGGCTTTAAATGGAAGTGAAATGAAGAAGTCAGGGTTAACTAAAAGAGGAAAATGCCACAAAAAAGCATGATATGGTCAGGACAGAAGGGGGAAGGTTGTGATATAACGTTTTTCTCCTATTTACTGATTAAAAATTATTAAAAAGCAGCTATAAATTAACAGCAGGACACTACCTTTGGCTTCTTTTGAAAACAAGTGGCATAAAATAAAACCTCAGGGTCCATTTGAAGCTGGGAATACTATAATCACACTGGGGCTATGCTTGCAGTGAGATAGACCAAAATCATGCTCTTCCTCCATTAGATTGTCTTTTATTTTAAACTGCCCTTTAATCAGCGTGTTCCTTGACAGCCTACACCCCACACCCCACTGTACTATATATTCCTTGCAGTACCTCAACTGGCTCCTGCCAGTCAAGCTGACAAGGATCTGACCCCAGGTCCTGACGGCAGCTGGTCGCTCCTGTGCCCACCAGAGCGTACTTCCAGACTCGCATTGTCACTCACCCTTCTGTGCCACAGCTCCAAAACTCTCCTGTTTTGGCATAGGGGTAAATGCCTGCGCAGATTGCAAGGCAGCAACAGATCAAGCCCATAAGTATATTTTTCTAAGTACTGATTTCATTACTCCACTCCAGCCCAGCTTTCAACAGAACTTCTATTTCAGAAACTGGTTTCCTTCTTCCAAACAAAGGCAATGGTAGGTCAGTACAAGTTACACTCTGAACTGATGTCTATGTACAGAGAAATATTGAATTAGATGGGGCTATGTCAATTTACACAAGCAGATCTAATTCTTTATCTCTTACTGTCTTACTGACTTTCTCCTTCCATGTTATTCACTTACCAATATCATTCTTTTACAAGCACTGCTTCCTTCTCAGACCATCTCTCTCTCTCTCTCTCTCTCCATTCCAGCCTTTCTCAACACCACTCCACAGAGTATCAATCTTATCGATAGCCCCTTTGGATACAGCAGTCAGCCAGCCTCCAAAATCATCTCTTCTTCACACTTCTTTTAGACCAGCTGTTGAAAGCTCCCACCTCAAAAGTTTGTTTTTCATCTAGAAAATGATCTTACACAGTTTTACACACCCTGAGATGTACTTCCAGCTTGGCTGTAAGAGGCTGAGTAAAAGAGAGGTGGAGGACTCTCTCTATAAGACAGCTTTTTAATTTGATGGAGTACATGTTTTTTTTTCCCCTTGTGAAAAACAAATAGATGGGAGTTCATTTACAGTAACATTATAACATATATCGCATGCTATTCTGGGAGAATAAGTAACTGGTGGGCTGCTTGAGGCACTGCTAAAATGCCTGAGAGTGTGTTTATGTGAAAATGTTGTGAAACAGAAAACTACTCTTTGCCTTGGACACGCCGGTAGGAGATAAGCACTATCTGTATCAAGTGTCTAGCCAAGAATTAGGGCTTACAGCCGGTGTGAGATTGTGAACCCTGCCCTGTAGTTTTCCAGGATTTTTTTGAGTAACATAGTTTAATAATTTGTCAACCATTTAGCTAACAAGCATTATTTGCAAGGTGTAAAAGAAAGTGGCTTTATGAAGGAAGTGTTGGGATTGATTATATGGTCTCATTGCAGCATGTATCATATAAATGACATGCTGCAACCAGAGTTCTACGAGGGAGAAATTTTTTTGAGTGAGAGGTTCTGCCAGGCGGCCATACTACGGCCAGAGCCCATTCCACCGCCCCAGCCAGGAGCGGGGCAGCTGGGGGCACTAGGGCAGCCCCAGCCCTGGGCATCGGGCGCTTCCCTGGGCACGGGCCTGGGTAGGGTGGGGGGAGCCCCGACAGGCAGAGGGTCAGGGCTGGTCAGGGCTGTGGACAGATTCAGCACTGAATCCAAAGCACGTTCTTATTCCTAGCAGAAGTGCTCCGTGCCTCCTTCCTGAAACCCCTTTCTCACGGTAAAAAAACTTACCTTTTTAGCTGCCTTTGGAGGGTGGTTGTCAGCCGGGCTGTGTATCCCAGAGAGGATGCTAGATGACTTGACCAGAAATGCTTGGCTTTACGCAGCATCTGATGTATCCACTGGCAGGTTAGCGTGGAGGTAAGTATCACCTTCCCCAGCCATTTTAACCTCGACTGATGGAGGAAGGGAGGTGTGCTTACTCCAGGGGGCAATTCCATGTGTTTTGGAATGTTGTATTAGATCTTCAGGTATAAATTTAGGATTAAAAAAATGCATCCTTAACTGATCTAGTTAAGCTCCAAGTTATAGCCCAAACGTTGAAAATTGACATGTTGATTTAGGTGCTTAACTTGATTTTCTGTGAGTTGATGCCTCAAAGGCTTGGGTTCTCAGCAGTGATTAGGTATTAACAACATTCCCAAATGTCCTACTTAGCATATGCAAATCCTTGAGGAGACTGAATTCCTTCACTAGCTCATTTCTGCTGTTGGCCACATAGGAACTGAATGAAAGATTTCCTTGTTTCCCCATCCCAAACCTCCGATGCTCAGAAGCAAGATTCTCATCAGGAAAAATATTTCCCATATTTCAGCACGAGGACGTGAAACACGGAGCGTGGGCATGCAGCTGTGTCAGTCTCTTGTTGCAGAATTATCTGGTTACTACAGCACACAGATTCAAAGTCTTTTCCACCTGAATTAGAACCTGACCTTCTGTCTCCCGTATTCAAACTTCAAGAAAGTCTTTCTCTTACTTTCAGTTGAAAATGCCATACTTGGACACTACTTTCATTAACATCTATTTTTACAGGCTATGATGAAATATGGATTCAAATTTCTGCTTTGAACTGGGCAGAGTACAGATCCAAACCAAGATCTTTCAAAACCCATGAGCATTTTAACGAGGCTAAAAAATACCCCAGGCTGGCATGCCTTCTTCAGTGTGTTTCTCACACCTTCAACTCAACTTCAGATTACCGGTAACAACAGTATGCATTTTCTGCAGTTATTCCATGATACAGTAGCTATCTAAGGTATTTAACTATATCACTGTAAGTTATGTATTGTATAAAGGGGATGAAAAAATGAGAGGAGGTCCAAGCCTATAAGCCAGAGAACTGTAATGGGCAAATCTATTAGAGGATGGAAGTAGTAGACACTTAAAGAATTATGATGTACTGGGAAAGAGTTGACGTGGCTTCGTAAAGCATTGCCTTACAGCCTCCTTGGAGTTCTGTGGAGAGGTTAAGAGCTGCATGGAAATGCCTACTGCGGTGGAGATGGTGCACTGGAGCTCCCAGAAGGCACTTGATAAAGTCCGTCACCAAGCACCTTTAAGCAGTCGCTGCATAAGCTGGAGGGCCCTGGAATGCAGTTCAGCATGTGCATTAAGGGGTGGAGCACAGAGGTGACCGAGACTGATGATAATACTGAGTTACTCAGGGTAACAAAGATAAGGATGGAGAGTGAAAAACTGCAGAAAATCATATGGTGCTAATGACAGTGAATACAACAGCAGATGATGTTTGGAGTGCAGACACATGCAAAGTGACTCACAGACAGAACAAATCCCAACTTCACACATAAAATAATGAGCTTTCACCTGACTCCAGGGTGAAATTGCCACTCTGGGGTGGAATCTTGAGGTTACAATACCTCGTTCCAAGAATACATTGCTTCAATGCTTGGGGGAGAAGGGTGTGTCAAAAAGGAAGTCATATATTAGGAGAGGTACAGGACAAAACAAACATCGCTATGTCAGTGGAGAAATCCATGGTATGAATACGGAACTGCATGTGGTTCTAGATCCCTCATCTCCAAAAGGATACATTAAAATACAGGAAAAGCTCACAGAAGGACAAGTACAGTAAGTACAGAATAGCTTCCAAAGGAGCAGAGACTGCATGACTGCTCACTTGTGGTAAGTAACTGATTTAGGGGATACATGCGGGAAGCATACAAATGGCTGGGTACCAAGAGGATGGATAGGTATGAAGTCTTTACTGTCCCTTGTATTGAAATACACAAGAACCAAGGATCATCAAATGAAGTCAGAAGGAGGCAGTTTAAAAAAAAAATAGAAAAAGGTGGATCTTCATACAACAGGTAGCAAACATGGAACTCTGGGAAGAGGTTGAACATCTTCAAGGAAAGATGAGAAATACTTGGGGAAGAAATCCATTAAGAGTTATTAAATGGCAAAACCACTCAGGCTCAGGAAATCACCTGAACTGAAACTAGTTGGAGGATAAATATCACATATGCTTCCCTTGCTTTACTCTCTCCTACATGTCCACTTACAGGAACCATTGCAGACAAGATAAGGTACAAGACTGAGCCTTGATCCAAACCATTGCAGTTGTAAAATGCTAAATCCAACTCCAGTTTAATCCTACGTATTTGTTTCTATATAATATCAATACAAAAATCACTAAATGGTTCCTGACGTGCTTTCACAAGTGAATGGTTTGACCATGTGTTACTACAGTTCTTCTTACGCAGAGTTCTGAAGTTTGGCTCATGAGCTCAACACAGATATTAAAGATTTCAGTAGAGATGTGAACAGAGATGTGAAGGTAAAAAGACAAAGTGTCTTTCGCTGGGAGTGGGAGAGGATGTCCTGGGTTTTGAAGTGCAAGAACATTCTGAAAGACAGACAGAATCAATGTTTTAAATCAGTCATTTCTAAAGCTAATTAAAAACCTTACTGTTCTAAGCAGGTAGGAGCATTTGTGTATAAGCTGAAAACACATTTAAACTGCTGTAATATAAGATTCTGACTTCTGCTGAGCAGAACGATGTACCTTCAGAAGGTGCAAATGTCTGATTTCATTGATTCTGTCTGCCTTGTGTTCTCAGACAATGTCTACACGACTTAGCTTTTTGGTATGACAGAAACAGATGAAGGTACTAGAGCACTGAAGCCCTGTACTTACACAACATGCGGTTCAGTGGTTTTACTTTGGGCTAAACGTTGCCTAGGCTCCACAACAGAACACACCCATGTACAGGGTTCGAAGCTGTCCAAACGACCAGCCTCTCACTTGGATCCTTGTTGCTCCCTTGGGACGCAGGGTGTGCTTGGCATGCAGCTGGAGCTCACTTTCTGGGTTCATTTCCTCTAAAAGGAATCTAGATCTGACCCAGTGGGCTGCAAGGCGTGACTACGGACTGAAAGAAAGGAAAGCGTTAACAGCTTCTCAGCTTGTTCCCTTGAGCTTTTATTATGGGTAGAAGTTCTGCAAGAGAAAGGAAGAGAGGTTTGTGCTCATCAGCTAGGTGTGAGAGGTCAAATCACCAGCTGACAGGCACTGACACTAAGAGAGGAGTTAATGGACTTTTAATAAGTGAGCTGGGCCAATAATCACACATCTACCTGGCTCCTGAGCTGCCTTTATCACAGGAATGTAATTTTAAGCCACATCCTTCTGAAAGATCTGAAAATTTGTAGATTCTCATTAAGGATAATACCGGTTGTCAAATTTGTAATGAATTAAAAGTAACAGGATTTCACAGATTAAGAACATTTGCATTTTTCCCATTCAAGTGCCCAATTATCTATCATCTGTGCTGAAAAAAATCAACTGGCCACTGAACTTAAAACCCCTTTTGTTAGAAACAGAATCAGAGACCTGTCTTCATTAGTATTAGCAAAGTGCTTTAAGGCTTATCAGAAAAGGATGGTAGCAATAGAAATACTTAGATGAGAGATAACTAACACACCAGTCTTTTCCTTAAACTCACATCAGTGCAGAATGATTATCTTCTCTAAACGTAGGGGCACAGATGTTTCGCTTATATAGATTATACTGAGGAAGCTGAGTATTGCACTCATGCAAAACTCTCCGAATTCAACTGTTCCTGTACATAATCCTGCAAAATAGCTGCTAAGATTAAGAGAATGAATTCCAAATAAATGCCCACTGGAATAAGAAGGATGTTTATCATATAAACACTCTAATAGCTAACCTGACTTTTCCCTAGTAGAACATTTCTACTATAGGAATTTAACCCATGGACACACATAATTAGCTCTTTCACCTTAAAGTTGCTGAAAGAATGATTTGCTTAAGAAGATTAGTCGTTTTAGTGTTCAATAGAAGTACTGACAAATGGACCTAAAATGATTATAGGGGAACTCTTTTAACACCATCTTCTGATCTTTTATATTAAAATAGCATGCCTTTCAGTCAAAAACCTTTTAATCTGACCTTTTGTGTTCTTCCAAATTAAGGCTCAACTTCTAATACTCTATGTATTCAAACCTTCTATGTGATGAGATGGTTTTCCAGGCTGTATTGAGCCACATCGAAGACGACCACTGTAGTATCTCTAAATGGAACTTTAGTGCTAATTTATTTCTTCTGGTCATTGTCACTGCATGCAGCTTGCTGTCTGCACTGGAGCACTTTACCATGTCAGCAGTGACAGGACAACTGGTTTTGAGCTGTGCTGTACCAAAATGACTTGAGTTAAAAATAATTTTCCAGAAGAGGGATATTTTTAAGGGCATGTGGAAGACAGAAGAGGTGATACTGAAAAGCTAAGACAGGAACAAAGCTGTCTCAGATGGGTTGTGGCAAGTAAATGGATTTTTCAATCAGTTTGGCTGTATACCATAACGTTGAGGCATAGAGTAAGCGCTGTAATAGAGCAAGCATTGTAAGTCGCTTACAGTGGCTTTGTAGCTATTGTTTACATGACAGTCTATTTTCCCATATCAAAGATAAGGGTCAAATTTTGAATTCCTTATACAGACTTACAGAGTAATCCTCATATTTTAGGCAGTGAATTATCTGGATCCTTCATTGCTACGCCGCTTTATATGGGCACTGAAATAATGTGAATTACATTTCTATTTTTCCTACTCCTATAATTCTAGGTCTATTTATCAGCCTTGGGAGATTTATCTTACTCAGCTGTTAGCAACAACTGAAAGACTGATGCCATAAACAGAATTCAGTTTATATTACTAATTCTCAGTAAAAATGAGTAGCGTTTCCATTTTAGTTTTAAGTCACACTGCCATCTACAGATTGAATAAACACTTGCAATGCTTTGCTTAGGGTAACAGGGCAATCCAGGTTGCAAGAGGTCTCCGTTCTCTAGTCCATCTGCCTCCACAAAACAGAGTTGCCTCTGAGCCCAGACCAGGTTGCTCAGAGCTTTATCCTGTTGAGTCTTGGAAACCTCCTCAGGTGGAGACCGCACAGCCTCTGGGCAGCCTGTTCCACTGCCTGGCTCTCCCAACGGGGGAAGAACCAATCTGAATCTCTCATTTCAATTTACGCTCATTGTTTCTTGTTCTCCTGCTGTGCATCACTATGAAGAGCCTGGCTCCATCTTCTTGCTAACCTCCCTGTGGGCACTGGGGAATTGCTGTTGGTTGCCTCCCATGCTGTCTCTTCTCCAGGTTGAAGAAGCCCAGTTCCTTCAGCATCTCAACTGGCAAGTGATCCAGCCCCCAAACAGCCTGGAGGCCCTTTCTGATCTTACTCCTGTTTTTTTATGTCTGTCTTGTGCTGGGCATCAAAACTGGGCGTAGAAGTTAAATGTGGTCTAACAAGTGCTGAATAATGAGACATAATCCCTTCCCTTGATCTACTGGATGTGTCCCTGCTAACACATCCCAGGAGGCTGCTGGTCATCCTTGCTGCCAGGGCACACAGCTGGCCTGTGTTCAGCTGCACACAGGGCCCCCAGAGCCATTCCCCAGCCTGGGCTGCTGCAGCGGGGCTTCCTTCCTAGCAGTAGCGCTTTGCATTTGTCCTCGCTGAATGTCACCAGGTTCCTGTTGGCCTGTTCCTCCAGCATGTCTAGGTTCCCCGAGTGGCAGCCTGATCCTTCAGAGTATCCATTTGATCCCTTAATTTGGTGCCATCTGGAAATTTGGTGAGGTTGAACTCCATCCCCTCCTCCAGGTCACTGACAAAGACATTGAACAGGATGGGGCCCGGGAGAGACCCCAGTGGGACTCACTCCAGGTAGGGTACGACCCGTCAACCATGACCCCCCGAGCCTCATCCAATCACTTTTTTTACCCATGTGGTTGTCCACCTATCCAGACCATAATGTCCGAACTTCAAGAATATTGTGGGACAGTATCAAAAGCCTTGCTGAAGTCAAGGTAAATGACATTTCCTGCTCTCCCCTTTTCCACAAATCCACTCATTTTATCACAGTTAACTGTTTGGGGTTTTTTTTAATTAAGAAAAAAAATGTAAAAGTTTTTTTCCAGGGATGGTTCCATTAACATTTTTTTTGCCACCATGAGGCTTTACAGCAACAGAAATAAAGTCTACATCCTGTAACCAATAAAACAGAGTTTTAGTTTTATTATACGTGGTTTTGCAGTTATGTTAAATTACTCCCTCATCTTGATGAGCTTACTTGAATAGGCACTAAGTTACAGCTATGCACTGCTTAATCCTGGAATCTTTAGCATTAATTTAAGTTGGGGGATTCATCAAGTGTCTGATAAAGTATCAGATGACTTGTCACTGACTCAGGATTTTTACCTTTTAACACTTGGTGCCTGCACACAATGAAAACACAATCTATTTAGTGAACCTTGGTACAGCAACTTTTCAGTTAAGATACCTGTAGGCTGCAAACTTGTAACATTATTGCTTGAACAGCATTTAGTATAAACCATTTAAAAAAAAATGTTTATGAAAAGATACATTTGTTTGCTGCAAACATTTTTCCAGGAGTTAACTTTGCAAGTCAGATGTCTATGCACATATGAAACTTCCTTTAAGTTCTGTTAAACCGGCCTCGCGTAACACACAGCTTTATTCCAATGCATCCAAGGGTTTACATTTAAGGTTTGGAATGTTTTTGGAACATGCCAAAGGATTTTAGTGGGGTTTTTTCCTAATCACTATGAATCTTGATCTATGATTTTTTCCTGTTTCTGGCTTGAACCTGTTATTCTCCCTTATTTTCTTGGCATTATACATAAAATATCACCATTGTATAATATTCCTGCAATCTTTCATTAACTGCAATCTTAAAAGTCACATTTCATTATTTCTCTCAGACAGACAGTTGCATAACATGAAGGATCAAGGTCAAATGATACATGAAGAGAGACTTTTGATTCATCCAGATGGTTGTCTTCAATTCCAATTGCTTTTTCACTACCTTCCAAAAAATATGACAGATTCTGAACATTTTTTAAAATGGGTCTGTAGCATCCAGGTATGTTCAGCTGCAATGGAGGCACTCTGAATTTGCACGTCTGCAGCTCATCCTTAGAAAGCCTTTCACGGTACCATCGCCCAACGTCATTACTGGGATACTTGATACTATGTCCCACCATTGGAAGAACCACCTTCAAAGAAAAAAATAAAACAACAAAACGTATCTGAAATCAAGCCCACCAATTCCCCTTTAAATAAATGTGATTACATTTTTAAATGTCTAAATCTTGTGGTTTGGGCCCTGAAATAGTAAAACAGCAGCTTCTCTAGTGAAACAAAGCTGTGCAAGACAGGTATCTTGGACATAATTAAAGCAGAAAAAAACAATCAGTGCACCAGGATTCCTAAAACAAACTAGAAACATACTAACATGGATTTCCTTGCTTGTTGGGAAAGATACCATAACAAAGACGTTACGTTGCCCACATAAGACTTCACAACTACGCACTCTGAACCTTCAAAAATTAGAATGGCAGCTGCTCTTGAATACTCTTCCCAGCGGACTGAAAAAATTTTCAAAGTATTTACATTCAGCTTCAAGATAAATATTGCCATACTGCAAATGACACTGTACTTATTTCCTTTACAAAGTAAATATTCTTTCCTTCTGTTTGTTATGATAGTGGAGATTAGTTCACATGTGTTTTCTTTAATGTGCATTCTGGCAAGGAAGAAGACTGCACTGGTCAACTTTATCACGCCATGTTTAAAAGGAAACATTTAAATCAAATAAAGGGATCAACCACTCAGAATTTTTCATACAGACTTACTTGGTTTATAGAGTATTTGTTAGCTGACTCTTCTGGAGCAGTGACTACATGAACCTGACAAGACATTTAAGAAGTTAAGAAAAAAAATTTTTGAAAATAAAACATACATTTTTTTTTTAGGAATTATGAACTGTAGTCCCAAACTTGTAAAGGTTTCTAAGTTATCTGACCACTACAAGAAGAATAATCTACTTCAGGCATGAAAAATGATAGAGATACTTAATATAATCTGTTTACTCGTAAATGGCATTGCATTAAATATTTACCAATGCTAGCTACCACGAAGTAGCAAACTATCACTACAAACTCATATTCTTTGAGTTTGAAGTTAACTGTGCCAATGCAATCTTGTGCTACATCAGCAAAAGCAAAAATACTTAGAAAAATGTTTTATATTAAATAGGTATCTATCTATACTAAACTCAGTAATTCAATACTGAATTTGATACCTCTGCTTTTAATTTTATTTTATCTACTTGTTTTATTAACATTCACTCTCAAGAAATATTGTTGAAGAAAAATCACAATGGAAACAGAAGCCGCTCTTCAGAGACTGGAAGTTATTCAGTAACCTTACAAGTGCTCTCACTTTCAGATTGTGGTATGTTCACCCAAAAGAAATCAGATACATTCTGCCTATGCACACATCTGTTTATTACCCAGGAAAACACTGCAAAATTCTATGCCTTATCTGACGATTAAGAGAAAGACAGAATCATAGAATCATTTAGGTTGGAAAAGACTCTTAAGATTATTGAATCCAGCTATAAACCTAACACTGCCAAGTCCACCACTAAACCATGTTCCTAAGTGCCACGTCTGCACATCTTTTAAATACCTCCAGGGACAGTGACTCAACCACTGCCCTGGGCAGCCTGTTCCAGTGCTTAACAACCCTTTCAGTGAAGAAATTTTTCCTAACATCCAATCTAAATCTGCCCTGGTGCCATTTCCTCTTGTCCTATCACTTGCTACTTGGGAGAAGAGACACAACTGCTTCCACAATAAGAAGAAGGTATGCAAACCCTGAAAGAAGAGATGGCTTCAGAATGGACCTCAGCACACCAAGACCTGGGACCAGCACACACTCTGCTGCTGGCTTCTGCTCCTTGGCTCACTCATGGCTCCATTCACAGCACCCAGGCTGTGCTGTGGGCAAGCAGAAGCACTCTCTTGCCCTTTACTACTTTTCCAAGAAGACTGCTGCAGTTTTTGAACAGCTGCTAGCAGTTTACACCCACTGTGAATCTGTTTTAATTGCCTGTGTAAGTGAAATTGTGCTACACATGCTTTGACTGTGTAGCTGCAATGAGATTACCAGTTCAGTCTGAGCTCAGCTTTCACCATGGGCTTACATTCATGAAGGTATCTCTAATGGGAAGGTCTGACCTGGAGAGCAAGACAGATCTGCACTGACTGATAATATAATCACACCCAGAGTCCACTCTCAAGGTTTTCCCCAGTCAGATCCTAAGAAGAGCATTATATACCATGTAGGCTAAATTCTTACATGTATCAATTCAACATTCCATTCCTTCTTCTCACTTCAATAAAATGAGCAGTCATAACAGACAAAAGCTACTACTATACTCCTACCTTATATGCCTATTTATGGTAAATCAAGAAAAGCTACATCACTTTTTTCACCTTTGTCACTAATATTAAATATTTCAATGAATGAACCAAAATAAAAGCATTAGAGTATGTATTCAAGTGCATTAAGCTATTTTCTTCTTTTTTTTTTTTACAAGAGCTGTTTTGTAAAGACTCACCTTGTCATTCAGGGAAACGCTTTCACCATTTTCTTCTGAGAAGACAAGATCGCCCTCAACAACTTTTGAACCATAAATCTTCAGCCTATATGATGCTGCTTCATTCCAAATTTTACTGCAATAAGCATGGACATAGAATATGCGCATGGAATGAGGAATATTGAGCCATCCTTTGGTACAACCCTCATGATTTACACCATAGCGATGTAAAGCTCGCAGCAACATCTTCTCTCTCACTTTAAATTCCGGCAGCATCATGAGTGCACCCTTTGCATCTTCTGACATAAACAAAAATAACCATATAAATAATCCTTGATTTTTCACGTATTATCTGTCAGGGAAAAATACACTTAAGAAATAATCAGGTAGGGGAAAATGGTGTCAACCTAACCTCTTTAGGCTGACTTTTAGGTTATTATTCACTTTCTTTCAATGTGTCATGTTAGACAAATTCCATCTTAGATGCCTATCAACACAGTCCCATGAATTCTGTTCTATTTCATGCAGTATAAACTAAACTAGCTGTCATTCAGTTACTCAGCCTAGTTTGCATTACTTTTTTTTTCAGAAACGTACTTCATCACTCCAAAGTTTTTTTTGAGATCAGGTAACTGAAAATAAAAGACAAGCTATAAAAGAATATTAAACCTCTACATCATTCATGAATGTGTATTTCATAGGGATTAAAATATATGCATTTATTTTAAAGATACAGTTTGCATTGGCCACTGGAAGTCTGACCCTCAACCAAGTTGAAAATACATTTAATCAAATTTGTACTGCATTATATAAATGTTGTATATTTAAAATGTTATGGTTTACATGTTTTCTTATTACAAGTGATTATCTGATGAAGCCTTTTGCATAGCCTTTTACCTTTCCCTTTCAGGAAGAGGCAAGCAGCTGTTTTCAGAGTCCGCATCAATGCCTTTCCATGCATCACACAGCAATGCATAGCACAGAATGATTCACCGTACCATTTTTGTGAAATCAAATGTATGTGTCTCTTGAAGCTAAATATCGTAATTGTTCTGTCAATCTAGAGTGATAAGCAGGCTAATAGATATGGGATATTTGAAAAGAACAAATATATCTGAAGTCAAGAGCAACTCCAAATTTTAAGATTTGGAGAGAAGTTAAGCTGAATGATAAAAACAATAAATGTGACAAACAGAGCATTTTACTCAGCACACTTCTGCCTTTGACATAGTTTGTTGATATGAGTTCAAGAGAGAAAGAAGGCAGATCACAGGAAAGCATGGAAGAGATACATAATTAAAGAGATGTAAAAGCAAAGCCTAAAGATGCAAAAAGCAAGAGCTAAGGTTGTTACAGAAATCTCAGAAAATTAGATGCCCACACCTGGTAAGTGCTAACTACAAGCTGGGTATTCCTGTATACTTCCTTTATTAGGGAGGAGAAGTTTCTATTCCAAAAGTAGACAGATGGAAGGAGGCTACAACTGCTTTGATAAAATTATCTTAGTCCCTTCCAGTATTATGCTATACAGCGTTTGTTTCTACACTGTCTTGCACCTGAAGTACATTAGTGTTACATTATTTTTCACATTTAGGGCCTCATCTTCACCTAATTTTAAACTGTGCAACTCCACTGAGTTCTGCAGAATAAGTTATGAAGTGGTATAAAGCAACAGCAAAAGAAAAAGTATCTCTCTCTGTGACAACACCTTAATCCCTCATAATACCAACCCTGAATAAATATATAGACAATTTAACTGGACATACCAGTTCGAAGAAAGTATCTTTTTGCGTTGTTTACAGGGTCATCAGTATCTTCGGGTGTGAAGAATAACTTCACAGCTTTCACCTTTAAAGAACAATGTTAATAACTTTTTTTTTTTGCATTTAAATATAACTATTTGTCAACTACACACAAAATCATGCATCCAATTCTCAAAATTATACCAGCTCTTTAAGGTCAAAGTCAAATTCTCCCTTTCACAGAAGATGCCACGAACAGTAAACCAATGTGGTTGTGTTCCTTCTCAGATTAAAGGGTTTAGTCACAAAGAAGACACAAGACAGCTTTCAAAGCTCTATGAGAAATCAGTCACTCGTCTCGAACATCCAGTTACAACTCCTCCACTTTGTAATGCCATCATTCTATCCTGAGCAGGAAGGTTCCTTCTCTCCCTTTTGCATGTTTCATGCAAAATTTAGATTCAACACCTTCCACAGTCTCACAAAGAGGGACAACAATCTTTTTTTTTTTTCCTACTGATTTGTATTACTTTAGATGACACTGTGACAGGGAAAACACTACACTAACCTCTGCTCCTTCAGCATCAGCAGAGCCACACAATTTGCTAGCGCTTATACCAACCTGTGTCATCTGGTTCTTGTCCTCCTCTATGTTGGACTGTGCAAGCATATACTAGCACATTTTTAATATAAATAGTAGTTCCTACATGATTTAAATCAAAAAGTACCTGAGTTAAGACTAGAGATTTAAATCATTACTCTTCAGGGACTGGCGCCTGGCAGCATACCAGAATTCAAAATGTCAGATACATCAACAGTAACTTTTATGGGCTGCCCCCAAATCTTGATTCTTCTTATATTTGAAGCGTAAGTTTTCCTGACTTTTCTCAGAATCCAAACAAGATCAGAAGCAAAGGATACTCAAGTACTCATTTGACTTCGTAGTGTCTGATTCTGTGTTAGACTTGTGCCAAGTACTATACTATAAACATTGAAAAGTACATGACTCATCTTATGAATTATTACTTAAGAAATAAGCTCTCCTTATCTTACATGGGAGCAATCGCTCAGAACCAAGAGCTTGGGAAAGTAGCCAAGGAATAATGGAAAGCAGCAATCTCTTCTATTTGGCAGATAAATTACTGTGGTATTGAAAAAGCAAATCCTTTCATACAATCCTATGTAATATCCTGTGACATTTTTAAGAAGTATATAGACCCCCAGCAGGGTAAAGAGGCTACAGGTTAGGAGGCAATCAGGACCATGGATAAACATTGTATAAAGATTGCTTCATTTTAGTGTTCAAACCTTGTATGGAATGCAGCCACTTTACTGCCAAGTGGCATGACAACGATCACAATCACATACCAACCACAGACATAAAAATCACTTCTTGAACTATTTAAAGCTGCACCTGGTGTTTAAGAAATGTTTCTTGTTTCAGTTTGAAAATCTTCATTCTGATGTTGCTGTCAAAACTGATCTGGCAATTACGTCCAGCACACATATGGGTTTATCTCACAAATGAAATTGTTCACTGGGAAGGTCAACTCCAGTGCTAGACATTGCAACGGTAATGTGAAATTAACTTGACAGTAACTACTTAAATTACAAAATGAAAATACCATTTCTTCATTCAGTAAAGCCAATCCTATTTGATCTGTCTGAACATTTTGTCCTTGTCCAAATCGCTGAGGTCCGTAGTAATTTACAAAGCCTTTTGTCTAGAACGATAAAGAATAAATGTGTTAAAAGCATGAAAGTATCAGGTACAATTAGTAAGACTAAGCATACAACACATGTACATCTACATTTACATCCAAAATGCATACAAAGTGGTTTTTTAATCAGAAATAATACAAGACAAAACAGTAACTTATGATTCGTTACAGTATTTTAGCACCTAATTTAGAAACATCTAAAAAGACAACCAAGTCCTACCATTGTCTTCACTTCCATAAAAAAATAGGCAAATGAAACAAAATTATGTCAATATAATTAATTATTATAAATACAACTACAGGTCAAGTCAAAGCAATCGAGCTTTTTATATGTGCCAAATTATGAAATCTCTACTCAAACAAAAGTGGCATAGCACAGGTAATGAACAGTAACTACTGTTGGATATTTTTTCTTAAAAATACTAATCATTTTTCACATGAGATCATTTGTATTATTATTACAATAGTAATACCAAGAGTGAGCACTTCTGCTAATTGGGATTTTAAGTCTCCTGATGAGTTCTAGGTCACACGTGGGCAGTAAAATCACAGCCCTGTGACCCAGTAAGAACATCCTTTTCTAGAAAATAATAAGTATGCAAGCAAAAAACATACGGTATTTGTTTTGGAAATGCTTATTCAGTTCAAATTATATAACCTTGCTTCAGACATCCTTAGGTCCCATACATGATTTTGTTTTCATGGAAGATGGAAAATACGTATTTTGGATTAACACAAATTCTGGTTTTGTCATTCATCATCTGACCAGTAAGCTAAATCTAATAAAGCAAGACACACAGTCATAGGAATTAGTGTTCATTTTCCAAACAGTAAACCAAAAAAAAGTCAGGCAAAGCAGAGAGAGAGAAAAAACATTTAAGTATGAGTTGAACGCTTTATTCAATAATAAAGATAATTTCCAAAATACACGTAATGTATCTTGCTTTTGCACACTGGATAGTTTTCATTCAAGTCTTTATTCCTGGATTAATCTTCTTAAAGTAATTTGCATTATGGTTATTACTTAGCAAGATAGGGCAAGAAAATTACTGCTGTACAAAACACCTGAAGTCTTTCTTTTCCATGATATGCTTTTACTTTCCTCAGTGATTTAAGAATGTCTGATGACCGGGTTTTCTTCAGGGATTAAGGATAACAGCTATCAAAATCTACTGAATTTCAGGGGATCTTCTTTCTCTGCTACAGACATTTCACATGTATTTATGCTATGAAAGTACAGAGTTTTTCACATGAGCCAACCATACCTTTTTGTCACACGACGAAAAAGACAACCAGTTGATATGTGCAACTATATTCTTTCATGCTAATATAGCAAAAAGTATCAAAACTGGGAAATGGTGCCATTATTGCGCTATTACAAGCATTTTCTTTAAAAGAACTTTTTTTTTTTACAGCACAGAACTAAAACTCTGCTGATTATTTGCAACCACGAGCCCGTGCGAACCTCATGAAGTTCAGCAAGCCCAAGTGCAAGGTCCTGCACAGGGGTCAGGGCAATCCCAAGCACAAATACAGGCTTGGAGGAGAATGGATTGAGAGCAAGCCTGATGAGAAGGAGTTGGCGGTGCTGCCGGTTGATGAAAAACTCAACATGACCCAGCAGTGTACACTCGCAGCCCAGAAAGCCAACCATATCCTGGGCTACATGAAGAGAAGTGTGGCCAGCAGGTCGAGGGAGGTAATTCTGCCCCCCTACTCACTCTGGTGAGAGTCCCGTGTCCAGCTTTGGAGCCCTCAGCACAGGAAAGACATGGACCTGTGGAATCAGGTCCAGAGGAGGGCCACAAAAACAGTCAGAGGAAATGGAACACCCCTCCTATGAGGACAAGCTGAGAGAGTTGAGCTTGTTCAGCCCAGAGAAGAGAAGGCTCTGGGGAGACCTTATAGCAGCCTTCCAGTAGATAAAGGTGGCCTACAAGAAAGCTGCAGGGGCACTTTTCACAAGGGCATGCAGTCATAGGACAAGGGGGAATGGCTTTAAACTGAAAGAGGGTAGGTTTAGATCAGGCAGAAGAAAGAAATTCTTTACTGTCAGGGTGGTGAGGCACTGGAACAGGTTGCCCAGAGAAGTTGTGGATTACCACTCCCTGGAAGTGTTCAAGACCAGGTTGGATGGGGCTCTGAGCAACCTGGTCTAGTGGAAGGTGTCCCTCCCCATGGCAAGGTGGTTGGAACAAGATGACCTATAAGTTCCCTTCCAACTCAAACCATTCTATGATTCTATGAGTCTTTTTTTACCTCAACATTTTCCATTGCTTCAGATATTCTCTCTTTCAAATCTGCCGAAGAGTCATGACTGTGGCGTTTGAGATCTCTCACAACTATATTAAAGTGATTGCCCTTCAGCTGACCAAGTCTAAGGTGCTGGCATGCTGAACGTATGTTGTGTATTCTCATGCCCTTTTTTTCCATTTTGCTTCCAATTTCTTTCAACCTGCATAAATAATTTGGAGAAATTATGAACCATCCTCTACTAAAGCTATCCAACTTCTAGTACTTGTCTTCTTCACCTTTGTGCTATAATTAGAACACATAAAAAAATAAAAAGAGATTTAAAACAAATTATTATGAGAAAACCAAAACAAATGCAGAGATGGAAGTCTTAAAATTTACTTGTAGTCCAGAAATACTTTCTAAATGTTTGCCTTATTTGCACTTATATTCTATAGCCCGACAGATATTAGAATGAAGAAATTCGTTGATCTTTCTCAAGGCAACTGAATTTTGCTTTTTTTAAAAAAAAAAAAAAAAAACCAAGTAATTTACTCTTCAGTCCTAAAAATCTGCTTTTCATTAAAAAAAAAAAAAAAAAAGTAATGTGCTCTAGCAGACTCCAAAACACAATTGCTCTTTCTTGGTCAGTCTTAACAAAAACAAACTCTGCACTGATTCTCTGGGTATGCCTGCATATGCTTGTAATTGGAAACACAGCTGACAGTTCAAGTATTTGCCCTTTAAAGTATCCACTCAATCTCTTTGTTCTTATGTGTAAGTACTAGTCATTCAAATCAAAGGAAACTTTCAGCATAAGAGCTTACATTCTAAGCAATATTTTAATGACTTTACAAATTATTTATTTATAAAAATTATTTACTTTCCCTGTCATGCTAGTGGCTTGGAAGTATTTAAATACTTTGCTTAATCATTTAAACATTAATGCAAAGTTTTGCTAATTATCTTTTGAACAACTGGCCTTACAGCCCAGTTTGCAGTGGAATTTTACTATTAATATATATTTTTGTTAAAAACCAAATTCTACTTTCCTTTATTTGCAAAGTGTACTTTGTTGCCAAGACCAAAAAGCACCATAAAGTTAAAGCTGGGGAAGAAATAAATTATAGTTTTGACTGTTACTCAGGTTTGGCGATACCTTCTTTATTTAGTCTCATGTTTCTAAACTAGACAATGTAATAGAAGTTGCTACTTAACACTCTAAGACAGCATCTGTCCAAAGTACATTTGTAATGATTTACTTTAGTTTTGTAGCCGTGCAAAGCTTTTAAGTTGTTGTCTGTAGACCGCAAGACAATACTTTGACAGTACGTGGAAACCTGTTGCATCCTGTAGTATGGGCTTCTTCTCGGTTCCATCTAGTGGATGGTATTTAAAAAATTGTAAAGTGGATCCCATGAGCATGATTTGGAAGGATACTGTCCCAGAAAATCTGGCATGTTCATATTATGAACAATACAGAGAAAGGTGAGACTTTTCTTTAAATTCAAACACTGGGGGACTTCAACGCTAAGCTGTATATTCCCTAAAGCCACAAATAGGCTGGATATATATCCACAATTTAGGCTGGATATAAGGAAGAAATTCTTTACAATGAGGGTGGTGAAACACTGGAACGGGTTGCCCAGAGAGGTAGTGGAGACCCCACCCCTGGAAACATTCAAGACCAAGTTGGACAGGGCTCTGAGCAACCTGACCTAGTTAGTGGTGTCCCTGCTCGCTGCGGGGGGGTTGGACTAGATGACCTCTAAGGGTCCCTTCCAACCCAAAACTTTCTATGATTCTATGATTCTATGAAAATATTAAAGCCGTTTCCACTGTATTCTAATACAGGAGAAGGGAACACACAGCAATGAGAACATTTCAGAAGATCGTACCACGTTGACGCTTATTAATATATATACACAAATATGTGCTAAAGCTAATGCACCCAGCTTGTTAGTACCTCTCAGGAGTCACCTTCTTCACAACCATGGGTTGGTAAGTAATAGCCTTCTTGTCTTTGATGCCAGTGTAACTGAAGTCCGAAGGAAGAACACCAAGTTCAGCAGCCAAGAAGCCAATTGCCTCTAATGTCTCTAGATTTTCCTTCTGAAGGGTGAAAGCTGAAACAATCATCTCAGAATTATTAGGAATTTGCACTTCTAAATCATACAGATGTTCTGCCATGGCAGATGGGCAGATTCTTCCCTTCAAACTATAGTAGCATGGAAGCTGCAAAGAAACAGTCCTCCCACCCACCAAGACGAAAGGAAATGGGACTTCTGCAGTATTGAAAGAGAAAAATAAAGGCACAGTAAACAAAACTCTTGGAACAAAAAGAAACCCCTGCTGCCTTTAAAAATAGTACTTGATAAAATGCAACACAATTCAATGAACACCTATTGACTTATTCCTAGAAACATACTCTATATCAGAAACCAACTGCTTTAAAGAATGAGATCATAAATCAAATTTGACCTTGCTAACTTGTCCAACATCTACATGCATGTTCTAAAACCCCACAGTTACTTTCAAGGGAAGGCTAGAAGACACGGAATAACACAGAGTTAGTGCTACAACCAAAAGAACTGTACCCGTTATCACTGAACGGTTTGTGTAAAATCCCTGCAGTAACCTGATTCACCATCTCATTCTCCAGTGACGTAACTACACTGCATTAATGATGATTTATTTCAGCACAAACAATGGGTCAACCAGGCCTACACATCACATAAAAATGATTCCAAGTCTCACTCTTACTAAAGAACACTGTAATACCTGACACTTTCACTAAAAATGTAGTATTTACCTGTATAAAGATCTTGTTTTTCCTGGAAACCACCAGCAGACCTTTTTCTGGACCAACGTTTTTCTCGAAATCGTACCATTATTGACATATTTGGCTGATCATTGACATCTGTCCCAGTAAAAGATTTTGTTTCTAAAAGTTTTCCAAATTTTCTATTGATAAAGTGGTGAACTACTTTTCTGTGCTCTTTGTTTGCATCAGGCTCAAAAGAAAATGTAGAATTTTCTAGCTTTGCATCTAAAAACTTAAAGAAATCACTTGTTTCCTTTTCAGTCACTAACTGACAAAGTTCTCTGTAATCGGCGTTTCCTCTTACAATCATTTCGTTGCCTTTTGTAACAGTGACTAGAAAGGGGAATTTCTGCCTAACGGCACTGTGTAAATCAGCTCGCCTTCTCTTCTCCAGCACAGGCCCCAGCGAGAGCTCCCCAGCGCTCGCATCGCCATTACTTCCCAGGCCCCACGCGCCCTTCAGCTCCCTCGCAAACTTCTCAAGCAGCTCGCTCGTGGGTTCGCCCAGCAGCGTGTCCAACCCACCGGCCTGCTCCGGGCCGGACCTCAGCCCAGGTTCGCCCTCAGGGGACGGAGGGCAGCGGCCTGGGTGACCCTCAGCGGGGCTGGGCGGTGGGCCGCGGCCCTCGGCGCCCGCAGCCGGACGCTCCCGGCTCGGCCTCTCGGGCTGCTGCGGGCAGGGCCCGCTTCGCCCTGCTGACGCTTCGCCGGTGTCCCAAAGCGATTCAGGTGGCCGGGCGTCCCCGGGCGAGCGTTCCTCGGCCATGCCGAGCTCCGTCACCACGAAGTCGTTCGGGGAGTTTTTGATGGTGCCACAGAAGCCGGCGTGATCGGTCGCGTAACTGAAGGACCGGAGCATGGCTCCCAGCCAGAAACCGCGACACCTGCGAGAGGAGAAAATGAAAAAGG
>Ga0065711_1032290_pt1 | contig 27607 bp, 21 predicted proteins | sample Hoacrofraction12_FD_59098 | JGI IMG/M metagenome (GOLD analysis project Ga0065711, IMG submission 59098) | Hoatzin crop microbial communities from Cojedes, Venezuela - Epithelial fraction 12 v2 (version 2) | ecosystem: Host-associated > Birds > Digestive system > Esophagus > Crop | place...
CCCAGCCAGTCATGTCATCGTAGAAAGCTATCAGATTGGTCAGGCATGATTTCCCCTTGGTGAATCCATGCTGACTACTCCTGATAACCTTCTTTTCTTCCACTTGCAATGTAAGCAATGTAGCAAAGTATGACATATTCATACTGATCAGCTCTCCACCAGCCAAAGCCAACTGGCAGCCATGCCACCTCAAGCAAGATCCTTTTCAGAACTCTTTGGCTGAACCTCCTGACCCTGAGCATGAATGACTAGGTGGGATATCTTTGGGAAAGACCTCCATGCTGGTGACTGGCTGGGCCCCATGTGGGAGGGAGCTAACCAGTCCCTGGGGTGGGAATGGGCCAGCACTGTTTGCTCCTGGAGGCCTGTGTGCGCCCCAAGTCCATGCCCAAGGAGGATGGAGAATGGCAGACAGGAGAGAGGGTGGGCTCAGAGGGACAGCGGTAGGTAGACAGGGTTACATCCCCTTTGCGTAGTCAGTGGGAATATTCCTGAGGCTTGTACTGCCTGGGAGAGGAGAAAAAAGCTGTCGTGAAAAGAGCAGCTATTAAGCAGCCCTTGTGCTGGGACTGGACCGCATGACTGTCCTCAACTCTATGGAGGCTTTCTTCCTCCAAGGTAGAGAGACTCTTTCCTTCTGAGACTGCTTTCATCCCTGCCCAGGAGACTGTGGGTGTCCGTGGGATGCCATATCCTCATTATCTTCTATGGAAGGAAAAAAAAAACCTTCTAAAAATATTGTCTATGCCAGTATTGTCTATGCCAGTGTGACTATGAATCAGTGGTCAGAGCTGCGAGGGAGAATTACAGCGTTTTCTCCCTGTTCTTTGCTGTGGACAGCCCCTAGTCCTATGACTGGGACTAATGTCTTTTTTAGAATCTACTTCAAAGTCTCCTCGGGGGCCAGAGCCTTTCTTATGAGTTAGAAATCAACTGGTTTAGGTAAGATCTTAAGGAGTAGAAGGCGGCAATGCAATTTCAGACTCCGCAGAGGAGCTGCCAATGCAAAGGTCACACAAGGTTGTGGTTAGTCCCACTGCGTGTTGCAATGGGCTTTGTGCATTAGTACAGACTGGGATTACAGCAGGGCCAGCACAGAGCGAGGGAAGACGTGGATCCACCCTGTAGCCCTGTGGTTTTCGCAAGTTTTCTGGCACTGGCCTCTGTTCCAAATCCTAAAGGAGCTCTCATGGAGACCTGCCATCCTGGTTCAAAAAAAGGGGTAGGATTTTATTCTCAATAGCACCGTTGAACTACATGGAAAGTAACCACCACCCACAACCAATTACTACTAAGCACCTATAGACTGCTTGAAATCTATAAAGAGCTCGATAAGTGCTCACAGTAACTCATAGCCTTTATTTTCTCTTTTCTCATATGATATGAGACCAGTTGAAAACTTGTCCTCCTCCATCTCCAAGGAGAGATTATGTCTTTTTCCAACGCTCCAGCGATTTTAGCCTGCTGCCTCACTAGATGCTGGGGAGTGGTGATGCTAAATCACATCTCCCAAAAAAGCCTTTATCCTCTGCGTGAATTAGCTGATAGCTTCCTTTTAACTGATGCAAGTCAAAACAATGTTTTAGCTGGCAGAATTATGTGGAATTCTGCCTCATCTTTTTTTTCCTCCCATCAGCAAGCTAGTATTTCCCCAACAAGTCCCCAGATCTGGCAGTTTTCCAGGGTTTCCCTTTCTGGTAGACAGCAATGAGGAAGGGAATCTCATCTTGCTGCCAGCTCACCCACTTACAATATGCATCAGGGAGGGATCAAAAACCCTTTCCTTCAACTGCCTCAGAGCAGAGAAGGAACTGGGATTTCAGCTGGAGGCTCTGTCTGTGAGATATGGATCATCAAGACTTGAATTAGAGAGCAAATACGCCCCTTTGCTTTTCTTCCTTCCTTTTTTCCCTTCATTAAAGTGAATTTAAGTCCTGGTGACAGGTAAGGCACGGATAGCCCTTGAAAGGGAGATGCATTTATCTCCCAGACAGGTGCTGTCTCGTTTCCCTCTCTCTCTGCTCTGGTCCCTTCCAGGGTGGAGGTACAATGGCGAGACAGAGAATATTTCAGCACCCATGATCGCTCGCTCTTGGCTGGCTCTGCCAGCCTGGATGCCAGTTGTGGTGGTGGGTTTTGCATAGCTGTGGGTCTGATACCAGTTTAGCTTGCCAACTGCCAGCAAAAGCTGTGTAACTTGCAACTCCACAAATGCCATGCCAGCATCTGCTTCTCATCCTACAGTGTTTTAAATAATGCACATTTTCAGCTGTCTTCCCCTTCCTTCCTAATTTCAAAGCACAATTTGATGGTTCCATGTATTGCTCGGAGATGCCTTTGCAGGCTGCGCAGTCCATGTGCAAGGCAAAGCTGGTCAGGGACCTGCAAGATTTCACACGAACTGTGCCTCTGGCACGATCGTGCATCGAAGCAGAAGAAACCCTCAGCTGCGAGGACTCCTACAGCTTGTGGAATGCGTTAATTAAACAAGCGTCTCTGGAAGAGGTAAAATGGTAGAGGACCTCTGCAGATAACTTGGCAGCTCCCTAATACAGTATTCACGGCTTCGAGTCTCTTAGGAAAAAAACTGAACAGGCCTTATAGAGGGTTTTTTAAAGCTCTGCTTTCCGGTAGGAATATAATTGAAGAACGCCGTGAAGGCCGTGGAAGCATGCTGCTCACAAGCAGAGAAAAGATTAAATTCTGTGCTTTGTTTGGGGTAAATTGCTGACCTTTGTCTTCAGCATTAAAGCCATCTGAAGAAAACCATTCCTAGCACACAGCAAGATGAGTTGCTTTTGCTGCATTCTTTCCTGCATACAGTGTAATAGTTTAGTATGAATATAGCTGGAAAAAAAGGAAAATTGAAAGCATAATTCATTTTGAATGGCATGATGTAAGAGGTGATTTCTTTTAAGGAGCTAGAAGGCAAAGGGATGAGCGTTAAATATTTTAAGTGGGCTCTTGGAACAATCCCTTAATGGATTTTTTTTCTCCTCCCTTCCTTTTTACAGCTGTAAGATCTATGTTTCCTGCTAGTTCTCTTTTCTTTTTATTTATAGACTTTAAAATCTTAATCAGAACAATTTTACCTATCAGGTTATAAAAATACTCTATCTTCTTTACCACAATGCCAATAAGCATTTGCTTCTTCAGCTCAGTAACAGTTCCCCATTCTGCATTCTGGGCAGATTTACTCCATATCAGAACAATTTCTACCCACTGAGTCAACGTCTTAAGGCACAACCTCTTCCTGCCGTGCTACGAACTAAATATTTCCTATAGTGGCCTTATAATTTCCCAAATTTCTCCTCCCCCTTCAGAGCCTGGGAAAGCAGATGGACCCTACAGGATGACCTGGAGGTCGTGAAATCCAGGCTGTTAGAGTTGAAGTGGGGAAGCGCATTCCGGAGGAGACAACCCTTCCACCAGGAGCGTTTGTAGCTTGGGCTGCTCTCCAACCCACACCGCTGAGCTGATACTGAGCTCTTCAAGTGATTGCAAGTGACATGGCCTGGGGCACGGAGACAGCAGATGTCTGGTATTTAGGTTGTTATGGCTCGGTGTTTTCCACTCGAACTGGAACTCAACTGCTAGCTAATGACAGTCACGGGGACCCTGTGCAGCACATGTCTTGAACAGGGCACCTGGGAAGAAAAATCCATTGAAAAGCATCGTGCTGCTCTCAGGCATTTGAAAGGGGAGACAGCGTGCGGGAAGCCGGCAGAGGCATGAATCACTGTAGAGAGGGCCATATTCAAATGTCAAGCCCACAGTTTTCTCAGCAGTCGTAAGGAGACAACCACTTGGCAAATCCAACCCAGCCCTGAACCTGAGTGACAAAACAGCCCCCTTTGGTCTGGCCTCTCATAAATGCTGGCTTTTTCATTATGTTTAAGTAAATCAGTTTTATTTCTCACCCCAGGCTTATAAGCTCCAGTTATGTCCCTGAATCATACTGGATTGGGCTGTTACTCAGCTGCCCTACAGCATATCCAGTGCTGTCCAGATCTGATGAACCTTCTGTCCCATCAAAGCCTGAAACGTGAAAGAGAGCTAGGAATGATGTGGATCTCCCAGGGAAGTCCTTGGGTCAGAGAATCGGTGTTTGGCATCGCTCTGCAGCTTCTGTCGCTGAAGAAAGGGAAGGCCGTGTGGTCAATGTGCTGTAATAAATATAGCTGACCTATCTGAAAGGACTGCTGTGGGCAAGTGGTCATCTGTGGCAAGGAGGAGGCTATCAGTCAACACAAGGAATGTGGCCTCTGAGTCATATTCAGACCTAGAATCAAACAGAACGGGGTTAAAGAGTCTGAGAACAACAGAGCTACGGCTGTGGTAACAGATCGTGCTCTAATTCAAGGCAATGGGAGCTGCATACAAAAACTGTAATCTCTCAGGCAGCATGAGGCTGAAATGAGTAGTAAAAAATTAATGCCACCATGGAAACACATCATCAAAAGGCAAAACCAAATCAAGAACAAAACCAGCACCACAACAGGCATTCCAGTTTTGTACTGCTGGAAGCTCTCGTGATCTCTTGATTGGGCAAACCGAAGCCGTTTGTCCAGAGCCCAGGCAATCCATGAATTACAGGTGTAATTTCAGGTGGTTTCATGCAGCGTGCACAGGAACAGCCATAGAAGAGTGGCAGCGTAGGCTCATTAGGAAGTAGGAGGAGCAACTGATGTTTCTGAAGGGTTACACCCAAACCAAAGATGAACATGCTATGGTGTTTCGTGGTTTTGCCCATTGCAGCTGGGGTAGCCTAGTAGGCATTTGCTATCTCAAAGTGCACTTGCACTGTCATTTCATGGTGTCAACCTGTTCTACTTAAGTAGAGTGCTACAAAGTAGATCTTACTTGGACCTTCTGGACTCTAATTTGCAGCGTATAACTTATGCCACTATTAATTTTAGAAAAAGGATATTTTAAGGCTTCATTTCAGACATTTCTTGTTATTAATGACCTACTGTAGCTCTTTGAAACTGCTACTCTTACCCAGAACTCAGCTGCCAACTGCTCATAGACACTGAGAGTTGTGGGATCCAAAAACGAAGTCAGTGCCTTCAGTGTAGATGGACTGATGCAGAGCTGTGCAGCTGTGGTGTGACACCAGACACAAGAAATAAAAAGTGGTCTTTGTCTTAACTGTGGGCTGTAAAAAACTCAGAGTTTTTGTTAATCAGTGATTTCTTACCTTCCCTTGATTTGAGGAACCCAGATATATTCCAACTGAAATGGGGATAGCTACATGAGAAATTTAAAGCCAAGTAAACCAGGCCCTGGCCTTGCTTACTGAGTGTTTAGAAGTCTTTGGGCTCCCCTGAGTACAGGTTGAAAGACATGCTCTATTTCAGGTGATTTTAGTTTTCTAATCAGAAAATTATGTGAAGGCTGGAGTGAAGAATACCGGAAAATCTGATAAGAAGTAGATCACAAGTTCAAATGCCACACAAGAATGCTGAATTTTGAAAAAAGAGAAGCAAATCATTTAAATTAGATAAACTGTCTGATTAGGAGAACTACACAGTATCATTTTTCCCAATGAAATCAATAAGCTTTGTGTGAATTCTTGGAGTATCTTGGAATATATGTAAACTTTTCACAAGGATGGATGAAGAGGGGAATTATCTGAATACAAATATGTGAGTATGAGAATACCTTCAGTGAGGCTGTGCCAAGGGTAGGACCAAGTGACAGAAAGGATGAAATCAGACTGTCAACACAGGCACCTAAGACAAGCGAATGCTGTCTTGGGTCTGTTCAGTGGAAATATCATTTGTGAGAGACACAAGCAGATTATTCCACACTAGAGCCAGGTTTTGCCACCCTTCCTGAGGTGGGTGGCATCAGTCTTGATTGATGAGAGTAACAAACACCAGTTTTCTTAATTGTGCCGGAAATTTTATGTCTTCCTTCTGTCAGATCTTTGCTGACTTGCTGCCTGTATTTGCACAAGCTATTTTCATTGAACAGTGTAATTTGATTCTGGGAAAATAAATCAAAGAAAAGGCCTATGATATAGATTAGCCTCCCTCCCACAACCTAAATTGCTGTTGGCCAATTGGCACTTGCAGAAGTTGCCCTCATGACATTTATTACCTATTGTGTAGTTGTGGAAAGAATTGCCCGATCCAATCCTATTGAATCGCAGACTCCATGCTTCCTCCAAGTCCCTCGCAGAATACAGCAACTGGCCAGCAGCAGAGCTGTGTTCACAGCTGTGCAGATCTTGGCATGATGACATCATGAATGAATGTAGGATGCTAACCAGCATCTAACCTTGTCCATTGTTGCCTTCTGGTTTTGCTCTACTGACAGCCTTTTCAAACACATTTTGGTTGCTAATTCAGTATATGACAGAAAGTAGTTGGAGTGTTGATGACACCCCATTGCAAAAATGATGCATCATGCAGGAATGAACACTATAAAATAATTAACTTCAGGATATGATAATTTGTCTTCCTTTCTCCAAGGAAGAGTCCTTTGACGTTAAGAGCATTGGACACATAAGTTTGATACATTTTGGTGCCTTCAACTCTTACTCTGCGATTCAGATATTTTTGTTTTCCAAGGCATTGATCATAGTGAATATTGCACATTTCTTCCGTCTACACAAAATCTCACTACCTCTTCTGTTGTTATTTAGGCCTTATAAGTAGTGTACCTATTGAAAGTGCTGTTTGATGTCATCATGTCTAATAGAGAAACATACCAAGAGTATTTAGTTCCATTTTTAATTCTCCTTCGAATGTGTCTTCTGATAATGGTAGCCTGAAATAGCTGGGGCCTGGACTTACTGCCTTTGGAAGGCACTGGCAAGCCTATGGGTAGTAACAGTCTAAATTGTGTGTTACTCTCAACAGTAATGAATTAATTATATAGCCTAAACATTTTTAATAGTAGATTTAAATGCAGATTGCTAATACTTACAAGAACGATATATAGTTCTTATGAGTTTCTCCATTAGATACAATTCCACAGTCTAACCTTAGCAGATGTGGAATAGTGTCTCCAGATGCTCTTAATATTTTCCATTCCAACTTCACTGATAAATTGAGTGTTCCTTTGCACAATATAGTGCTACATCTGTTTTGATACCAGTATTGCTATGGGCTATGGCAGACAGAAGTTAAAGGATTCTTTTTTACCAAGTGCTCCACTATGATTGCAATGAACAATATTTTAATATTCTTCTGAGAATTAAAAGTATTAAATAAGTCAATGGTATGGCAGAGTCACTGACCTTGACTGCAGAGTGTCTCGAAGTAATATCTGCAAGGTTTTCACGTCTACTTCCTTTCTGTTTAGCTTGTATCTGTGGATGGGCTATTTAAAGAAGATTGTTGTCCAGATACCAGACTTCAAGACCAGTGAACTTCCTTGAGCTTAAGCAGCACATGAGATTTACAGCTAATTTGAGATAGTGACATCCAGAATAGCAATAGAATTCTTGTTAGAGACCTTCAGCGGTTATCAATGGAAAATAAACAGTTTGGCTAGTCCCTGTGAGTTTATAGATAGAACAGGATGGGAATATCATGGTATGAGTGAAAACAGGCACACACAAGGCATGTCTACACTAGTTTGCAAATGCCTATGGGGTTCTGTCTGGAATAACAGAGGTCACACAGAATAAGAAAAAGCCTCAAAGCCTGTTTGGTTATCACATTTTTCCAGTCGTTGCAACTCTGCTGAATTCAATGGAGCTAGACCAACAAAATTGAAGTAAATGCCATCATGAGATGGGCATTCAATTTTTGTTATCTTAAAGATCTTATTATCTCTCTGTTGGTTGGTGAATTGCCATAAGGCACACTACTATCTTAACTTTGAGGTTGGAAGGAGCCAATCTGTATTCCTATTTGAACAGGAAATATGGAAAGGAAATATGAGCAAAGGAAGAAAGGGGAGAGATCAGATTAGATTAGATTAGATCAGATCAGGAGAAAGGAGGAGAGAGTAGGATGCAAGAAAAGTAAAGATAGAGAGAGGCAGATAGATAGACAAGACCAGAAATAGTATGGCCTGAGCGTGTAAAGCGATAGTACAGAAAGACTGCAGTAAAAAAGGATGGGTAGAAAAAGGAAAAAGAATAGACAATTATGAAATTCAGTAAACGTGCGGTAAATGTGTTTAGTTTTGTTTTAAAGCAAGTCAGCCATACTCACTGTGTTGACTATGTGATTCAGAAGTGGTTTGGCCACATCTTAAAAAAAAGGAAAGAAAATTCTCCTGGTCTTTGACAAAGGACGAGGTGACAACCTTCCAAGCACCCTTATTTCCTTTCATTTAAGCTTGGCATCAAAAAAATGGGGAGGTTGTCATCACATTCAGAGTGAGTTCATTTGAGAGCACGGTGGTACACAGAAGTGAAGCTGGCCAACAGAACAGGGAGGAAGAGAAGTCTTTTGCAGACAGTTGTTTTCCTGTGGGACATATCTGGGACCCTCCGAGGCAAAATATGCTTGCGTTCATCCACAGCAAATGTTCTTCAAGTGCTATACCACATTTGGGAGTTGCAGCCAGGATCAACACTTGATGTCACCCAGGACCTGTAAATTCTGGTCTATGTAATTTGCCATGTGTGGGACCATCAGATGAGATCTTTTAACTAAGCTTGTGTCTGCTCTGCTTGGACATTGCAGTCTATATGGCATTTCTTATTGGGCATAGGATGTTAAATGTAGTGTCCTGGCAAAATTCCAGCCTGGGTGTTTATATTCTGCTCACTTAAATGCCGCTCTTGGATCATTATATGAGAGCAACTGTGGAGCTTGTCCTTTGCAAGTGATGAATATGCCTCTCAGACCTGCTTTATGGGGAGGCACATCAGCTCTCCTCTGAGGACCATGAATTCGTGATTCATGTTAATAACAGTAGCATGCACCAGACCAGACCTTGTGGATTTTTTCCTTTTTTTTTCTTTGTAATCTCAAGGTTTATTTGCTTACTCTTGCAGTATCATTGATTTCTCTACTAGTGTTAGTGTCCCTGAATTATCACATCATGTATCTCCAGCATGCTGCCATACCAGAGATCCACGTAATGGGTGAAGGATAAAAAACATATCTTTTAAATCATGGAAGTTTCTCAAACACATCTTTCTTAAAGAGGCTTGTTTAGTCTGTTTCTGTTTTGCCAGAACGTCTGTTTTTAGGGAGTCTCCTCTTTTACTTGAATAAATCGTGATTCTTTTTTGCTACATCAATAGTAGCAGTTGAACCTAAGAAAACTTGGAAGGTGGTGCCTACAGGCATCCAAAAGCAATGAATATTTATTCGTATTCTCTAAACCTTTCCATGCACCGGGGCAGGACTGTCTTGTTTTTCTGTGTTTACTCAGTGCCTAGCACCATGCTCCCCCTCTTATGATCTTGGTCCTCTGCCATGATTAGGCATTAGCATGGCAAAATAATCTTTATTAGTAATAATGTTACATATCAATAACAGGAAGAGTGAATGAGGAGGCAGGACTTCGCTTTCCCTGCTTTGCTCCTCTGGGAGATTTGTCAGGCAGATCTCTCTGTTCCAGCAAGGCAATTCTGCAAGGATGAAGTAGAGGTCTACTCCTTTCTTCTCTTATAGTCTTATATCAGTGAAGCGGTCACTGATTTCCCCTTGTAAAGAGCTGAGTGGGGTACCCAGTATGCTGTGCACACTGCTCACACTACTTTCAATATTAAAATGCATACGTAGAAGTGCTGGAGTATTCCCACTGGAGTTTCCCACTTAAGGCTGAAAGATAACCCAAACCATACCTTCATGAAATACAGAGTTCTTCCTCCACCGAATCTGCTTTGCTAACACTATTCCCTCTTTGCAGGCCATTACCAGGTATGTATTTCATTTTTTAAACTATTGATTGAATTACCTTATTTTCTAAGTGCAAAGAATGGTGGAAATTATTGAGCTGTAGAGCAGTGTGTTGGATTGGCCACATCAGGCATACTGACCTATTGAAAAGTAGCACGATTCTGGGTTTCACATAAAAGAGATGTGTGCTATGGGGTGGAGAAGCAGTTATAGATCTCATTAAGGCCAAGTAAATGTGTGTGCCATTTTATATTTCCGATTTATTTTTACCTGGAACATAAGTAATTCAAGAAGCTAGTTGCACAGGTTATATTTTTAGATAGTCCTGGGCCCAGCTGAGAAAAGGAAAGCTCGTCATTTCCTCGTAGTTGGGTTGCAGCGAACAGAACAATGGTTTCTAACTGAAGACTGAAGCCTTCTTACATAAAGTAATTGCAGGCTGGAGTTCACACATGAAGAACACGTCTTTAGATGTATTCCAAAACAACACAACAGAAATACTGTGTTGTAACTTGCACAACGTGCACCCCTGTTTCCCAACAGTTTAGTGCACACTATTACCAGCAGAATGCAACACCATAGCTTTACTACCAAATTCATTGTGTGAATTAAACACACCCAAACAACCTCAAGTTGCCTTCGGATCCCTTGACTGACAATCAGTAGAGCTGAATGTCTGTTTTTCACAAGGGGATGGCCTCGTTAAGAGGGTCAAAAGTATGTTAAGGCTGATCCTGATCATGCAACAGGCAGTAAAATGATCTTGCCCTGCAAGTGCGGCTTCCTACATTTTCTTCTTGACTTCATCTCCACAGATGAGATCAGTGGAAAGGAAGATGGGGAGGGAATAGTGTGGAGATTGCAAAACATGCTGGGAGAAATGTACTTTTCCATGCATGTCTTGCTTGCTGGACTGCACATTCCTCTTTCCCTGATGACAGTATTATATGCTGCGTTTTGCTGGTAGCTAGGCAGCTACCCAAAGCAACAAATCCAGGTGCCAATGAAACTTTCCATTGACTGAAGTGGGTTCAAGGGCAGCAGTAACAACTCACAATTCAGTCTCTTCTGAGGCCACAACACAAGGTCCCATACAATATTTTTAACTGCAAATTATTCCAAAATCTCTCTCAAAACATAATCTGTACTTCATGCTGCGTATCTGTACCAAGGATTTAGAAGCAAAATGGGTTATTAGTACCTAATTTACATTTTATATTTTATCCTTCCTGGCAAGTTAAAGCTGTGGTCAATGGTTCGGCCCCAAATGGCCTTTCATTACGCAGGCTGTCCAGACATTCATAACCTTATGAGTCCTTACCCAAGAGGATCATATTTGTGCCAGAAATATTGAGAGAAGAGAGCGCTCATGTGGAATATGCATAATGTAAGAACTAAATGGAGTTCAAGGAAAGTAAGATAATATTAATCCCTGATAAGCAGATAGAGATGTTTAACTATTACAGATCATAAAATTATACCAAACATTGCAAAAATCTTACGAAGTGTCTCTTCTTCTTCTTCCTCATATTCTGCTGGTTTATGTTTATCTATTTAGGCTGAAAAAAATCTCTGGAAAAGAAGCTGCTTGTGTTTTGATTCCCATATAACCCTCAAAGAGGTAAAAAACCCTCTCTGAATTTTCTAGTCAAGCCTTCTGAATTCAGTGAGACTACTCACAGGTCAAGATCCTAAAACATCAGCAGGCAGGACAGAACTGGCCCTGTAACGCATCAGAAATAATACAGATGCTCTTCCCAAAGCCAAACCTTCTGAGTAAGGGTTGCTGTTACTAGTGGGCTGGGTCGCACCATCCACTGTTAAAGTTACCTAACATTGCACGTTACAAGATTAAGATTTTGCCAGATTTATGTAGACTGACATTTTCCATGCTGTGTGTTTCCTGTACTGTATATCCTTTTTTGTTTTTGTTTTTTTTTCATCAAAAGCAACAGGGTGAAAGCGGCAGCCAGGACCGATCAGAAAGACAAAGAAGCAGCGTGGGTCCCCTGAGGAAATGAGCACTGTAGGCTTGGGGGTGAACTAACAGCACTATAGCTATTCCCCGAAATATTCAGGCTAAGTGTGAGATAGTTTATTCCACTTTCAGGTGAGGTTAGTTACATTGCATATTGCTGGGGGAGTTCACCAAATTTAACTGTATTTTGCTGCAACTCATCTACCTATACATCCTCGTAGTTGAAAAGGAAAGAGGCAACACAGGGTGCATTTCAGGGAAGGTTCCTGCCCTGAGGATCTCTAAATGCGTTCCCCTCCAGTGAAAGAAACTTGCCACTTCAGACTGAGATGCAAAGACTTAGCAGATGTGTCCCAAAGGATGTCCACTTGGAGAGCTGTTGCAGAGCTGCCAGTATGCAGTGGTTTCATACCCCACTTGTACTGCTGCACAATATCTTGCCGGTGTAGGAGAAGTCCTGGGGTCAGATAGGTGAGGGATTTGGGACCCATTATCTACAAAGATTGAGATTGGATGTAGAAGTGGTAGGAACTTACTCATCTTAGGGGAACTGGAATGGAGAGGCAGTGCTGCTGGGAGCGATGGTGAGAAGTTGGGGAGGGAAGGTGAAAAAAAAAAATGGGGAATTGTGGCCCAGAGAGACCCTAGAACTGATGATGATCAACTAACACAATTTACAGCTCCTTTCCAATCTCCCAGCAGCACAGGTGGATACAGTGACATCCCTGTTTCAGCTCTGCTGGTATGGGTATCAGTATGGGTGTCAACATGATGGAGTTTCTGTTTCGAAGACAACTTAGGAAAGAGCTAAGGAAAAGCTCTGATGAAAGGACATTCTTCAAGTTGCCAAGTCAAAAGTTCCCGGCCTTTTGTGTGAGTTTTTCCTAGTGATCAAGGGCTTCTTTGCTGGTCCACAACAATTTTTTTTCTCCAGTTTTCTAGTTCCTTAAAAGCTAAGGAAATAAAACATGCAAAAATACGTGTTAAAACAATGAGCACCTAAAATGGATTTTGAATTAAGACTGCCTATGCAGCTTAAATTCGTATCTCTGTATACATCACCTACTTAATTTTCTTCCCCGGAGCCCTAATGCACTCAGTTCAAAAGACTGAGTTAGTCTGGGGATGAAACTGGGTTGTCTAGTAAAGGAGGATAGAATGACAGACTCATTTATTGCATGAGGTAAAAGGTGTGTGATAAACAGGGATTTTCAGCATCAAAGGAAATTGTCTCATGGAGAAAGCAGTTGAATAACACACTAGGGAACTAGGCAGGGATATGCTCTGGTCAAACTAGGTCTTCTAAGATGCCAGGCAAGTCACTTCAAATGGGTTTTTCACAGTTGGCCTCTAATTGTGCATTTATCATTTTCTGAGTAGCTGTGCTGAGATTTTTGGGTCTCACTAGTAACATCTGCAGATGAAGCAAATGGAAGATTGGTTGTGAATGGAGAGAACAGCATATAAAGTTAAATACATGGAAAATCAAGTTACACCAATCAGTGGATACTTTTTACCTTAATCTTCATGTGTTTAAATTCCCCGTCTGTAAAATCGGACTAATGACATCCTCTTTGTCTCCCAGAGGTGGTGTGAAAATAGATCCATGAATACGTGTGAAGTATTCAAAGGCTACAGTGGAGAATGCCACAGAAAGGTCCACAGGGAAATGAATCATACTGTCTTCGGAGCAGACCTGACTGGTGTGCTGTAAATAAAGTCTAGGGCCACACATTGAACCAGAGGAAAAAACGAAATGCTGAATAGCTGCTCATTAAGTAAGCACTGTCCGTTCTGTGCGTTGAATGAGGCGAAGGTCCTGTGGGAAACACGGTTTGCAGTGATGTAATTAAAGACTGTACCAGAACGCACACACAGTGAGGAATGACATTCAGGCTACACAGGCAACATTAATTTAGGTTTTTCCTAGGTTTTGAGGCTTAACTTCGCAACCTCAATCACGTTCCTTTAATAATTTGGGGTGTGTCAACGTAACACTGCAGCTGAATTCTTCCTTGTGGAATATTATGTCTTGTAAAAAAAAAAATATTCTCTAATCAAAAGTGAATGTGTTGCATTACTTCCTGTTTGCTTCCCATGCTGCTACGGTTAATTGCTTCTTTCCTGCGGGTGGAATGAAGACTGCTGAAGTCCAATGGCCTCAGCCATGGGCTGCTTATTCAATGTGGCATGTAAGCAGCAGGGATTTCCTTGTCCCTGGCTAGAGACCTGCATACTTTACCTCTTCCATGCAAGTAGGATGAAATTAATCAGTGTTGGTTTTCTCAGCAAGCAATGAAATTTCAACCGCTGTAATGTCGGAGGAGGAAGACTCCTCAAAGGGGACCAGGAGAAAATGCATGAATGAGAAGTTCCTGCCAAGATATGAACACTACGCTTGAGTGTGTCTGAAATGTTGGGCGCAGAGAGTAAATAAGCCCCATGACAGGTCTAGCCTAAATACCCAGCACTTCAATGGCAAGTAGCCCATACTTTCACCGACCTTGGCATCGTGACGAGGATAATATTTTTGCAAGGATGAACTGCACTCGAACAATGTCCCTAATGTTTCAGTGTTGTTGCAAACATGCTTTCCTTTCAGATTGGCCATGTGGGTCTTCTTTTCCATCCCTTTTTTCCCTTTTCCTTTCATAGAAGTACATTTTATGTGTCTGCTGAAGAGGAAAACCCTGTCTTCTGTGCAATTCCTGGGCTCGCCTGAGGACTCAGAAGACCATGCACCTCAGTCCTGGGAATGTAGGTGTTAACCCTTAGCTGATAGTTCCCTTCCAGCCTGGCTCATTGTACTTACTGTTCCCATACCTCACTCTCACAGGACAATCTGCATATCCCTAAGGGTATCATTTCACAGGGCAATCTTGACTTCCGTATTTTGTGAACTCCCAGCAACCACTGCACTCATTAATGAAGTAGCAGGAGCAGTCTAGCTGTGCAGATGGGCCACAGAATATTGCTGGTGAAGCAACAGCTTGCTCTAAACATCTGAGCATCAAAAAGCCATATACAGCATCTACCCCACCCGTTCTGCACATCAGCATGAAGGTACAAGCACAAGAGGCTACTCTTTTTTGGTGGCAGCGTTGAAAGGGCAACCAGAATCTAAGTGGCTGCCCCATAAGTGATCTTTTTCCCCAGGAAAAGGGTCCTAAGAGCTGTTGATCTCTGACCATCACTTCACGTTTATGGACACAGAGCTGATGCTTCACACAGAGAGAAGGCCATGTCACCCAACTGAAAAAAGGCAGCGTGAGCTGTTGCAGAGTTCCCACAAGCGGAAATAAGCCCAGGCCTATTTCTAGCCCGATCCACCCCACCTCCCTATATGTTCTTGACCAGAATAACCTGGGAACAGGTTCTCAAGGGACTAATGGCATCTAGTTGTGATGCTGCTCTTACCACACCAGTGTTCTTCCTTGCCACGTGTCGGTCTGGTATAGAAGTTTGTGAGACAACCGGATTAGATTTCAGTCAGTTTTTTAATACTCTGCTTATTTTACGAAGCAGTGTGTGCAGATGTCCTGTTGATATCCTTGAGAGAAGCAGGCTGGAAGGGTGCTGGAGGACATTTCAGACATGCATCAGGATCTCAGTTATTGATGTCTTTCTTCAGATCTAACATCTACTACAAAGTGATGTTGAAGGATCATCTTCCAAGTGAGAAGTAAAATGTCTAAATATGTTTTTCAGCATCTAAATACCATAGCACTAATTATGAGGTAGGCAGCCCTAGCTGAAGTTATTTTTAATTTTGTCTTTCATCTGCTGAAATTCTTTCAATAGCTTTGGAGGTGATAGTCTGGGCTTCTTGTTTTGCAGATCTGAAAACCATTTTTTTGTGTTGCAGAACATTTGTGGCTGTATGTTGAAATTTAGGAAACAAAATATTATGGTTAAAAAATACTTTAGAAGGGTAAGACAGTATTCATATTACAGTGTGAAACTAAACCAAGAAATGACAGAAAAAATGAACAAAGATTAACTGAAAAAATAAATATATTAGAATAACCTTTAAGATTACAAAAGTTCTCACTTTGTTCCCCTGTGACAACCCAGTTTTCATAAGAATGAAGAGGAAGTTCTCTCCAAAATTTTTTTTGTACACCTGAGTAAGACTGTTCATGGTTCTTGTGTCTGGACAGCAGCTGCCATGCTCTTTACATCCATCTCAATAATTTGGTATGAAGAGATCCTTGGTACTACAGACTTCTGTCAAGCAGGAGAAAAAAATACTTTCCGTTGGCAATCCCCTCTTGCACAAGTTCCTTTTAGTGTATTTAGGGTTTCTAAACGACTTTCAAATCTCTTTTCCATTATTCATATCAATTTTGCTCAGCAGCTCAGCTCCTTCACGCCCACTCAGGGAGGGCTGTCACTCGGCAGGCAGTCAAATCAGCCTCTGAATATAAACCAAGTCAAAGTCAGTGTCTGTATTATTACAAGCAGACCACTTGTACTTGGGCAAAAGATCCAGTTAAGTGGTAATTTAGCAGCATTGTTAAAGGTCAGTGATACCCCTTTAAATTGTTGAGGATCGATTTTTTTTTTCAGTGTATTACTGTCTTTGGTTATTTAGGTTGATGATTGAGCTTATTTTGCAATTTCTTAAAGATTGGCATTGACAAACACTTAGAAAAATAACTTAACCAGTGTAAGATTGTAAACTTTTGTTGTACTCGAAGTTCAGGGTTTCAAAACATCGGGAGAAAAACTGAAAGAAAAAAAAATTAAATTTGGCAATGAAGTAACAACTAATAGCATCTACTATGTTGTTAAAGGAATCACTAATAAAATGGCTGAGATGTTTAGAACTTGCAGTGACTACTGAATGGCATGCAGAGTTAGTAATCCCCATGAATAGTTTATTATGTGCCTGTCAGCAACGTATGCTGCTTAAATATGCATTCGCAGAGTGACTGTGCTGGTGGCTACATGCATTCTGCCATTTTATTGACAACCTGGTAAAGGATGAGTCTTGATGGCTGCTTCGGTTTCTACCTAGGCTAGTTTAGTAGTCGAAGAGTAATTTTGCAGAAGTCTTTTTGTCTTAAGAAAGCGATTCACAAGATGTCTCCTTTAGTTTCCTGGAATCGAGATGTTTATTTTGTGCTATGTACAACAGCAACAGTTCTGTAGATTTCATAACCTTAAACATTCAAATGACAACTTTTAATGAAATTTTCTTTCAGCACATATTACTCGGAATATCACCAGGCAGGAGTCTAAATAACAGCACTAGACAGAGAAGAAGTTTGGTATTTCAGTTAAAATCTTTAAGACTGGACACAGAAGTCCCAAATAAGTAAAAAAAAATCTCAGTAGCTACCTTGTTTGAGGACAAACTATCCAGTTGTGTCATCCTGATCCAAAGCAGAACAAAATGAGAACAACCAAGAGTTTGTTCCCTGAAATTCCCAGGGTGCTTCTGAGGTGAGCTTTCATATTTATTTGGGGGATTTTTTCCATTCCTCTGGCCGTGACGCAGAGACATTGTTGAAAGTCATTTAAGAAGATAAAGACAAACTCCTTTTCGAGTCGGGATGGTGGTCACAGTTGTGATGTGGACAGCCCTTCCCCTGGGGCTGCAGAACAAGCACCACATTCAAGTGCTGGGAAATTTTGGTGATGGTGCCTCTTCTGTGATCAATGAGAAGTAGTCTGGAAGTCCACCATGCCCTGAACAGCTTTGTAGCCGGCCATGAAGACAACAGCTCAGACAGTTCAGTGGTCAGGAAACCTCGTCATAGGCATTGATCCAGGGACACGTGCTTTTCAAGTGTAACTTAGGGGAATGGTAACCGGCTTACTACCAGTCATTTGGATTTTTTACCTAGCAGAAGTGTAACATGCCTGTCCTTCTGTCTGTCTATCAGTCAGTCAGTTCGTCTCCCTGCTCTTTTTCGCTTCTTGTTCCCTTTCTGTGCACTGTTATTCTGACTGGTAGCCAAATGCGAAGGATATGTTTAAGAACCTGGTACCTAATAATTTCATTTGAAAAAAGATTGTAAAATATTCCTGTTGCACATTCACAATCCAGATTTCCTGATGATTAATCATGGTGCATGCATTTCCACTGTCATGCTGGTGTTGACTGTGGAGCTGAGAGACAGACTGGATGTTTTATTCGTGTAAATGGTGCTTGACAGAGTTGGGAAATCTCGGCTTGATCAAAGACCCGCTGGAACTGATGGGAATCTTTCCATCCATTTCACCAGGCTTAAAGATCACCTTCATTATTTGGAAGAATGATTTGTCGTTTTTCCCTGCACCCCATACTTCATGCAACATTATATATTTTTGCTTCTATGACTTAAAGGGCCTCAACCATTAATGGCAAGCTCCGTCTTCTCAAGCTAAACCTACTCTTGAACCTGCAGTATCTGCAGTCTGCATTTGAACTCTGGTCCTGATCAGTGACCCACGTGGAAAGGATGCAGTTGTCTGAACAAGTAACTTTTAGAAGATACCAGAAGTGTTGGAGGAGGGCTGGAATAGCTCAGCAGAGTAAGTCAGATTTTGTTAGGATGAGAATTTGTCTTCCACTGGCGCATAGCCTAGTCTTAGGGCAGAGCATTCGCTGTTTGCCATTTGACTGTGCTCCTGGCACAAGGCTGGGTGGCCAAATGTCTCCCCTGAGACAGCTAAGGGTCCCTGCCCAGGCTCTGGACCCCTGTGGATGAGCCCACAGGATCTCGTTTGATCCTCCTGCTGCTGCTAATAAAAACGGGTGGGTGGGTTGTTATCCCTCCTGCCAAAATCTTTGCCCAAAGTCAACAAAGCCACGTACGTGTTCTGGTTCAAGTACTCGTGCAAACATATTTATGCAACTGTTTGTGGGATCTGACTTTCAAATAAAATTCCATGAGCAAAGCTTCAATACAGCTGCTTTCAAAAAACAAATGAGAAGATCCATATATATCACCGAAGTGTATTTAGCTGTGAATTTGTTATAATATGCTCCAAACATTTTTTCCGTATGGGTCCAACTCTAAGGTTTGGACAGTTTCCATCGTCAGTGTAATGCTGCTGTCATGTGTGGAGTTTATCCCTGCAGCCTAATACCATGAAAAGAGTGGAAATAAGGAAAGTTATACAAAGCAAATACTGTCTTCATCTAAATAATTCCATTAGATGGTCAATGATCAGGAGATTAAATTTTGTTTGTTTTAAAAAAGACAGCTGACAAGCAGGGAAAATTAAGTTGGCAGGACTTAAAACCAGTTTGGGGTAATTCCATTGTCTCAAGTAAGCTTGATTGCATTTGTATTTTTAATTAATTAAACTTGGATAGCCAGTGCCAAAGCAACACTAGCTCGTGTAACAGCACAGATGAGGGTCTCCAAGTTTTTTTTGTAGAAAATCCTAAATTCAAGGGCAAAAAGATCAACCAAGGCCAAAGAACGTGTTCTTCCCCGGGGCTTCATATGTAATGTCTAGAGCTTTCTACAGCAATGAAGTGCTGGTTTTAACTGCAGACCGGGGTGAGCTGCTGTTTAAAATGAGGAATCTATCAAGCCATTATCCTGTCGTAAGTTGTAACAATTTCCGTATTTTATTAAAAATAAAGAAAACAGATGGAATATTTCTTGTTAGAGGGAGTGTGCTTTTGCCACCAGCAAGGGAACTTCATCCCAGCCCTTGGCAGCAGAGTTTTTCTGTCCTGCACCTGCACAGCTCCGGCCCTGCCAAGATAAACACTCTCCGAGACAGCGACTGCATCCTCGTTTTTAATCTCGGTGAAGTGCCAGGTGAAGTTATGGAGCAGTATAGCGGTCAATGTATAAAAAGACTGTTTTGTGCTCTCTTGGGCTAAATTTCCGCTCCGGAGGTGTGCGTTGCAAGTAAATAGCAAGGAGCCACAAGGCTATTCAGTAGCACTTTGGGGTCGCACACTTTAATATACTTATTCTGGCCACGCTGGTTTGAGGTGGGGCAGTGCCATTAGCCCCATTTTGTAAATGTAGCGTGCCACCGAGGTCTGCAGGACGCAGAATATGAGTTGTACTGGTAACTGGATTCCCAGGGGAGCCTAGCTGCGTGTGTTAGGCTTTTATAACGTGAGTTACTGCCGCGGGTCCTGGGAATTTTTGAATGAACTGAAATGAGGCATTTTTATTCCTGTCTTGTGTTCTCCAACAGTCTGGCTTGCTTCACTTCTAAAATGCCTTGCTGGAGACAGGGCAAATGGAGAGTCCTCAGCATCTCAACAACAGGTTTCCATATTAAAAAAAAAAAAAAACAAACCAAAAAAAAACCAAAACAACAAAAAACCAAACCAAACAAATCAAAAAAACCAGAAAAAAACCCAAAACAAACAAAAAGGACAAGAAACTTCCCTTCTGTTGCTTCTTCCCGTTCCTGCAACGTTCCCAAGTAGTCCCATGAAAAGGACATCCCTCACTACCTCACTGTACATGTATTTGGCCAGGTTCTATGGTTTAAACAGCAATATCCATGTTTCTTCATCAGAAATGGGCCCATATTCTCAGTTTCTCAAAGAAAGAAAGCTGATGTTTTTTTCACTGCAAGTACATGGGTTCCAAGCAAAGTTTATGAAGTTGTGGCGGGCCGTGACACCTCCAGTACTGAAGACCATCAAAAGATCAGAAGATAATAAGTGGGCCTGCAGAAGTACTAACACAGCCAGTCTCGGGATCTTGCTTTTGAACACAAGGATTATCTTATGTATTGAGGCATATCTATTTGAGATGGAAAACCGTCTTTTGTAGAATGCAAGAAATAATGTTCGAGATTTCCAGATTATTCTGAAATACAAGAGCAACACAGAGGCTGTTAATAATGCAATCAAAGCAATTTAAATCCTTTTAAAGCATCCACAAAGGAGCCTTTGATAAGAAGCGACTTTCATCAGCCTCAAAGACTAGGCAGTTTAGTATGTACTGTTTATCAAGTTTATACGTAGCCAGTGGTAATTCCACTTTCGGCTGGAGAAGAGCAGCAGTAAATTGTAAGTCACATTTACAAGCACTAGTGCTAGACTTGCTGGTTTTAAATGAATATAATATAGCTGTAAATGGGGTTATTCAGTGCTTAAAGATGCAATTTGTTTTCCATTAGCACACTGACTGGACACAAAACATTTCTGTAAACTTTAAAGGCTTTGGTCTTTTTTTCTTTTTCTTGACAAAAAGAGGGAAATTGCTACAAGTGCAGACCGTATGATGGGCTGTGAGAGTCTGTTTAATTCAGTCACGCTGCATGTTTTTCGATCTTGCTTCTAGTTCCTGCTTTTGTCCTCCTTTCCATTGTGTGCCCCTGTAAGAAAGCTTACATGTAGAAAGCAGAGATGGGCAAAAAAGTAGAAGTGGTTTTAGATTTGGGCTGGGATGGTTATCATCTGCTTTAGAAGCATCTCCCCCAAGTTGGAATGAGGAGGGAGGCGTATGAGTTTGGGGTATCTCTAGCTGAAGTTTCCACCCATCCCAGGGCTGGTGGGAATAGCTTTGACAGGCTTCAGTGCCTTGGAAGAAGAAAGTTTTGCTTTTGGCGTGCCAACAGTCTTACAAACCGACTACCAGTCCCTTCTGGCTCTGATGCTGTTCCCTACTGTCCAGCTTGAGCGTAGGGACTGAGGGTTCCCTTGTATTCAAATGCTTTCTTCCATGAGTTTGCTGTGCTTTCGGTTGTTCTGGACTAAAGCAGACGAGAGGAAGAAAACAGCAGCTAAATAATAGACTTGGAACACCATCTGTTTGAAAGATTTTGATTCATTTTAAAGAAAAAAGAAATTGGGAAGGGAAGATGAGTTCTCATCTTGGGTCATTGAGCATAAGCAGGAAAAGAACAATTAATTCTTCCTACATCCACTTTGGGGTTTCCAGGTGTTAAGAAGGGTTTGGTTTTTTTTTTTTATTTGGGTGGCTTTTTTGTTTTGTTTTGTTTTGTTTGGGTTTTTTAGGCAGCAGAATTACATTGCTTTTGGATCTTACTCAGTTTTAATTCAGGCTGATTTAATGCCAAGGAGAGCAGAGATCCAGAGGCCAAGTCCAAATTTTCCCGTGCAGCAGCGTGGTGCATGTCTTCGTGGCGATTCTGCATGCATTTCTTTGAAATATCTTCTCTTGGGATTGCAGAATGTTGGAAAATAAAATGCTACTTAATAGATAGTACATAAATGCAATCATTGGCCACACCAGTAACGACCAAAAAAGATGAAAAGATGTTCCTGGCTTTTGCAGACTTGAAAAGTGAGATTTAAACTGAGCTTGTCCCTCTTCATAGACGTCTAGAGGAGGAAACCTCACCAGCTGGTTGAAGATTTTGGATTAGTAGCTCTTCAAAATGAGGGCTTCTGCCCAGAAACAGCAGTACAACTTTCCATAGTGGTCTTGCTTGGACACCTGCAGTTTACACTGAACGAAACAGCATCAGGAAAGACTGGTTTTCAGCCAAGAGTCCTCACCCAGTTTTATAACTCACCACTAACCCATCAAAATGCATGGGTATATTGCACATGGGAAAGAGGAGTGGGGACCTGGTCTCTCTGCAGACCACCGTTTCTCTCCAAAGTTGCTAAGGTGATATTCTGAGGCAGAAAAAAAATACTAGGTGTTTAAATGGGAAATTAAGATGAAAAAATCTTCTCAAGGCACAGGGAGTTTTTTATCCAATTAAAATATTAGATCTTTCCTTATACTTGAAAGTCAGACATTTTATCGGCAGCAACTGTCTTTGTTACCTTGTTTTGTGTTTTTGACTTCATCAATGGCATGTTTTGATCAGTATGAAATTTTACTAATAGGACTGTTTTTCCTAGGCGTGTGCTTAGATATTTTTCGGAACCTCACCAAAGCATCTGTCAGAGAACAAATATGGCCATAGACTTTGAAAGGTGATGGCATTTTGTGTATGCAGGTGTAACTATTTTGGTATGTTCTGTGTACTGGGTGCTCTTTCAAGTAGTATTTCAATACGTAAGCTATGAAGTAAAAGGAAAAATGAGTCAGTAGAATTTAGAATAAACATTATTAATCTTTATCTTAGGAATGTTTATTATGGCATTTTATATAATACCTTTTCTATATTAATCTGTGTCGTTACTCTGCTAGGAAGAGAAAGAATTCACTTGCATGCGCACACTATTGGCCGGTGATATTTTCTAAATAAAGAGTTTGGCGTCAGTGAGAAGTGGCTGCTTTCCTAGGGCTTTGACCCACCCAGCTTTTCACCCCCATTTTGGGTGACTTTGCAGGTGTTAAACAGGATTGCGCTCAAGCAGGAGGATCTGACTACCAAAGATACCGCTCTCGGAGCTGTTTTAGTTACACTTCATCATCATAAGCATATGGTTTCACTTCCAAGTGTTTAACATTTCCATTTCCTCAGGAAATCATTCTTTCTGTTTTTTAAACTTTTGAAACTGGATGGATATTTTTACTGGCAGGCAGGCCGAGAGTGACAGGGCGACCAGCCCCAGCCCAAGGGAGCCCCTGGCTGGGGTCCCCGCGCGCTCTCCATCCCCTCCCCTCGTGCAGCAGCTCGGGAGCATGGCTCGGGGTGCTTCAGCCAGGTCTCCAGGGTGCAGCACGCTGTTAAAACACTTCTGCTTTCCTTACTGCAATAAAACCAGCCACTCCTTTTTTCTGCTTTAGCTGAGTGAGGTGTTTTTCTTTCTTAGTGCGCTCCGGGGCCCATGTATCCCAAGAATTAGCTGAGAGCAGACTCCTTAAGCTGACTTCGTGACGCCGACGGCAATATCGGGGCCTAAGAAAACACTTTGTGTCACCTACAAGGAATGAAAGCAGTTGCATCATGTGTTTATTGTCTGTATTGGTATATCCAGCACTTAAACAAACACAGCCAAGGAGTGGATGGCTCCAGGGAACTGCTCTGGCTCTCGTGTTTTCAGAGATTATTTCTGGTATTTCCGTTTTCCTCGTTAGGAATGGGTCACCCTTCTCACGTGTTGCTCAAGTTATGTTCCATAGGAGGAAGTCTGGGCTCGTGTGTTCTTTGTGTTTCACTTATCCACATATGTAACAGTGTTTAGCTGCCTGTTTTCTTTTCCTGATGTGCTGTGAAGTACAATTATTGGATGTGCAATTTGCACACTCATTTAGCTGGTATCACTAGCCCTTTTGCTAGAAGAGCGTCCTCTGCTACAGTGTCACCATATCATAACAACTTTGATAGACTAACTGCATTTTGTAAAACAAGCATTGTCACCATGCATCAAATAGTGCTGTACAAGAGAAAATACAGGGCAAACTAGCTGATTAATGTATTTGTTCCTTTGTGTTTTATTCCGTTCCAAATTCTGTTGCACTTTTTGCACTGCATGTTTAACATGAGGAAGCTTGCCTTGGGTTTGGGCTTCTGGAGGGATTGAGTCCTGTCGTCAGGCAGGCTGTGTGCTACCAGTATTCAGGGTGTATATTTTGTTCATACCCTCAGAAGAATTAGTTAGTCAAGCTTGCAGAAAAGAGCATCAGACAAACATAGTTCAACCTCCAGACCTCCCAGGAGAGCTCACCGGAGCTGCTCAGCCTCTGGCTTCGTGGCGGCCTCTGGCACATTGTGAGTTGCTGGTTTGCTCCGCTCAGGCTCTTTCCTGGCTCCTTTCCTTACCTTAGCGCTGTGCCTGTCTGCACATCCCTTCAGCAATTACCTTCTCACTAAAAAAGCTACTCGGTCAAGCAGCACAAGCTTGTACCACTCGCAAGGACAGCCCAAGGCTGCTCGCATACATTTCTGTGTTGTGATGTTCCACGCTGGAGGCTCCAGCTCATGCAAACAAACCAGTGCCGTGGGCTTGCTGCTGATAGGTGGACTGGAGGTCAAGTTAGGGTTTAAGAAGTGCTTTCAATCCAGTTTTATTTGCTAGAGGGTATCAAAGCATTGCAATCTTCTGGAGAGGTTGAGTGATATCCTGATCCAAAATGGACTGGCAATACCAGCCACAAAACGCTGCTGGTACGTTGTTCCAGACTGCTTCAGAAGACCAGACCAGACCAGGACCATACTGAATTAAAAGCACAGTCCAGCTAGCCCCAACCCTTGTCTCCAGCGACCACCCTGTAGGTGCCTCAGGGCCCAGCTCCTGAAGTACAGCCACAGCTGCACACAGGCACAGCACTAGGCAAGCACCCTCCTTCCTCCTACAAGAGGCAACCTTGGGTGCTCCTGCCCACCCGCCACCCAGCTCCAGGCCGGCCAGCCCCGCATCTCGTACACCACTGTCCGTTCAGGAGGGATGTCCCGGTTTGGCAGGGCATGGTCCCCAGGGTATGACCTGCGATGAGCGAGCCCTTTGACTGGGTGTCTCCATGGCCCAGACGAGCTCCATCGTGTGCCTGAAGATGTTCTGCTTGGAGCGGATGGGGCTGAGGGGTGCAGGGGGCCAAAGCAAGAGGGGAATAAAAGACATTGCGGGAGTGACTCCAGGCCTGAAAGAGAAGGAACCAAGGCACTGACAACTCGTGTGGGTTTCGTATGTCTGTTTGCAGTGCTATGTTATGTGTTTAGAAGCTCGTTGTTTCCATAATAACAGCAAGCGCCATATGGCAGCGAGGAGGGTGGTGAGAGGAACGCTTAAGGAAACACAGTATGTTGTTTGACATGTGTGTGCTTCTAGAGGAATAACGTGTCTCGAGCGAGTACTGCTGCTCCAAACAGGCTGGGGGATTGGCTGCTCTCACCGGAAAAATATCCAAAGTGCTCAGCATTTGTACTGGTGCAATACCAGTTCATGATGCCTGCCCTTCTCCCAGGTTTTCCTGCAGATAGTCCCCGTGATGGGTAAAGGACCTTTTGCTGTACTGGGAGTGATGGTTCTGGATGCACCAGCACAGGAGAATGGCATTTAAACCTGGCGTTTCAGGGGAAATACAGCTCTGTAAAGCAGTGCTGTGTGAAACTGAAACGAGCTAGATGCCATGTGCTCCATCCGTTCGTTAATGCTCAGCGAGTAAACAGCAGAAGTTTGGAAACCTTTGAAAATACATAGCTGGCAATAATTGTTTAGTAGAGAGTGGGCTGAGCATTTCCAGAGATCAGGGCACTTTCGTGCATATCTAAGAAGCATCCAGGAAGCTCTCCATAAATTCCAGCTTTTTCCATCCTTTGATGTGTGACTCACATTTCAGGGACTTGTAATTTGCTCCCCACATTCCCACAGACACCACCAGCCTGAGCAGTACCTTTGCAGAGTGCATGCATTTCCACCACAGAAAAATGTGAAATTAGTTTTTTCATAATAGCTGAATGGCTTTTGTGGGACTTTTACCAACATCAGCTCTATAAAATTGAGCCTGTCTTGTCTGAGTCTTAAAGCCATTAATTATATTTGTGTTTGGATACCTGAAACGTGGTGGCGGGGCGAAGGCGGCTGGTCTGATTTGGGGTCATAGTTCTGCACTCACTTGCAATGCTTTGAACTCCTAATTAACCCAAAAGGCAAAACTCTTCTCATTTTCATGCTTCTCTTCTTTTCTTTATTGCCTCTAGAGAGAGATTACTGCAGCATATGCGAAAAGCAGCCGATCGGAAGGCTTCTCTTTCGGCAGTTCTGTGAAACTCGACCCGAGCTCGAGTGCTGCATTAGGTTCCTTGACTCGGTGGTAAGTCACTTCTTGTGATATTCTGGGATGCTTCTCAGTGCTCTCCTGACAGGAGACTCCCCTGACCCCAAGAAACCATCCCTGTTCCATGGGATGTGATTCTGTGTCTAACGCACCCGAGCAAGCAGCAGACAGGGCTGAGCCGGTCGGCATCCCAGCGCTGGTGGTGGTGGAGGGTCAGTGCTGCTCGTGGGGTGGGTGCCAGCCTCGGGGAGCGCGAGCCACTGGAGCGGGAGAAGGACAGGCACCCCGGCACGGTGCTGGCATCGCCTCTCGTCATGGCAATGCCCAAGCTGCTGTGGGTAATTTCTTTTGGTGTGGGTGAAGCCTGCAGTGCTGGGAGGCACTGGGAGGAAAGAGAAGATGATGAATGGACTGATGAGAGAGGATGAGGAGTATGGTAATACTAATATTTATCTCTTACCAAGCCTTTTCATCGGTAGACTTCAGGGTAATTTACAAAGGACATCCTGATTATTATCCTGTTTTTTCAAATAGGAAAACAGAGGCACCAGGTATAGAAATGACTTGGTTGAAGTCACCAAGAAACAAATCTGCTCCATTTTCCACCCCAGTGAGCTACCAGTTAACCCAGACACTCAGCAACCCCCGCCAGCCCCGGGGAGACCTGATGCACTTTCCCAGGCTGGCAGCCCTCGGCCGTGTGTAGTGCCAGCAGGAGAAGCTGTTCAGAGTGGAAAAGCGGCTTTCTTGCTGGGAGCCTGCGGAAGGGTCCGGTGGTGATGAGCCAAAAGGCTAAATCATCACAGAGAATAAGATGAACTTGTCACTGTGGAGTGCGAGTGTCTGGGGGGCTTCCCTCTCTGCCCAACACTGGCAGTCAAAAGCAAAATGATGCATACCAACAGGAATTAAGCTTTTTTGTTTGTGCCGTGGTGAAGCTACTCAGCCTGGAGAAGGGAAGGCTGCGGGGAGACCTGATTGCAGCCTTTCAGTACTTAAAGGGAGCCTATAGGCTCTATAGGTAGAGACAGCAGTGACAGGACGAGGGGTAATGGTTTTAAACTAAAACAGGGTAGGTTTAGGCTGGATATAAGGAAGAAATTCTTGTGGTGAAACACTGGAACGGGTTGTCCAGAGAAGCAGTGGAGGCCCCATCCCTGGAAACATTCAAGACCAGGTTGGACAGGGCTCTGAGCAACCTGATCTAGTTAGTGGTGTCCCTGCTCGCTGCGGGGGGGTTGGACTAGATG
>Ga0065711_1005440_pt1 | contig 27606 bp, 18 predicted proteins | sample Hoacrofraction12_FD_59098 | JGI IMG/M metagenome (GOLD analysis project Ga0065711, IMG submission 59098) | Hoatzin crop microbial communities from Cojedes, Venezuela - Epithelial fraction 12 v2 (version 2) | ecosystem: Host-associated > Birds > Digestive system > Esophagus > Crop | place...
GCGGGGACAGGGGGAAGGATGATTTTCCAGGCAGAGGATTCAAGCTTTGTACCTCAGTGCCAGACAGGTTTTTGCGTCATTTGTGATAGGTAATAACGAAAATCTATTTCTGACTAAGCTCTAAATAATTACTGCCAGAATGCCATCATGGTGCTGATGAGTGTTTATCGAACAGAAGAAAAACAGCATGTTGATTCTTGAACCACAGAAAGCCATAACTGTCATTTAAAATCTGGCATGTTGTTTAAAATACTAAATTTATTATCTTTCAGCATCTTTATAATTATACATCTAAACTATCACTCTGAATACATTTGCAAGTGCAAAGAAAGACGTTCTTTTTTTCTGATGAGAGATTAGACTACTGGTTGTTCCATTTTTAAGATCTTCCTAAACCTAAATATCAAGGCCCAAGCGAAAAATGAAATAAAAAATCCTGCCTGCAGACAATGTAAAGCCCATTCTGTTTCGAAGCTATTCATTCCTGCTATAGTAATCCAAAAAAGTTACAATTATGAAATTGCAACACTTAGCTGGAACATGTCTTCTGCTCACACAGTAGCAAATATTCCTGCTCCTCCTCTCACAATAAAATGACCATATCAAATAATTTTTTTCGCAAAAATAAAGAAGTGCTGGGGAAAAAAACCCACAGAATATTAAAACTTCTCAGCTTCAGAGATAATAAACTGTTATCAAGGACTGTGACAGGATACAAATTTTCAGAAATATTGAAGGGAGGGGAAAAAGTTCCAGCTTTGACATTAACAAAATGATAACAGCCATTGGCTCTTGATCACTAACTCCCACCACAGAATTATGACAGTGAGATAATCAGGCTTTCACTGACTTGTATGGGGAAGGATCTGACTTGGATCAGACTCTGCTCTTTGGCCTGGCTGTTATTATATGGAGCTATTCGCTGGAAGAGTTTTGACAAAGATAATAACCCCCTAAGTGAGGTTTTCAAGAGCAGAGACTGTATGCCAGACAGGTAAATCACAGGCAAGTCCTGCAGAATTAGCTCTGCACTCCTGTGATGTTTGAATGTAAGCAGAGCTCTTGAAAATCCAGAGCTTTGAAAGCTTGGGAGACTGAAGGATCTATCTAGTACTGATCTCAATGTGAAATATTCTGCCAGTAGGGGAAAAAGAAATCAGATACTGCTCCTACTCTAAGAAGTGTGTTGTGGCTTCATGCTTTAAAATAGTATTACAAGCGTGGAAGATATTATCAAAACTTGAAAGTTCGTAAGATCATTTTCACATCATTTCTTCCAGTTGCAACTAGGAACCTAGAAGCACTGGTGAGAAGACCTGCAGATCTTATTTCAGATTTTCTTCTTGATGTGATTTCTGACTGTATACAGACAACCCAGTGGTTGGGTGCTAACAGTTAAAAGGAGTTAGGTCCCTCTTGTTATTTCAAATAATTTAGACACTGGAACATAAAATCAAAAATTCATCTTTTTTAAAAGCTACCTCAATGCAGCAACACTTTAGTGATGCTATGTTAATTAATAATAACATTAATCTCTTGATTCAGTGATTCTTGAACAAGGTAGTTCAAGGAACAGGACTGATTTTGTCCCCTGAACTTTCCTGTTGCTACATGTGCCCTAAGTTCTGGCAAGCAGCTAGCCTTCCTGTAGCCAGCACCTGGGTGCACATTATTGCACGCCCTCCCCAGCACAAGGCAGCAGCAGAGAAGCACTGTCTGTTCGTAGCCTTGGCTGGGTGCGCCTGCTCCGTCGGTCCGTGCTCACATGCTGACGGCCGGCCTTCCATTTCATTGCAAGGACAAGTTATTACTTAGATAACACTCTTGTTTTCTGGAGTAATAGTGTATTGGTTTTTAGTTGTCTATCACCCTAAAGATCAACAAGGCTCAGTTTTCTGTAATTGCAGGCCTTGGAGTGTATGGGCAGCTGAGGCAGCTTTCATATCATGGATGTGTGGTGTATTATTTATCAATAACATCAGGCGTCAGGATTACACAAGGAACTCTAGTTATGAGAAACGGGACAAGAATGTGGCCGGGTACTCTTAGCATGTGTCTGCAGACATCCATATGTGCTGGGCTGGGTGTTGGCGTGAAATGCATTCTCCTATGTACTAACAAATGCTGCAGCATTTTAGGCACAAACCTACAAAACAACCCGTGTGGGTGGAGCCCTTGGCAAAGCCCTCTGAATTCTGGAAGCCTTTGTTTGCCAGCACAGGAGGGAAAAGTGCAGCTCCTGGAGAAATTACATTGACGCGCATTTGTAAGAACCCCCAGCCTTACTGCTATTGATTCTGGATTTTGTGATACCTGCTCTAGGGGCTCAGATGCATTCATCACTGACACTCAAACTTCAGAAACAATCTAGCTATATGCTACGGAACATCTTCAGCGTTGTTTGTGTGTTCCCTGTAAAACCGATGCAATTTTGGCACATAGGAAGAAGAGAAAACACCCTAATGCTTCACTTAAAAAGAAATTCTTTCAAAGTTCTGGTGCATATGATGTGTTTTATAGAAAGGGAATTGAGCTGAAATAGTACTATAGTGACATGCTTGATCGCTAAGGAGAGGAGATGTAATGATTTTGGACAGCAACTGTCAGGGTTAAGAAAGTTATTTGTTCCATTGGTTTATGGCACAGACTAGTAGTATTTTATTGTCAAACAGAATTAGTTTTGTATCAAAAAGAGTGATTACTTGGGTTCACTGTGTTTTGAGATTAAACTTGATGATTTGATGTCCATTATTGATTTAGGCTTTACATTCAGAGAAGTACTGGTTTATATTTTACTTAAGGGGATTTGATCACAGTAGATGTAATCTTCAATGGTTTCTGAAAATAAATTAGCAAAGTTGCTATGCCGCTTACTGTAACTGAAGAAGAAAAGTGAAGGGGGCTAGAAAAAGACCTTCTTAACAAGACTAGTGCAAAAAGATCTAGAGAACAGGGCAAAAAATGCTGCTTACCTTCTCCAATGTGTAAGGGATATGCTAACACCTGAGCATGGCATGCATAAAAGCGGGAGCCCCACAGAAGATACTCTGTCAAGGGCACATTGCAGCTCCAGACTGAGATGATACATGTTTGACAAAAACATACTGTTCATCGTCTCCTCTAATTTATCCTGAAATTACACCAAAAGAGGGGGGGAGGTAGCCAAGGTGCTTTCCAACATTAGAACAGGGTCAATGAACCACAAAATGTGGGCGGCCTCTGTAGGAGGCAAATGTGCAAAGTGTGTAATATGTGTCGCTAAAAATAGCCCCTTTCGGAACATCTTAGATCAGACAGGCTGTTAGAACAGGCCATGAGGAACCAACCAAGCAGTGCTGTCTGATGTGTGTCCTGCTCTGCTGCTGCTAGGAAATCTGTCACCAAGAGAAGACAGATGGTTTGTGACCAGCCAGGGCTCTGCTCCCTTGGGCAGTGGTGCACCTCTACAGAGGGAGGGGAGAAAGCATTTCATGGAAGCCTCTGTCAAAAGTAGGCCATATCAGCTTGAGAGCTTTGCATGCAGCATTCCCCAGGGGATGGACGGTACGGGATACCATCTCTTTTACCTTCACCGTGAGCAGTTGTGGGAGGAGAAGCAAGTCCTGCTAGCTTTATTTAGAGCTGTCGTATTCAGGCCATCATGATTCCAATCTCCTCTGGCTTTCAAAATACTGTCTGTCATTAGAGTTCTCCTGAGATACAGATGTCTCAGTAGATGCTGAACTAGCACTGCACCCTTAAAAGAATCGTGGGGCTATTTGGCTAGCACTGAGTCATGCTACCTTTACTGTCTTCCTCTTTCCACCCTACCATACGCTTGTACATTGCCTCTGTGACAGTTTTCAAACACACTAGAACAGGGAACCAAAATGAACATCTTTAAAGATATTTAGACTTACCCAGCACCTGTGTGCACAGGATTTTCACCTGCATGCTTACATAGCCTTGACCTGGCCAGAATCATGGTGGAGCTGACCTAAAAAACGCCTCTGCGTGAAGGCAAGTCTGACACAGTGTGGGATGTACTGAGCTCCAGCTCAGCACTGCATTTAGTCCCCAACTCCCATGAGGTTTCCGGTCTCCATACCTGTCTATACATTGCCTACTACTACTAGATGTTAATTCAGGAAACAAATCTTAAATTGTGTTATATTCCTTACCAAGAATTCAGTGCACAAAACGCTCTCTGTAACTAAGCACTTGTTGCACAAATTTTAACAGGTACCAAGACGAATAGCAGTTGTTGTTGGCCAAGGCTCATGTAATGATGTTTTCCCATCTCTAGTTTGGGTTACACTGCACAGAGGGAAGAACTCAGAGTATTTGGTTCACTAGGGACACAGCAGAGCATACTTCTGCCAATCTGCAGTATCCCCAAGTTTCAGGTGTTTACTGTCTCATTATGTTCTGTATTTCAGTTAGTGCCCTTTGCCCTTTGTCCTTTCACTGAACAACATGGAGAACAGTCTGGCTCCACCTTCTTTATCGCCTCCCATCAGATACTTGCAAACATTGTTAAGATTGCCCCCGCCAGACTGAGACTTCTCCAGGCTAAACAGTGCAGCTCAGCCTCGTGTCACATGCCAGACGCTGCAGTCCCTCAGTCATCTTTGTGGCCATTCACTGGACTTGCACTGGGAGGTCTGTCTTATAGTAGGGTATCCAGGACTGAAACCAGCACTCTGGATGGGGTCTTGCCGGTGCTGACTAGCTTTTCCAGGATTTGGAAAGACATCTCCAGTCCAAAGGAGAAAGAACAGAGAAGGGGGAAGCAGATGCATGGTTTTGAAACTAATTGGATGCATTCATTGAGATGGGAGTTAAAAAAAAAAGTTGTTGCCCAAGGCATTATTTTTATTATTTTTTTTTTACTAATTTAGGGTTTGTTTATCATTTTACTTTCTCTGTTCAGTGACCTGGTTCATATTTAATGGATCACTAAGTTATGACAACAATAGAAATGACAGAGCATGTGTTTTCTAATTTAGGTGTATGGACAAGTGCCCTTTTTGGCAGGAAAGAGAACAAAGCTAACATTGCTGAATAGCAAAATAGTTGAACCAAATGCTTCGCAGTATAGGAGGCTGTGAGTGACAGGTGTATGTCATTGTGGCTCTGATGAGCTTTTCTTGCTGCAATGCTTAATCAAAAAACCTGAAAATGTGACTAAGTCATGCTGCCTGACTGGTAGGTCAAGGTCATCAATCATTTATGATGCTTTGGAGAATGTCACCCAGTGGCACCTGGGAGCACAAGCCCTGTTAGCTTTCAGGACGATTTAGCCTCCTGCCTGCTTGAAAGGTTTGTTACAGGTATTTGGATACTGTAAGAGATGTCAAATTGGATGTAGACACTAAAGAATATTTGAAAATCTTGGTAGCTTTTGACTGGGGCCTCATTCCCAGCCCGGACTGGATGCATTCGTCACCACTGCTCAGGGAGGCAAGGCTTTGGCATCGGCTGTGGTTCTCCCTGCCTCTGCACGCTTCATCCCCCTTCAGCAGCAGAAGGGTGGCCCATTACTGCTGCCTTTCTCTGGTCTGCTGCAGACTAGGAAGACAACTGCAACATTTTTTGTTTGTGAGATTTTTTTTTTCCCCTGACTACAAAGCCAAACAAGTCTCACAGTAAAGACAAGCCAGGTTGAGTATATAAATGCAGTGTTAAAAGAGATTAAACCAGGCAGAAATAGATCCAGTAAAAAACATATAGTTTTAAGTAATTAGGAAATCTGGCACGCTTCTAACACATTTGCCCCATTCATGAAAAAAAGAAAAAAGCTGTGAGTCTATTCTTCTGTTTTCTCATTTTGCACTGTGCAGATAATTGCATGATGTCTCATTTAGAGAGCACGTGACGCTGTTACTGAGAAAATGTGAACTATTCCCAACTTCTTTACTGATGTGGCTACCTCAGTATTTCTAGCCTCTGGGTTTTGTTTCCTGGCAGGAAAAAAAAAATGCTTGTGTAGTGCTACATGTTGTCACCTTTCATGAAAGCGATTTCCAAGAAAGATGGTAGAAATCTTTTTTTTTTTTTAATCCATGAAAATTGCCAGTCCTTTAACTGCAGAAACACCTCATACATATGTAATCTGCAGATATAATGCATTTAAACATGAGTCACACTAGCCTTCTCAACATGACCCATCCTCTGGCTTGAATTTTTAATATGAGGAGTGTTGCTTGCTAGAGGCTAGCTCAGGTCTTGGGGAGAGGTGGACAACTTCTGTTGTAGAAGAGCCCTGTATCCTTGTGAAGAAAACCTGCCTGTGAACAAAAGCAGCAGGTGATTAATTTCAAGAATGAGTCCAAATTAACGGCCAGATTGAATTGCTCCAAGAGCTTGTATGAAGTAGTTTCAAAATGCTCATATTTAAAAATGGCAGAAAATGAAGGCAAAAGGCAGCCCCATGCACTGGTATGTCTCTAGGTAGGGATAATCTGTCAGCTTCTGGCAAGTCACGGGAATGAGCTGACTTACAAACTGTATTAGATTGACAAAAACATACTTCCATTATTTGAACTGCTGGAACACACAGTGCTGACTCAGATCACCAGCATTTCCTCTTAAAATGCTGCACATCCTCATGCTGTAGACCCTCATGACCAAGAGGAGCGTTAACAAAGTAAGCCATAGTAAAAAAATGTGGAACAGTAAAAGAACGGCTGTACATACAGCAAAATCCTTGCTTTGATCCTTGTTTGCCTTCAGAAATACTATGTCAAGTGTTCCTATTTAAAGGAAGCTTAGTTTAAAGCAGAAGCAGTTGTCTCAGGAATGCCACAGTGGCTCCTGGGTGTATAATAAATTCGTTAAGAAAAGGGCTGGCTGGTTTACACTTTGTTACTGATGTGCAAAATCCTCACCAGCACAAGAGGCTTCTTTGTTTACTGTCAGGTTTTTTCTCCTCCTGTGCCACCACTGTCCAGATCCGCACCCGTGTGCAGGCAATCCCTCAAGGACGCCCATCGCTGCGCCGCTTCAGACAGGGTCCAGGAGGCAGAGGGGTCACATGGCTCAGCATGGTGGGCATCAGCACCTTCCAGTTTGCAAAGTAATTGGGAATCCCAAAATGGCTCGTTACGTCCCTATTGTGACTGGGTATCCTGCCAACTTGTCTTTTTCAGTATGCTTTCTGCTGGCTATGTCAACAGAAAGAAATGCGTCAAATAAGACGAACTCTTTCCAAAGTAGGGAATGCCCTCAGAAACGCTGGCTTTTAGAAACCTTACCTAGAGGAAGGCAGCTTCTGTGGGGCAGCAAATTAGATTGCTTTAGTTATGTGCTCAGCTGCTTCTGGCACAAACACTAAAAGCCTGAAATCTTTTGCTAGTCTGTAGTATGGTGATGCATGCTTTGGTGCTTTTAAACCATTCGCTAAGTTAGACTGATGCATGAGAGGTGGCTCAAAGCCTGAAAAGGACTGAACAAGCCTCTTCTGCACTGGGCCAGATCTGAGAGTCAGCANAGGCTCCATACACGGTACTTACAAATATGCCAGACAAAGGACCCGATTTTATGCATTTATTTCCAGTAATCACATAGCCATGTACCTAAACAAGTGTATATACCTCCATGCTTTTACATTATGGAGCAGTGTTAGAAAAGTAACTGCATTTGCTGTATTGAACCACAGCGTGTACTTATCTGGCACAGGCTGAAAACCTTTTCTGCACGTTGGTCTGACAGAGATGTTACTGCACAAACCCGTGCTGCAGGTTTTGTTGACGTTTGCTGAATCATCTCATTGTGGTTATGGACTTCAATAGGATGTCAGATTTAGATGGCCGTTAATGTGAGCCAACATAGCAATGCTCAGGTGAGATTTTTCTCACCGAAGCCTGACTTTCTGAGAGCTTGGTGTGAGCAATGTTTTCAAAACATCCCTTCAGTAACTTGCTGTGCAACAGAGCTGGACTCTGTAGCAGCTGCTGCCATTTTTGTGCCGCCCACAGGGACCTTCAGGACACCGAAATAACATCAGCAAAGACACTCACTGTCAAAGACTGAGAAACAAAGAGCCACACCATGTGTGTATGTGTGTGTGCCGTGTCTGCGTGTTCTGCATCACCACGGTATGGGGCACGTACTAGCTAACTAATGGCCTCAAGTTACATCAGGAGAGGTTCAGGCTGGGTACTAGGAAAATCTTCTTCATGGAAAGAGTGGTCAGGCATTGGAACAGGCTGCCCAGGGAAGTGGTGGAGTCACCATCCCTGGAGGTGTTCAGAAAACACATAGACATGGCACTTCAGGACATGGTTTAGCAGGCATGGTGGTGTTCAACTAATGCCAACCCAACATGGTGATTTTGCGCAGCTGGGTGGCAGATCCCAGCAAGGTGAGGACAAGCAGTCAAGGCCATGCAGATGGCAATGTGTGAGGAAGATGGTCTGTCACTCTATGGATCCTGGCTAGACAGGCCACGTGCTGCTGTCTCCTCTCTTCTTGGGCGCCAGTCCCACACACGGCCCTTGCTCCCCCGAGCCATCAGTCAGGCCACGGGCTCTGCTGCGGCCGGCATACAACGGGTGCTACGGGTATTTTCAACACTGTGGTACCTGGGCAAGGTCTGATTTCTCCCAGCCCCTGTCGAGCCCTTTTCCTCTCCTGCTCGGAAGGTTATGGGGCACAGAGAGCGCAGCACCGCTGGGGTTCCTTCCCTGTGCTACTGGCAGATTGAGGTCAGGTGGGGGGTCGGCAGCAGTACCGACGTGTCTTTACTCTTCAGTGAAAAACAGCTGAAAAGGGCCTTTTGTGCTTACAGTAGAGCAGGTGGGGATCCCAGCTCACCCATTCTATTCAATAACTGAATGCAATGGAATTAACATCCTCTGGCTTTGGAGAAAGCTCTTAATTTTGCTTTTTGTATCCTGCTGCATGGCAATCTCTTAAGTCCTTGCTGAACTCCTCCAGAAAAAGAGATTCTGTAACCTGTCTTTGTAAATCAGGCTTTTGGAGGTGAAAAAGTGATTTAGACCCCAAAACATTTTCATTTAAGTTGGCCAATTTAGTGCTATCAGCTAGATATTCACAATGATGCCATATGCATGCACACTATGTGCATATGTAGCATAGTATAAGTGGTATAAATATGTCTTATGTACTGTACCTGGGATTAAAAGAGATACCTATACCCACTTTATACACACCAAAGGGAAACATTAACTATGATTAGATAACAAGTTCCATTCTATAGTTTTATTTCCTTGCACTGGCCAGGTGACTTTCGTTCATTTGCCTGCCTGTCTGGGTTTCAGCTCTGACCATTCACTGTATACCAGAATTAAACTGAACTGTGAAAATGAAACACACTCTTAATCTATCTATTGGCAATAAAATGAAGTACCTTGTCAAAATTAATTTTCCGTGGAAGGAGGAATATTTTACCCCAAGCGAAAGGTTGATTTATAGCCTGCAGTATAGTAAGTGGCATCTGTTTATATATATTACAATTTCTTAAAATATTTTAATAATTTGCTAATTCATAATGAACAATAATGCCACCTTGTGCTATTTCAGAGAGGCTAAGCTTTCATTATGGGTTTTTTGGGTTTCTTTTTTTTTATTCTTTTTAAAGAACATGTAGTCAAAGCACCTTTCATGACAGGTGATGTTTTCTGTGATGAGAGGGAATCACTGCAAAGATTATAGACCATGAACTTCAACTGAAGAACAGATTCCAGTTCTTACGTGGGGTCTGACATTAATCCACACACTAGACTTGGGCCCAGACTGTGTATTTGATCCGCTGTCTTGATCGGTATTGGGTGCACAGTGTATGGATCCCTTCTCAAGAAGAATTGGTATGCATTTTAATGGACTTTTTTCCGTTTTAATCTAGCAGTTTCCAAAAAAGCAAAACCTAAACTCATGCAAAAATCCTTTCTACTAAGTGCGAGTTTCACTTTCTGAAGAAAGTACGTACAGACACTATAAATTCCACTGGCACGTGTTCTCGGAAAAAAGGAAGTCTAGAACAATAAGCAGGAGAACCTTTTACGAGCGTGAAGTATTGGGGTGCATGTGTGTTCCCCGTGCCACTGCCTAGGGCCAGACTTTGGCCAGCACAACAGCCATGGGCTTTGGTTTGGGGAGCAGCGGTACCCAGAATACCGGGCAATCCTGATCATATTTAAAGTCATCATGATTCCAGTGGGACCAAGACGATATCCTACTCACAGCATACTGTAACTCCTGCTCATGCACTATTTGAGCACAGCAAATAACCAGTAGGTAAGATTTCAGTGTAAATATATTGTAAAATGGCATTATTCATTGTAATGAATGCACAGATTAGAAATAAAGTATAGATAGACCTAGCTGAAAATGAATGCTTTGTCAGAGTCATAGATTTCAGTGAGATCAGAATTTTGTTCATATGGCTGACGATTTTTTTGTTTTTAAATCCTACTGATTAAAAAAATATCCTACAGATATTACTATGGCATAGGAGGGTGTATTCTGCTCTGCGTACCACAGTTTTAAATCAAAGGATTAAAAATATCCATTGTTCATTTCCACTAAATCTTGAGCTCCTTACTTGTTTTTTATATCATCAGATCCCATTGATTTTTAAATAGACTAACCCAAGGTTATCAGAAGGAACCACACAAGTCTTTGTCTGCATTGTTTTATAAATCCTTATGCTGATACATATGTTTTTGGAAGCAAGTAACACTACGACACACTTTAAGAGTCTCAGAACAGGTCTCAAACCATCATCCACATCACTTTAATTTCTTAAATAAGCTGCCTCTTTCAATAAGAAAGCTCAATTTTATTCCCTCAGTAACCAAACTTTTGCAGACACTGGCCACATGAATCACTGGAATAGAAAAAAAAGAAATATAAAGTTGTGCTATAAGGACTATATTGGGAGGGTACAGAATTAATAGCTAATTTTGCACCCTGCCTCCATTTGCACCAGAGAAAAATCTCTTAAGCTTCATGAATACTCCCTAACGCAATGCGCCACAGTGCCATAAACTCCCGAACTCCCAACACCATCACTCGCCCTGTTTGGTACCAGCTGGAGGTGCTGCGGACTGGAAACAGCAGGGTCCTGCTTTGTGTGATAGGAGCTCAGGCTCCAGAGCTGGCCGGGGATTGTCTGCCTCTGGTCCTGGCTCAGTCCAGCCCCTAACGAGACCAGTGGGAGTTTCAGCTGAGAAGGCCTTCAGCATTTTGCCTGTTTAATTTGTGACCAATATCACTGTGCAGGCCCTTTGCCTGCCAAATCCCGAGGGCTCACTTTTTTAGAAGGAAAAAAAAGTTGTATTTGTCAGGCTATTTTTTTCCCAAATGAATGCAGGTAATTCTTTTGGTTACATAGCACACATCCATTGGTAGTTAAAATTTACACCTATGATAGTTGTTTTCAACAATTGAGAGAGAGACAGTGTATCTGTGTGTGTGTGCACATGTGCGTTTGTAAAATACAATCGTAAAGACTATTTTTCTGTAGAAGTTCCTAGTCTGATACCTTTAGTTACACTGAATAGAGCACTGCAGTGCAGATAGATCCACTGGCGTCTCCGTAGTAAGATGCTGCTGAGGGGAAGAGTGTTGTAGTAATGGTCAAACTGTAACTGCCAGTGCAAAAAAAAAGTGTCATTTACGAAAAATGTTTCTTATTTTACTGTTCAGAATACGAAGTGATGACCAACTGGGATTTGTGCCCAAAGCACATTTAAGTTTAGGTTCTCTGCAGCACTTCATAAATCACTGTTTTCAATCCATTCATCCAATTGACTTTATATAAAAACACGTTTCAATACATTAGCAGTGACAATAGAGATCATTAAACCGTTCAGGTGACGTTAAACAGCTCCCGCTGGTACGAAGGCAGCCCCCACCCCTGCAGCGGGTCTGTACAGCCGGAGTTCGGAAGCGGTCGAGCAGCAGGGCCACGGCGGCACCTCCCGAGCGCTGGTGCCCAGTGCCGCGCTGTCTGTGGGAGCCTTCAGGAGAGCCTGTTTCTGGGTCTGCCACCAGCTCCCAGGCCTTGAGCAAGAGCTGAAGACTGAGGCTCAATCTCCTGTTTTGGCATAAGCAAGCTACTTTCCTAGCTCTTGTGAGGAGGTCGGGGGGGTGGGGGTGGTCACAATAATTTTGAGACTCTCTGATTCGAAGGGGAACATAAGGAAATTCACAACACTGAAGAAAAATCTGACCGGTGATGACTCACACTGGAGCGCTAAAGGGACAGGTACTTTGCAAGCCAGCGGTCACTTGACCGCTTCATCTGTTCTTTACATTTGGTGCTGGGAAAGGACGGCTCGCTGCAGGAGGCGAGGGCTGGAGCACCACTGGCAGGGAAGGCTGGGGAAACCCTCAGACTACGTAATCCAGTCATTTGTGTCGCTTTGAGCAGGAGGCACACGAGCAATCCCTGTGCTGGTGATTCTGCTGATTTACTGCTTGCACTGCAGGGGCACAGCACCCTCAACCCAAGCAGCAGATCACCCTGACCAGTATATATGCAAAATGGTTTAGTCAGTTTAAAAAAAAAAATCACATGAACATGATGTTTATTTCTCCAGCAGAACCTGTTTCTTTCACAGTCTTTCAGTTGCTTCTTTTCTGAACAGTGAAGTCTTTATTTCAGACATCTACCTATAGAGAATAAGCTGGTTTTTTTGAAAGGATACATTTAAAGATGAAAACTGAGGCTTGAATAACTTAGCATACAAATTACACAGATATAAAAGTTCTCATTCATTGTCTTAACTTACTGTTTATTTTTGTACAGAATTCATTATGTTATACATCTAAGACTTAGTATATTGTATAAATATCTTGGGTGTGATGTATATACATATTCAGTGTTATAGATTCAGCAATTAATGTATGCATTTCACAATACACTATAGTGTATTTCAATGTAGTGCACATGATTTAGATTTCAGAAAAGAGCACATCTGCTATGAAAAATAGGTATTTCATTCATAGGGTACTCTACCTTGAAATACAGGGGTTTTCCATTAACGAATGGACTGTTCGTACTGTGTCATATGGCTGTAAGATTTTCTTGTACATTCCCCAACATGAATTAAGAAACAGCAGCAGCTCAAAACGTTAACCTATGTGGTTCTACATCAAGAGGCGAGCAGGGCACTGGTTTCCCAAGTTCTTAAACGAGAAAGCAGGCGTGGACAAGCCACGTGAAGCTGGGTGTTAGGGCCAAATGAAATACAGAGTTCTGCACAGACGAGGACTGCAAGCTCTCGCTTCTCCAATCCCTGCATGCCAGTGCTGAGCTGCCATCAATCACTCAGCTCCGGTTACAAGAGCTGAGGGGCTGGCATCAGCTTTACTCGCAAATTCCCCATCTGCCATTAATCCACTTGCTGCTGACAGAATTTCTCCTGGGTGTCTCCTGGTATATGTATTGATACTACATACTGTCTTTCCTCGATGGTGGGAGAGAAACTCGCTCACAACATCTCTATACATGCCATAAGTAAAATGTGCTGCTTGTTCAGTCTTAAATTACGGGTGCTGCTTTCCTGGGCACCTACTGAAGCATAATTCTAACTAATCTGTCAGTGTAGTCTCTCTTTTCTTTTTTAGGCAATTCTAGTTTCCTGCATTCATACATATGTACATACGTACATATTGTGCCTTTCAATCATTTGGCTACCTTTGCTTTGTAATCACAAAAGCAAAGATTTTTATCAATGTATAAATGCTGTTCGTTTAACAGCAAAGCAGAATATTATGTATTCCATGAATAAAAGACTTTATTTTAAAAGAGTCATTTACCACATTTAAAACAAAATTTAGGTGAATCAGAAAATTGTGAGTTTAAAAAATAACTTTAAATTAAATTTACTTGAAGTGTGTCATCATTTTGAAACTAAAACATGAGATATTTCATTTAAAAAGGACTGATCAACTCAGAACTGTATCTTGCATCAAATCTGTATAAATTATTTTCCTTTCAATTTTGTGAGAAGTAGCATAAGTGCTTAAACCCGCACAAATCCGGAACAACTCCACTTTATTGGTGTTATCCCAGTTTTACTGAAAATAGAATTCTCTCTTCCCATCTCTCTTGTTTTTCGTATTGCCATTTTTCCATGTCAGAACTTTCATGTTACAACATGTGATGTAAAACAAAAAGAAAGGTTACATGAATACGCAGTTGAAGATTTTTTCTCCCCCTACTGCCAGATTTGGGGACGGGTCTTTTTGTGGGTGGCTGTAGCCAGTCCCATTGTTTAGCTGCCTGCTCCCCAGTAGCGGCTGCACTCCCTTCTAATGGGCTGTACTTGTAATTTGACTTTGGGATAGACATGTGTATGATGCTTATGACTGCAAAAGTCATGACTCTAAGAAACCCCACATTCAGCCACCGAGCCACCTAAGAACTTGAAGAACATACTGAAGAACATCACGAGCCCACTGACAGATGCTGCACCGAGCTAAGGCTCCACCATCCCACGGCGAATAGAGCACAGCCCCTAGCTACATGTCAGTTCCTACTCCAGAGTCTGGATTAGACATGGTCAGTCAAACAGCAGAATGGCAGCATTTCTGGTCCAACACCAACAGTCCTGGAACCCTGCATTTATAACTGTCTGCAGCAGTAATATCGGAAAGCACAGGGGCTTGCAAGCCACACCGCAAGTAAGCGCTGACAAAGCCTGAGGTCTCTTTGGTGGCTTCTTGCAGTCGTCACACACATATGCAGGCATCTACATATCCTTCCTCCACACACTAGCGTGCAGCCTGAATGTACAGCCGCTTGTACGTACTGTGGACAACCAGGGATTCAGCCTGAGGTACAAGTTCAGGGACACAACAGTATGAGGGTGGAGAAGCACTCTAACTCAGCGATCCTCAGGCTTTCAAGCTGTAGCCCTTGAAGGGAATATTCCTCAACAAGTAGATAAAGCTGTTGCCTTCTGCTACCTATGGACGTGTCAGAGGAGCAGCTAAGCGCACCTGTAAGCCCCTCGGCACTCGGTGTGCATGTGGGGCACAGATCAGGTGTGGAGTTGAGCATCTGCTGGTGTACCTAGCAAAACTGGGGCCACAGTGAAAAAGCATGTCATGGAGTCTAGTATGCTGCTGGGAGATCACTTTCACTGCTAAACAGGTGGCTCTGCATTCATGAAAACAGCTGTGCTGTTGCCCTCTGCAGGTACCATCAGCAAGCTGTTTCTTCTGATTTCAAGACTAAATTTATTTGTAGTTGATCTAGACTCATTACTCTTGTGCAAACAATACGCTTGGTTTACAGTTGGGCCAAGTACAAAATAACATGTTGGGAAGAGATGTTACATTCCAAAAAGGCATTTTTATGTTACTAGTAATAAGGATCATAGTAGGAATTAATATTTCCTTATGTGGTCTAGATAATTTAAAGAGGCGAGAACATTTGTTAAACAGCCCAAGATTTCATCTGAGGCACAAGTGCTGCACCTCTTATGAAACAGAAGCATCTCGGCGGTCTATTATTTTATCTACTTAAAATTAGATTATAACAGATGCCATTCCTTGATTATGCGGTTCAGTGCCAGGAAACATAAGTCTCTAATCACTTATATAAGCCTGGTGTCCTCACTTTCTAGTCTCACCATTTAAATTTTTATATTTTACAGCAGTTATACTAGACATATTGCCAGTTGTGGATTAGGACCCAAATGTAGAATTTCCCATAGTTATGGTTGTCTGGTCTCTTCTAGTATCAGAACTGTATTATAAATTTCAAATCCTACCTTGATCTACCTAAAAGATGGGAACTACAATACATAAGGCAGTTGTAATTTGGATCTTGTGTTTATTGCACAGGATCCATCACAAGAACATGTGCTTTATTGTTTTTGTTAAGTATTATGCAGACTCAGGTTTTTTTCTAACTGTAATTTTCAACTTATTTCAGTCATCTTTCAGTAAAAAAAACATACATGTAATGCATATGACACGCATATGAAATGGTAGCTTTGAATCTCCAGCATGTTTTCCTTGTTAAAATTGGGAACAGTCACTTTATAATGTGCCCAGTCCGTCTTTTCTTTCCTTCTTCCTTTTTTAATGTAAAGTTTTTGTCTTTAAGAGGTGTTTTAGACATGGTCTGGGGCATTAGCTATTGAGGGGCATGAGCTGTTGGGCATGGACTTTTTTGTCCTGCTAAACTCTGCCATTAATGTATTAATTTCTACAGAGTAACAGTGACTCCAAGCCTTTGCTTATTTGCTAGGAAATTTCCTTCCTATTCTGTGCATTTCAACACTGGACTTTCTCATTCTGATAATTACGTGTATCGTCAACCAAGCTGCTGTTTCAGCAAAGCATTTTCCTTTGAAGTATGTGCTGGTTTGTTGCAGGTTACTTTTTTGTGTTAGCAATGACAAAAGTAAACCCAGGGGTACTCTTTGATTTTTATTTTCCAGGGTTTATTATTGTATTTACAGTTCCCTGTAAGAAGAAACAACCCTTTCCCAATAAGACTTCTAATACCTTTCTATGTTTCAAATACTAACGACCCATGTACCCATACGGAAGGGAGAAGCATAATCAGTGATGAAGGAGGTATCTCTAGGGGCCGATGCAGATGAATAGAAAACTTAAATCATTATAAATATTACCATACTACACTTTGGTGCAACCAAAAAAAACCTCTTCAAAGAAAATATTTAATATCCCTAAGTCAAATAAAATTCATAAACAATAAGAAAAGCAATTAACCACATGGGGGTTTTTATATCTGTAAAAAATAATAAGACTACTTGGCTGCCTTGCACATAGGCAATAAAATTAGGTTCATTCAGATCCCTTTCAATGTAAGCCTCGTTTCAGGCTGTAAGCAAGAAATGTCCACTGTGCTTTACAAAGGACGACAACTAGAAAAATCAATGCAAACAAATATCCCTTTCTTTTCTGATTTACCATTTATCATGAGAGATGACAAACAAATGAAGTCTCCTCTGAGTCTGAGCGTAGTTGTATTAGCATTTTGCTAGTACCAGGCAGTATACAAAAACAGCCATCGTGTGACACCTCCAACACCTACAGGTAGCTGTTTTAGGGGCACATCCTGGTTTGTGGTGAAACAGGTTTAACTCAGCCAGCCTCTTGCACCTGCTCAGTGATATCAGGTTATCATCTCGGTAACTCCAAGGTTGGACTGTCTTGTTCCTATTGCTGACTGGACTGACTGCTCCACCATCCATAAACAGAAGGCATAAAGGTGATTACAAACATAAGAAAGTAGTTTTACATATTGTCTTGCAGTCTTTCTATATAGTCCCTAAGTTCCTTGGAATCACCAAGATTCATATCTTGGCATACCCATTTAATATTATCATCACTGTCAAATAGAATTGAGTTGGTGTAGGGGCCTCCGTCCTCCGGCAGTATTGTTGTGTATGAAGTGAACTTTACTCGCTTCTGCTTTGGCCCAGAAGGATTTATAGGTTCACTTTTAACTTCTTTTTCACAAAGGTACTCAGAAGATCTGAGGATATGATTATGAAGAGTCTTCTGAGAACTCCCATTAAGGAGAAAGTTGCTTTCTTCAAACTGCATTCCTCTGTCAATCATGGTAGTGCACTCCTCTGATGGGAGTGAAATGTCAACTGGGTTTTCCAGCAGTTCAACCTCATTTCCAAGCCAGACCCAGTCATGGGAATGGGGGATGTTGCCTTGCTCACTCACAGCAAACCTTTTATGCCTGTACTTCCAAGCAAATGCCACGCAGTTAATCAAAAAGACCAAGATTGCTAAGCAGAAAACACACAGTAGGGCATACATGCCAATCTCCAAATCTGTTAATCCTCTTGAAGTCAATGTGAGATCACTGGGACTGTTTTCTCCTGGTATTTCTACTTGCGCAGGGAAACCTGTGAAGGCAGTTGGGTTATTTTGGAGCTGGCCATCCTCCAGGGACTCCTGATCAATAGGAGATACGAAAGTTGTGCTTTTGTTTGCATTGTCCTCAAGACTGGACATGTCTTCATGGTTTTTGGACCATTCTTGTGCAGTCCTCTCTTGTTCTGCAGGTTTCTCTATAGAATTGCTTGCATGGCTTTTAAAATCCCTATCTACATCATCAATGTCATTAATGCTTCCTTTTTGGTCAGAATCTTTTTGACCGAACTTCACTTTGACACTTGCTTTCCCAACAGCCAGAATGCTCTTCCGCTTAGTCTTCTGACATGGCTCACTGATGACCATTTCAATTTTAATCAAAGGTCCTTGCCCATCCCCTTCCGCCACCACCCCAGGCCATTTGGACTGAAGGCTTTGGTGTGCAGACACTACCATCTCATCCAGTGAAGTGATGGTGATCGAGAAGTCCTTGGAGTCATAGATATCTAATGGCGTCACTGACCCGTCACTGAACAAAATCCAAGCACTGACTATGGCTTCCTGGGGGGAGAGAGGAAGAGAAAACATCATGCAAAAGGTAAGAGAGTACATATCAGACACTCAGTTGTCTAAGTCTGTCTGACATTGGCGAAATAATTACATGCTTCGGTTTATTTTGTTAAAAAAAAAAAGAAAACCGAAATGTCTCCTCTGCTTCCCATTTTCTTCTTGCAGATTTGTGTTCTCTAGACCACTTAGGCATTTAGCTCATCTTCAGGAACTATCAAATACATGGTCAACTAAATTTAATAAAAGGTGCTGACAAAAAAAAAATTGACAATTCTTTTTGCAGTCGGAAGTGAGAAGCCTCTTTTGAGGGTCCCCATGGTGAAAATAATCGTATTTCTAAAGTCCTGGTTAATTAATTTTATATAGGCTGTATAATGGGGAATTTCTGTATTTAATACAACGTGCAGAGCTGTTCTGTGTTGGAATGGTGATCCCATTCAGCCCATCGAAACGAACGAGGTTAACAACACATCTTAATGCAATATTTTAAATTTTCTGTCATGCTTTCAAATATACAAGATTATGAGAAATATAAAAAAGTGATTGTAGTCCTTTCTGGGAACTAGAGAAACACTCACAAAACCACCATTTTTAAGGATGTTTTGACCAAAACAGTTTGTGTTCTTACTGAAAATTGCTAGTGCTAAAAAGATAGTTATAGTTTCTCTAGTGATACAGAGCCTTAATTCTATAATAAATACAATAAAAAAGATATATGTACTTTCTTCTGTGGTCTCATCAAAAGCTATTTAATTCCTCAGATTACATGGTTCAAACTAAGCACAAACTCACCAGATTTCAGCAATGCAGATCACAAAAAATTCTGTACCTGCAGCCAAAAAGGTCCTTTTGGCTGAACCGACTTCGTGAGAACATTAAGGCATGGGGTTTTGACCTCTGCTGACATAGCTAAGCCGTATTTTCCCACAGAAAAAGTGCCTTGAGTGGCACGTACATGCTTTGTACGGCATTATGCATGCACAGACATGTCCATCACTGTCCCTGCGCTGCACAGGTCTCCAAACTAGTTCTGAAGGGTTTAATGGTCAGCCTGGATGGCTGTTTGCACCTGTAGGAGCTGGTCAGTAAGGTGAACCGCCTTTACTGTGTGAAGTTACTGCTTTTCACAAAGCCATACATTATATGTGCTGTCTAAAATTTACAGCAAGTAGCTTTTCCCTAGCTTCTGACAAAGCACAGTAAACAAATAAATTCATTCTATACACTGTTTTGGATCATACCTGTTTCGGAGTATGCAGGATATCGTATGCAGAGGTGGTAGAAACGAGAGCTCTCTTATTTCCTTTGCTGATTTGTAAGGAGAGGGACAAGCCCGAAACCAGTTGTACTCCTAGATCTGTAATGGTTACACGGTCATCTAGAACTATCACAGTCTTCTCTGCCAAGATGGAATCGGAAAGAGGTGACAGAACCTTGAAAGAGAAAGCAGATGCCTTGCGTGAAACAGCAGCTAACTGGGTTGTAAAACAAGATTAGATTCTAATCGGCATAACACTCTGGATTAATCTCGGGTTTGTCACGTCCATGTATAAGCTATAATTGATGTTTCCTCCAAGACATTACACATTACAATTCATTTGCTGCTAAATTACTTTATTTACAAAAATAATTTAATAAAACAACCAATCACTTCAAAACTGCAGCTTCATCTCAACAATGGAGTACAGATTAAATTAAGTGGATTTGGTTTAAAGAAAAAAAAAGTAATTTTTGTGTGGTCTATAAAACTTCCTATGAATGCAGTACAGCACAAGACATAGTGTGAGACACTGATTAATGCTGAAACTCAATAAAGGAATAAATCAGTGTCCAAAGCCTGGCTGATAGGAACTTGGCCCGATGCCTTTATAGGGACAGAGGACCTGAATGAAATGAGAGTGAGATTTGCAAAAGGACTTCGAAAATCTCACTGGGTGCCTGTCTGCATCTTTCAGTGCTGAAACAGCCCTGTCAGTTTGCTCTAAGACCTTGTTTCTAACATGCTCCAAAGGAGACAGTCATCTTTCTACTGATGCCAGAAACAGCTGGTTGAAGCCCAAAGTACTTGAGATGCGATTTGTCAAAACTAACATGAGACATCTACAGTGTAGCTACCTGCATTGGAGCTAGCTGCCTTCTGCTCCTTTACAGTCACGGCAGAGAAAGAGACATTTTAAGGGCAGAAATCCCTCGACCTCTGTGTGATGTTTGTTTCAGGCTGAAAGGAGCTGAGCCCTAGAAGTACCTGTTTCTTTGTGTTGACTACAAAGGAAACTTAGTGTGACTGGAACATTACAGATGCCTTCAGCTAATAAGAAGAACCACACTACTTGTATTGCGTTATTTTGATTAAGAAATGAAGTTAGATAAAGACACTAGTGGTGAACATGAACACTGAACGATTTCTGAAGATTACTTTTGTGTCCATTTTTCGTGTTTCATTCTGTGAACATAAAGGGACTAATTTTTCAAAGACATTTAAGCATATAAAGATGCATGTAGATCTTTGGGAAGATTTCCTGACAGTTAGGTTCACTTAAACTAAGAGCAGCTAGTTGTGTGCATCATGTAACCTGTTTCACTGCTCAGAAAATCTCACTGTGTTGCTAGTCACTTTGACATGGATAAATCCCTTCAGACATTTCACCTGAAGGTATTTTATGGAAGTGACAAATAGTAAAAATGAAAACCCGTTCTAACTTCCTTTTATGTTTAGCATGTAATTTTTTCCAGCTTGTTCTTTTCTGAGAGCAATTAATTTTATAAGCTAACTAGCTATCATGTGTGTGCATCCAGAACTCCCTCTACAGAAGCTGCAGATACACCTTAGGCTGTACCTGGACTGTGGTGATGCCAGGCTCGCGACCAACCAGAACTCGGCCGTCTTGAAGCTTAGCAATCTTGGGTTCTTCTACTTTCATGAAATCAGTCACAAGGTCAGTGATGTCAAACTGCCACTCAGAGCCTAGCATATAGGTCAAGTGGCCTCCAAACTCAGAGGATTCAGCTACAAACTGTGTGAGGACTCGCACCATGGCGTGCTGATACTGGAGGGTGCAACCTCTTCCTTTTTTCTCATCATCCTCTTCATCCTCACTGTCTCGCGTAGGCCTGTAAGTAGATGCAGGTTTGTTATCTGCATTGCCATGATCTCCCTACAACACCGCAGAGCTTCAGCGGGATGGTATCTTCAATTCGATTAATGCTATCATCACCTGCTGCTGTGTGAGAAACAGGAAGCCAGATTTTGGATGTGTAGGTTACTAAATCTGGGTGAGATGCTTGTACAGCTTTTTTGTGCTGTACAATTTAAAACCTACTGTCACTTCTGTTAGTGAATTCTTCTTTTGAGTGGGATTTCCCAGCAACTTGAAAACATGTCTGCCATTGGCGAGATTTCAGTGAAACCACTGCTTGTTCACCGTGCCGCCAACTGGCAGTCAAATCTTGCAGAGGGCTAAGGAAAGCAGCATGAAACATTTATGAGAGGGCAGTTCTGGAACAAACTCCTGCAGGAGCTCAGCAGGGATGGGAGCAGATGTTTCAGCATCTTTGCCTCCACCTTTGCCCATAACATTCGTATCATTTTGCTCATCTCTCCAAAACTGTTGTAACACATTCAGGATTCCCTGCTTAGGTAATGCCACCCCACCTCATCCCACATCTCTCTCTGATAGGTTCACTAAACCCTCTGCATTTGAGAAATATACCATGATTTCACCTTAAATCTCATACAGCTCCCGCAAGTGTCTGGTATATTGGGTCATGTAAGGACCGCCTGGGGCTTCCAAAAAGCCAAACGAGGCCCTGAAGTTACCACGCAGGACATCAGCTACTCAGATGTACCAGCACCAGGCCAGACCGTTGAAACTGCCGCTCACCCCACAGAAATAACTGCAGCATTAGACACATTTTATTTAACATTTTCTAACTACCTGTCCCCCTTGCAAAATATAACCCGTGACAATATCACAGCTTTCCATAAACCTTATATAAGGAGTCCGAGTAATTGGTACATGACAGCAGTGCTGTCACACCTCACAGAATTTTGTCTGGTTTAAAATCCAGCTTCCTATCAATTCTTTTTTTTTTTTTGCTATTGTTTATTCTTTGGCACAGATACGTGGATCCTCTTATCTCTTTCATGTCAGGTATTAAGCACTAGGTGGTCACACTTTTACTCATTATGCCCCCATGCTGTGGCATTCATCGCTCAGAAATAATTTGCCTTTTTCCTTTACTTATGTTGAGCCTGAAGCCACCTCTATAGCAAGGGTGGGAAATGCAGGGTAAGCCTCTTATTCTTCACAGTGTTTTAGGAAGTAGTTTTGTGTTTACTGTGTTCCTTTATCTTCTCCTTTGAAATATCAGCTATGAAAAACTATTATAAAACAGAATTGCTTTTGTTATAAATTGTTTTATGACAAAGTTGGCAAACAGCGAGCTGAAAACGTATCTAGGAAAAGCCCTTATGCTCTTCAAAATGATAGAAAGTCCTGGTGTTACAGAATCTAATACACTGGAAATACATTTTCAATGCATCAGTTGTTAGCTGCATATGTATATTTACCCTCAAGTAAATGGTATTTGGTACAGCCTTTTTAGTTTTGTGTGTGTAGAACAACAGTGCCCATCATTAGTCGCTGAATGACACATCATTGAATAACCACTGAATAGTTAAGAAAAAAATAGGATCCTAAAATAGGATTTCCATTATACAAAGAAATTAGTCTTATAGAATTAAACTAGCTGCATATTTCAGGGAACTTTTCAACTGTCTCTCCTTCCCAATACAAGTGTCAATCTGGACTATGAGCTGAAGCCAGCCAGTCAGCAAAACAGCCGCAAGGAAAGTACTAGAAGGGGGATATTCATGGAGCGTACGTGGCCCATGCCTGTTTAGATTGCTTTTGGCTTTATAATGCTATAAAAGAGTTTATGAACTCCTTAACGTTCCCACTTCCAATTTATTCCTGTATTCTGACTCTCTTCAGCTCATCTGTACCATAACCCAGCTCTGAATAATCTCATACTTCGGGAAAATCAAGTTTAGCTCTGAGATTTCAGGATTTAGCCCTCTTTTAGTAATACAGACAGTAACGGTAGCATCTGTGCAGAATTGGAGAACAGCATCCAGCAACTATTCAGGTAAGAAGTTCTTACAGGATTTGGGGAAAAAGAGCCACGGAAGCAGTGGGAACCAGTTTTCTTATGGGAAACGAGACACAGAACCAGTGTTCCATGGCTGAAGAAGAAAAACGTTCACATGTCCAACATTCACATGGACTTAAATTTTTTTTACAGAACTGTTTTCTGTTTCTGTTACATAACCACATGTTTTTCTCAAATCCCACGTGTTGCTGTTATTCATATTTTTTTCTGTGCTTATTTATTTCTATTTTCACTGTTTAAAACTTTAGACTACTGGACCATTCAAGAGGAAATACATTCAAAACAACTTTGAGAAAGAATTTTTCAACCCTAGTCCCACGCGGCTCAGCAATGTGAGTTGTGGGAAGAACAACCAGAGATCAGGAGTGTTGCACAAGAGCAGCAAGGGAGCACTCCTGCCCTCACCGCCAGGCTTTGGACTCTAGGGGCAGCCAGCAATACCAACCGAAAAAAGATGATCTGAGTCCAGTTCTTTCCTTGGGGTAGCTCTCACAAACAAAGGTAAGGGCTCCATTTCATTACAAAAACATTTATAGGTGTTTGTGTCTGTATATTTCTCCTTAGAAGTACGTGGTCGCTATTGCATGCAAATGTGGCACATCAGAACATCTCTAGCCCACGGAAGAGGCAAGGCACTTTCTTATGTCAGGGCAAAGCAAAAAGCAAGGTGTTTGAACTTTCAGTACAAGCCTTGCAAATCTGATTTACCAGGTACCAACTCAAGTCCTTTTTTTTTCTAAACACATGATATCCATTTCCACTTCAAAGCCACATACCCACGATTCAGTCAGTAAAGTCCATTTCAGTCTTTTGTCTCCATGGGCCCAACAAAATGTTTGAGATCCGTTGAATTGCACAGTTCCCCCTGGACTCTTAAACTTCTTGTTACAGTGTTTTCAAGAGGCTTAAAATCCCTCATTAAGCAGTGAGCTCTTTTCTTTTTAAGCCATGTCTTCATGAATATAAGCTATTGCTGCATATTGTGCTTTTTTTCCCCTTGGTCATCTTCAAGGTTAGCTCTGGGTATCTCTCAGAATCCTTCTTATCCTATTTCTTGCTGTTTGGCAAACTTGCTTGGAAAATTTTTGGCTTTTCTGGAGTGAACCAAGGTTGTCAGAATTACATTTAATTCACATTTCACACAGAGAAAGCCTTTGCCAGAGAGATGAGTTAAAACAGCAGCCCTGTTACAAGGGTGCCTGCTAGCACTCATCTAATCAGCGATCTGTCGACTTCATATTACAGACACTGTCTGTGAGCAGTTTCAGTGTGCCTCCCTCAATCTGCACCACTCTCAAACCAGGCATCAATTTCTTGGGCCAGATGCTAATTTTCTCTTAAAAAACCTCTAAAGAAATCAGTTTTGCTGGTTTTGAATTTAAAAGAGTCATGTATTTAAAAAACCTTTGCATCACCCCCAGCTGGAAAAAAAAAATCTTTTTTGGATACAAAATACAAGGCACTACAAGTTGATTTAGTGGAAGCTACAGAAATAAGTTGCACATAGCTCCACTCACAGGTCAAGAAGAAATGCAATTTGGTACCTTAACAGATCTTGAAGATACAGTCAACTTGTTAACAAAAATCTCTATGGCCTTACCTCCATTGGACATTAAGTCAATTAACTAAAGGATTGAATTTCCAGTGTGTTCAAGCTTTGTGCAGATGTTGTTATTCACACATGGAATGGTTTGAATCCAGTTTCACTTTATTCGCCTTCAAGTATGGCTTGCTTACTGAGTGGCAGCACTCACACAGAGGTTTAACTAAAGCAGTTTATTTTTTCCTGCATTTAACTTAGCCTAACTTTCCTGCTTTTTTCTCTAGTACTAGACAGCACCGAAGTAGAGCTACCACTTAATTAACCATTCGTTAAGCAGACTGCCATTCATGAGCAATACCCTGTTTCGGAGGTTTCTGAGGTTTTGAAGGTCTAAGTTGCTTGGAGGTCTGCAGTCACCACGACCTGGTAATGGCTTTATCAGCTACTGTTCAGCAAGGCCAGACACTGGTAGAAGTCCAGTAAACTTATGTGCCTGATGCAGAAGCGTATGCTGGAGTCACACTGTGTGATGGCTGCCTCCCTGGGAGCCTCATGAAAATGATGTGCTTATCCCAGTTGCAAATATTTACTTAAATTTGCAGCTTGTTCTGTAAGACTTTAGCCATGCAACGTCTATTAATGCAAGTTGAAGCCACTCATCCCAAGTAAATGTATGTGCATAGAGCTAGTGCAGGAACTTCAAGAAGGTAATTCTTTTGCAGATGCACGAGGAATCAAAATAAATGTCCTTGTTAGACTAGCAGAATCTGCCTGGACCTCTTCTGTGCTCTAATATTTGACTTTAATTTAAATATACACCTTTCGCTTGCTGAGATTGTGGGCTTTTCTGCAGCCCGTTGCAGGAGTAGGGTTTCTGTCAGCCCGTGCGAGTTCAAGGACCGCATACCATGCATTAGTCATGAGCTGATCCATGGAGCTGACTTTGATCTGGAAAGGGAGGCTCTTCATGCCTGCAGTAGCACACACCATAGCTCAAGTTCTCCTCTGGACAGCAATAAAGGTTTGCCATATATTTACAGACTGATCTGATAAATTGTATTACTGCTCTCACATAGGGGAGACTTTTTTTTTTTCCAGTTTCTGGCATAAAAGCAGCCTGTTTTTTCTTTCTGTTGCCCTAGCACGATCTTGCTCTTACAGCAGTTCTCACCAGGTGAAAACTAACACAGTTCAAACTGAGCTAGGCATGTGGCAGTTGTGAAATTTTTGTAAAGACCCCGTCTTCTTCATTGCTTTGTGGAAATTATTCGGGAAGTTAGGTGAGCAAACATGTCTGTAGCCACATGTACTTTACAATTACAAACATGACGGGGCTTATAGGGAGAAGCAATACATTTTATTAGATCAACAAACATCATTGGAAAGAACAGATGTGATTTGGGGCATATGAACACTTTTTCAGGTCTGAAATAGAAGCAGCCATATTCAGATGAAGAACAGCCATGCCAAGGCAGTAGTTTCACAAGCGTTTCTTTCATCAAGAGCATGAATAAAAACATTTAAAAGATTATTGTAAGCCTAGTTCTATCTTGCCGTCTGGCTCAGGCCCTCAGAGAACCGAACCAGCACAGCCCCGCTGAGGAGGTGGGAACGGGGCAGTGGGGGAGCCAGCAGAGAGGAAGGAATGCTTGGAGGCTGCTGAAGTTGTCCCTGCACAACTCCCAATAAGAAATGCTCAAAAATTTTACCTGCTGTGTATTGATGAATTACTTTATAGCACTGTTTAGTTCTTGCTGAGAAGAGCAGGGAGTGGTGTTTAGATACCGGCCCCAGTGAACAGGAGGAGAGCAGCCAATTGCTTTGTCCGTGGTGAGGGGAGGAAGGAAGAAGACACACTACAATCCTTCCATGACTAGACCTGAGGACAGCAGCGCAGCTTCAGCTGACCTGTGGGCCATGTGCGACTGAACCTACATTTAATACTACTGCCTAAGTTTGTTGGCAGGGACTTTCAAAGGAATACGAGAGTTCGATGCCCTCTTCTTTTCAAATTAGTTTCCTTTAAGTCTAGATATCAAAAACCTCTTGGAAATAGCAAGTACTGGCTCTTACATGGAAATTAAGTCGAAGCAATATGCTATGGCTACCACACCTGCCAAGAAATGCTTGGATTTTGTTGGGGTTTTTTCAAAGATTAAAGCACGCTCTCTTTCAAACCTATTCTCAAGTATCACACAAGACAGCCCTCTCACTGCACAGCACTAACGCACACCGGGAGGGCACTGTGAAGAATTACAGGCTGAACCATCGTTCAGAATAAGCGAATGTGGCCGGCTGACTGTGTCACCGAATGAGGATTCAGGAAACAAGACTGCAGCTCCTGACTCCAGTCCAATTGTCTTGCGTGCTTCAGGTCACCATCTAAAAACTCATCACAAAAACTCCCCTGTGTTTAGGATATTGGGGAACATGTAGCTATGAAGGAGATGGAAGTATAAGCAGATTAAAAATTAAAGAGAAAAATAAAAGAAAAAAAA
>Ga0065711_1032291_pt1 | contig 27606 bp, 29 predicted proteins | sample Hoacrofraction12_FD_59098 | JGI IMG/M metagenome (GOLD analysis project Ga0065711, IMG submission 59098) | Hoatzin crop microbial communities from Cojedes, Venezuela - Epithelial fraction 12 v2 (version 2) | ecosystem: Host-associated > Birds > Digestive system > Esophagus > Crop | place...
CCCCCCGGGCCAAACGCGCACCCGCCGGGGCGATGCCAGGCCAGAGCCCTGCTCCCTCTACCCGGGGGGTAACCAGGGCAGAGTCCCCCCTCCCGTCCCGCTGAGCCCGCGCAACGCCCCTCCCTCCGCCGCCGCCGACCATCCCCCGTGGGAAGCCGGGCGGCCGCCTCCCCCGGGCCGGACACCGACCTCCCGCGGCGGGCGGGGCTGGTGCCTGCAAAAGCAGGGAGGGCCCCGCCGCGCCTCACCGCCAGCGGCAGCCCCCAGCCGACCCCTCAGAGCCCACAGCCCCGCGGGGCAGGGGAGGGAGGCCGCAGCGGCTTCGCGTGAGCCCGCGGCGCCGAGCGGGCCGGCCAGCAGGCTCGGAGGAACGGCCGGAAGTGCCCGTTACCTGGTATCAGCCCAGCGGCGGCTTCGCCTCTTTTGTTCCTCAGACGTCAAAATGGCGGCGCGGTGCGGGCCGGCCCTCCCCCACCCCAGCGGGCACGGCCCGCCCTCCCGCCCGCCTCCCTATTGGCTCGGTCCGCACGGCCGCGCGCTGATTGGGCGGCCGCCAGCGCCGCTGTTGCTAGGGTAGCCGGGGCGGGCGCGGGGCAGGGGCGCCGGTGCCTCAGGGCCTCCCCGGCCCCGGCCCTGCTCCCCATCCCGGCCTGGCTGCGCACTCCTTCCACGGAGACCACGGGGACGTGGGGACGGCCGGCCTGCCCCGTCGACCCCGGGCCCGGGAGGCAGGATCGCAGGGAGAAGCAGCCCCTCCCTGTCTCCGGCCTCCCTGCAGGGCCTGTCTCAGCTTTGTGAGGGCACATGGACATGGCCTCCACCTTGGCGAGGTGAAGGCTGGCCCCGTGGTGCACCCTGACTCGTCCCCAGGCCTCAGGCCCCCACCCAGGCGCCCTCAGCCCGGTGTGGCCCTGTGCAGGGTGGGTTGGGTTGGGGTTCCGCTTCCTGCGCTCCTTAACAATCTTTGGAGTTGGGCCTCCTTGGCTTGCAGGCCGCAGCAGCCATTGGTAGGGCTGTTGTTGGCTTTGCCTCGGTGCCGGCTTGGAGACAGCTCATCTGTGCCGGTGTGCAATGCGTGCTGTTAGTTTGGACATGACTGGGGCCTGGCTGCGAGGGGCTTTCGCTGCTCCCCCACGCCGTGCCGTCCTTCCTCGCCTCGCTGACGAGGGAGAGGAAGAGCATCTGTCGAGTCCTTGAAGCAGAAGAGGCTCACAGGGCTGTATGCCTGAGCTCACGCGTTGGTTCGGCGTTTCTGTTTCTGCACCACCAAGAACTGCGCTCAGGCATGCGCAGCCAAAGCTCCGGAGGCTCTCCCTACTCAGCTTTACCCCGACTGACTTCTCGGCGCCTGTGGCCTGATGATTTAAATGCCATTGCAGCTGTTGGGGTTCGCATGCAAGCCCACGAACGCGCCTTCAACAACCGAGCCACCATCATTGTAAGGAAAAAAGACTAAATAATTACATTATTGCAGTTTAAATTACTAGGCAACAGTCTCTCTGACAATGAATTTAGTAATACTCTGCCATTATTTAATCGCACTAATGAGACAGAACAACTCCACTTAGATACAAATTACTCTGCATTTCATTTAAATAAAGGTCAGAGAGCTAAAAGCCACACAAGCCGCCACAATTCTGCTGTACAACACACCCAGCAAAAGGCATCCTTTGTTTCCAGAAGGGACCACGGCTTTCTGGCCGTGAGCTGCCAAGGCAGGGCTGCACGCACAGAGCATCTCGCTCAAACCTCCCACATCCAACCCAGACCACCTGCCCAAGAGTGAGCACGGTGCGTCTCTGCCTTGGGAACAGCTCCTTGGTTTGGAGATGTGAGCATTGGTTCACCAAAGAGATTCACAGGGCAAGAGATCTCTGATTTCTCCTTGTTCTAAAGTACAAACATTCATACAGTCCTGTGTAAGAAACAATTATACCCCTTCGTTCTCACTGCTTAAAATATGCCTCCCTTGTCTGTCAGGGTGACAATTGAAGCCAGGCTGCCTATTGAGAGTCTCCTTATTTATCTGGCTGGCGCCATCATGATTATCTTCACTTCAAAATCTGTTTTCGTATGTGTCTCTTACCATTTAAAACTGGTGACTTTCCTTGGATATTTAAAGATTTTGTTTTAAATCCATGCCTCCATGGGCGAAGCTTGTCGTGAGAGCAGGTCTGTAATTTACTCAAGAGACTGGTGGTTACGGCTGGAGATTATCGGCACATGCTACTAGTTTTAATCTTTGTTTGCAAGCGCAGAGCTGGTCCAGGGCTCATGTCTGATTCATGTTCCCCAGCCACAGGGAGAGGGGAACCGAGGTGCCAGCCCATGGGACCTCTCCCTGGTGGGTGGCTGCATGATCCCTCCAGAAGCTGGGAATATTTCCACCTGCTCACGGCAGCATTAGGTTTCCTCAAGCCTTGCTCCTTGCTGCACTTCTTTCTGTTCCTCTTAATTAGCAGGGGGAGATGTGAGTCACTCAGCAATCTCCTACCCCCCTCCGCGATCAGCTTCCCTGATACAGTTCATGCCTGTAATAAGACTTCAACATCGAGCTTGGCAGGCCTTTCATTCCCTGGCTGCCCTTGCCCGCACAGGGCTCACAGTTGCTTCCTAAACACCGTAATGGTTTTCCAACCCCCTGTCCCATTGGTGCTGGGATGAACCTCCAGCTAGCCGTGCTCGCAGACAAACAAGCAAGGCTGATCCTTTGGCTGCCTGGCACTCCAGGTGACCCCACACTGCTCTGGAGAACATTTCACCCTGAGCAATGTCGTGAGGCCGGTGAATATAAGATGCTTAGCTCTGGGAGTCGCTGCCGTAGCAATCCTCTCACCACGACAATGGAGATGCAGCGTTTAAGCCGGCGAGGATCTGCTCACACAGGCCGTCGGAAAGGTGCCTGTTTCTCCCACTGCCAAAACCATTCACAAAATAAAGAGGGATTAAACATCCCGCTTCCACAAACACTTTCATCTCCCTTGTGTGCACTGTGTGTGTATGTGTGTGCGTGTGTGTCTATAGATATATACACACACATACTTTTAAGGAGCTGATGAAAAGCGCCAGACTGACAGTTTAAAGGAACAAGCACTTCCCGTTACCTACCGAACTGGTACAATATAGGAAGCATTACAGCAAACTTCTCTCCCATGGGCTGTGTCAAATCCACGATCCAGAGGAAACAGCCTTAGGCATGAAGTTCATTCATATTCATTTTTTTTGTCTCCCCTGCTAAGGATCTAGGAATTATTCCTTTTTCAGGGAGCAGAGGAATGTTATGAACTTCCCTGGTTCAATATTATCCTCGCTGCGATGAGGGTTGCAAAATTTCATTGATATGAAAACTGAGACCCTGAATCAAAAGATGTAAGCCCCCCAAAACTCAGCCTCTTTTAACCAAATCAGCCCAGTTTTCTAACTGCATAGTCCTCATCTGAAATCTTAATCCCATGCTCTGTCTGCACGGTGCGGTCTGTGCCATTTTTACTGTGCCTATGGAAATTCAAATTAACGCACATGGTTCTAGTTATTATTTACTTGCAAAACATTTCATCAGATGATGTGTCTGATTCAGGACTCAAAAAGCCAGGCCACTAAAGGAGGACAGCACTTAATTTAATGAAGTAGCAGGGAAATGTCATGCTTTAAAGATGTCTTGCACGGAAATAGATTCCATGCTGTATCCTCAGTCCTCAAAGGGTCAAAAATAGTAATTATGAGAGCGGGGCTGGAAGAAGAGGGATAATGATGGGGATTTTTGCGCAGGCAGCAGCAAAGCCAGCTGCCTGAGCCCCAGCAGTTCAGCTGCCCGCCGGGCAGGCCTGTCCCTTGCCAGGCACTTTCTATTACTCCTGAGCAATTGCAAACTGATGGATGAGTCGCAGAAGAAAAACACAACTGGACTTTGTTTACTGGGATGGAAGCTCAGCTCTGGGATTTCTCAAGAGCTGCCGAGTTGGACAGCTGACAGCTGCTGCTCGATGAGCCAGGGCACGAGGCACTGCAGGTGAGGGATCTGTGCTTTCCTGCAAAAGGCTGTGATTAATGGAAAGGTTTTTCTCCACCCCAAGTTCCTTTTAACTGATCTGACCAGACTCAGGAACCACAAGAAAAAACATCTGTATATTATGGGTTAAGGTTTAATTTGTTGGCTATGCTTCAGGCAAGCGGGGAGCACGTGATCCACGGTGCACTGAAAATGGGGATGGTGGCAGTGCCGAGCCAGGCAGGCTGCTTTCCTGCAGCAAAAGGGCTGAATGCTACGGCCCAGCCTGCCTGCGCTTGTTGTGTTCCTGCAGAAGCCCTGGGCTGGCGACGTGTACCCGCGTCCTGCTGCAGCCTGCTCCGCTGCCCAGGGAGGATGCATGAGAACGACCAGAAAAGAGGGCAGCAACAGAGACCTGCCTCTGAGCCGGCGACGCATGCAAACCACTCCCTGGCCCTTCCCAGGGAGATCTTCAGCCCCTTCAGAGAGAAAGGACTCTTGCCAGACCCACTCCTGTGGGTCCCAGATGAGCCCCACCAGCCCCAGAAAGCCTGGCTTGTCCACCCAGCCATACTGAGCCCAGGAGATGGTGTCTGTGGTTTGCTAACGGAGATCTGGCTTGGGCTCCCTTTAACGAAATGCCGGTTACTGCTGTGTCCCTTTGCTCCCCTCCCTTCATCAGTGCTGTCTGCTGAGGCTGTTAGTTCTCCAGCAGATCTCTCTCTTACCTAGTGAACTGCTGCCACGGCAAAATTCATCTGTGTCATTGTAGGATAAAACAATCTCTTGCCAAGTGACACATGAAAAGAACAATACATAAATAGCAAGTGCCCAAAGGTTAGGAGAGGACAGAGGGTTTTTTCCATACAATCCTTTCTAAGTTTTCCTGCGGGGCAAGGCGGAGGCGGACCCCACCTCCTAGTGTGTGCTGGTAACGCTGGTGGTATGCAGCCATGGCCGTGATCGCATGGTGGCATCACCCATGCCTGGTCTTCCAGGTCTTCTCTCTTCTGGGAGAGTGCTTTGGGAATCTGTCAGGCTGGTGGGGTGTGTGTGTGGGGCAGCTCACAGCCCTGGGCAGGCTCTGCAGCCAGAGGAAAGACCAGGTCCACAGGTTTGGGTCAGCCCTTTGCTCCTGCCTTCTGTGTCGGTGCTGCCGTGCTCCGTGGGTGAGAGCCGGTGTCACTGCGTGGGGTGGCCGCCACAGCCGCGAGTGAAGCCGGAAAGAGCCGGCAGTTTTGGTTTCCTCTTGTGCTTGTGTGCTGCAGCAGCTCCATGCCCCAGCACCTCCCCTCCTGCAGCTTTGCCATCTGATTCTCCTTTTTCTGAGTGTCCCTCAGATGCTCCTTGGTGAATAAATTCCCTACTCCTCTCCTCATCCTGCAGGGCCGGGAAGCGGCACAAGCACCATTGCAGCAGGCTGGAATAATTATCTCTATTTGTGTTGTTATTTGTGGAATAATTATGTTTACCATGGTAGTGCTTAGGGCCAGACTCCCATGTCTGAAATTGTGCTTTCCGCTCCAGGTTTTGCCCAGAGACCCTCGGTTATTGTCGGTGCGCCCACCACAGAGCAGCTTGTGTGCTCGCCCTGAGGCACTGCGCTCTGCCCTCTGCACAGTCACACTTATACGGCTTCGCCTTCAGCAAAATAGCCCCAGCTCCCCAGCATGCAAAGAGGAGCACGACTCAGAGCTGAAACTCCCCCAGGGAACATTTTGGGAACTTCCCATGCCAGGTGATACTGGGGTTTGGCTGGCATCCCTTGGTCGCACACCCTGCCACACCTACCCGCCTGGCACTGCCAAAATGTCAGCGGTGCTGCTCAGCACAGCGCAGCAATGCAAACTATTTAGAGCAGGGAAAAGCCAGTTTAGATATAAATATCAATCAAAATAAGTCAGCTTGTCCTTCAGCTGCTTTAAACCTGCCACCCCCAGTCTTTGATTTCCATTTTCACTTCTGTGTCTGCTTTGCACAGCCTGGTACGCCCAAAGATACACCCCAAATCCTGCTCCCACTGCATTTCTGTGGGACTGGGCCAGTCCCAGCAGACCCCTTAGGAGGCATATGCAGGCAAGAGAAGGTCAGAAGCTTTGGCTCGGCAGCTGCAGACGTCCCTCATTGAGTCCCCCCACCCCGTCAAGAACCAGTTACAGCAAACTTCTCATCCTCACTCAGCCAATTTAATGCTTGCAAGATTTTGCACTAGTAAGTCAAATGAGAGAAATAAATGCTGGCAAAAATAGCGACTGGGAGGGGACTGTCTGTATTTCACACATCACAGGGCACCTTTTGTGCAGGAAGGAAAGGGCTTGTGATGCCTCACTCACCACCATCCGCCTCGCCGCAGATGAGCCAGGTGCTGTCTGCAATACCTGCTTCCTCGCAGAAATCCAGTGTGGCTCCGGCTCAGGACAGCATGGACTCACCAGCAGCTCCGTTCCCTGCCCACCAAGCCTGCAGCGACCGAAGAACCGCAGGCTCCTGCTGCAGGTGCTCCAGCACTAACCCCCCCGCCGCAGGAACCAAAGCCTCCCTCCCTTTCCCTTTCCCCCTCTGGTCTGTCCCTGGACGCAGCCCCCCATTGCCCTCCTCTTTTCTGTCCTGTGGAGGAGCCTGGATGTGGTTTTCCTCCTGTTCCTTCCCTTTGCCTGCTCCTCCTGTTAGCTTGCCTCTGAGCGTCTTACTCCTTACTCCAGCCATCAGGGAGGAGGTGTTGCTGTAGGAGTCAGAACTCACCCCCATGTACCTTTTAGCTTTGCAGATGAGCCTTTTCATCCCACTTTGAAGGGAAAAACTCTACCAGGTTCTCCTAAATGATGAGGTCCAACTTGCCTCAGAGTGAATCTTTATTCATGGAAGAGCAAAGTCCTTCCCCCTGGTGGAGTTGTCCCCACCAAGGAGCTCACAGCAGAGCCCGCTTTGCCATGTGGTGCCACAGGGCGGGCCGGCAGCGGCTGCGAGCTCCACGGCTACGAGTCCTCTTGGGGCTGTGGCCACGCAGGAAAGCTCAGCCTCGTGTGATGGGCACCAAGGAGGAATGGGCTCAGCTACTGCAGATTTCCTGGTTATTTCATGGGGGACTTCCCAAGCAGATTGCTCCACTCAACAGCAGACCAGAACATGCCATACCGTGCGTGTCTGTGGCTGGGACCTGCACCTCCCCACCTCTTGCTGAGGCTCTCCATCCTGCCCACAACATAGTTTTCTCCACCAGATCTCCACAGCTAACGGGGCAAACCAGAAGACCCATATGAGAGTTGGGAGGAATGGGGATGAGTGGTGTTCTCTACTAGCTGGGAAGAACACACTCCATCAGGTCTCCAGGGCCCAGGGAGCTGGCAGCAGCCCACGCTCCTGGCCCATTGCCCCTAGAGCACCAATGCTCCAGGCAATGCCAAGAGGACAGGCTGAATCAGCGTTGATCAGGAATGTAATTTCTTGTGAAATATATCCCATATATCCCTTCCCTGCAGTTTCTGCTGCTGCTTCAGGGACTCTTCCTTGAGCTATTATTAGTGCTGGGGTACATCACTGCCAGCTTCTGCTGCTTTGAAACAGGCACCGGCTGCGAACATCCAGGCATCAGCGACTGCGAGCCGCAGGGCCGTACGGACGGGAACCTTATCGCTCAGCCAGCAGACGACCAGGCTGCACTCCTGAGCTGCTGGATGGACCCTGGCTTGGGAGAGCAAACAAGGAGCGTCTCGATCGTGCTGGTGCGGGACGGGGAGGAGGAGGGCCCTGCCGCAAGAGCCCCCTCTTCCCCCGGCATCAGGGGATGCTTTACGGCAGCACTGCCATTGCCTGGCTGTGCGACACCAAGCAAGCTAATTAATCCTGTGTGCTTCTCCTCTTTCCAGAGAGGGTGTTTATGCTGACCTACTTCTTACAGAGAAATTTGCAAAGGGCTTCAATGTTCATGACAAGCAAGTGACACCGAAAGTGCTAATTACGCTGGCTATTCCCAGTACCCAGACCACCGTGGAGCCAAAACAGCAGCAAGCAAAAGCGGAATATCACAGCTCTGGGGCGAGTAACAGAGAGATCCGGCTGCAGGAAGGTCATGATTTCCAGCCTGGCAACCGGCTCTTGCTTTTGGGCAAGAGCGACTCACGTGCCGGCCAGCCACGTGGAAGGGTGGCTCAGGCCGTGAGATGGCACGAGCAGCCACGTGGCAGAGAGGAAGGTTTGCCTTGCGTCTCTTTGCAGAGATGCTGTGCGTTGGGCACGGGGGTCCTGGCAGTCCCTGGGCAGAGAGCTGTGGGCAGCTAGCCTGGGGCGAGCGATGCAGCCCTGGGGCAGTGAGGAGAGGCAGGGGATCTCCGCAGCAAATGCTTTGCGTGCCTCCCCAGGCACGCTGACACTGTCACCTCGTACTGTCACCTCAGGGGCCCCGCCAGGGCTGCCTGAGCCACAGAGAGCTTTTACCTCTCTCCTCCCCACCTCTCCCTGGCTGAGCCTCCCTGGGGCTGCAGAAACCTGAGCAGGAGCCATTAGCAGAAATGAAGAAATACGGGGACCTGCGCTGAACGAGCACCCTTCCCCAGCAGCATCCCGGCCCCCACAGCCACCCCCTGCCCTCCCTCCGCATCCCAGCTGGCCAAAACCCCTCTTGCAGAAGACTGCTCAGAACAAGGGCCGGAGTTCTTAAGGAGGAAATTCTGAGTTAAATTCCTTCCTCCCGAGTCATTTGCAGAAGGGAACAGTGTGTGCTCCCAGCACAGAGCTGACTGACGTCTTGCTGGCCTCCTGCCGCTCCTTGGCTGCCTGTCACCGAGGGGCCAAGGCTCTCCCAGCGAGGCGGTGGGAGGGTTTGGCTGATGGAGAAGCCCTGAAGTGTGTAATTGCGGTGCCTCTGCGTGGGGAAGGGCTGGCAGGGGTTGCATTGCCAGCGGCGCAGAATGAACCCTCACCAGAAAAACCCTGCATGCGCTGAAGGGAAGAGGATGCAGAAGGTCACTGGGGAGCTGCAAAGATCCCCTGCATCTCCCAGGGGAAAAGGACTAACAGAGTTACACTGCAGATTATACGTGAGCCTGGCATAAAGCAGGTATTACTGAGGGCTCAATAACCAAACCCAGGATTAAGCAGAAGGACCAAAGCCTCATTCGGTGCAAATGGCCACAGCTGCGTGGACGCTGTGAGCCCCATCTTAATTCATCCTCAGTTCCTCAGCAGGAATAATGAAACAGTTAAAGCAGCCCAAGGAAGCTGTTCATTTTGTATTTGCATTGAGCTGCTTAAAAAGTAAACAAGGCGTAAGGCCAGGCCTGCCAGCAGCTGTCACTGACCTCAAAATCAAAGATGTTGTGGGCTGGTCCAAAGTAGGGCAGGCTCGCAAACAGAGATGGGAGGGACATGAGCTGCAGCTGCCATGGAGCTAAGGCTGCTGCCCCCCTTCCTAGACCAAATCTGTCAGTGGGGTACAGAGCTGGCAAAAAATACGTGAAAAAGTATTCCCGACAATTCTCTCTCTCCAGTCTCAAAGATGAGGCAAACACTGCCCTGATCTGGACAATCTGTGTAGGGTTTATTAAACCAAACTGTATCTGGGCCAAGGTTAATGAAAAAGCCTGCAAAATCCTCCCGGCCACAGCATTTTAGTTCCCGCATCACCCGTGCCAGTGGGGAGGTGCGAGGCTGGCGGCGTGCACGCCTGCCGTGAGCCGCAGCAAGCCGACCAGGGCTTGGGCTAGGCTTCCCGTCCTTGCAAAGGTGACAAGAGGCTCACCTCACACTGGCTTGCGAAGCCCGCAGAGCACCTCTGCTCACAGCTGGCACGGATTGTTGTCACCCCGCAGGGACACACTTCGTGCTGCTCCATGAGGGCTGCAGTCCCCTCAGAGCAGCTCCAGCCCTGCTTGCCCCATCCGGGGCTTGTGGGGCAGAGCTGGTGCCACCCTGCCACGGCTGGGGCCACATGGGAGAGCCGCAGCCGACCAGCATCACGGGCAGAACCAGGCTGTGCCCGTGTGATGTGCGGGTGCGCACCCAGGAGAGTTTTCTTCACCTGCTCCAAATCCCACGTCTCTGCTTGGGCAGCTTCAAGGCAGACTTGCCGCCATGGACTGTCCTGGGAAGATAGGAAACGTGCTCAGGTTCTTTCCCGCTTTTCTTTTAGGTAAACAGAGAAGTTCTTCAAAGTGTGGGTTTGTGGTTCTTTCGTTTTCCTGCGTTTTTATCACAGAGGGCTCTGGAAACAGGATGACTGGGGGCATCACAGTGTGAGCTCACGCATCGCTGCCCTGACGGGCTCCTTATTGCTGGAGCAGCTTCCAGCATCCTAGCTCTGACATTAAGAACATGAAGTCTCTGGCCATCAACACAAAGGAAAACTAGAAACCATAGCACGGCAGTAATCAGGGCAACAAGGTCTTCTGCTTCCACCAGCTTGAGGCTGCCCAGATCCTGCTGTCCAAATCTGCTGGGAAACCCAGCTTCTCTGGTCACAGCTGCTTCCCTGGGGCTCTCACCGGGGTGCTTCCCTTCCAGTGCCAGTTCCTTAATAAATACTTGTTGTTCCCATCACATTTCCCTTGTGCCGGCCAGTGACGCCAGCCCTGCTGGCAAGTGATTAATTCCTTATTCACAGTCACACAAATTCATCAAAAATTAGCCCAGAGACAGCTCCTCGAAGTGCTGGAGGAGGCTGAGGGCAGAGCTGCACTGGTGGTCCATGATCTGGAGATGCAGCCTCGTGCAAACCACTTGGCACTGGCCATCCCGCTACATGGCAGGGCCAGGAAGGGCTGCTGCAAATGAGGGAAGCAGAGCCCATACTCCATCTTTTGCCTCTTCAACATCCACCCTTCAATAAGGCACAATTATCTGTTTACTTAAGAGCCAGGGTGATTAACCGCCCAAATGGTTACCAAGGAATGCAAGAGTCACAATAGTCCTTATTACAGAGCGGATGAATTAAATGGACATCATTGTTCCTCCTGGCCTTGAAACCGTGGCAATGCACCCCAGCACCTTCACCCACTGCAGACTGGCACTGAAAGCACGCAGGGAACTGCTGTCCCTCAAGGGCAGCTCTGGGCAGCAAGGCCAGCTGGGTCCGTGCTCTCCGTGGCAGGACTGAGCGTGCCGGGCCTGCCCCCAGCCCCTGGCCCGCCTGGAGCAGAGCAAAGCCACCAGCTTGCGAACACTTCTGTGCAACACAGAAATCGGTGCACGAGGTTTCCCAGCCCACCAGATCACAGTGCTAATTTGAATGTTGTAAATATTTGACTTTCATTTGCAGTTTAACCTCACCTGCCTTCAGCTGAGAGTAATTTCCAAGTAAATGGCTGGCTTCACTGTGCCTCAGGGGACGTGAGCCACATCATCAGCCCCCAGACCCCACCACTGCAGAGACCACTACCCCAGCAACCATCCCCAGGCACCAAAGGGCTTGCGGTAGGGGTCAGCTCAATTCCTCAACGGGATTTTCAGTGCCCGTAACTTCCCAGGGGCGGATTTTGATGGAGGAGGCTGAAGGTCCCCATCAGCCCTGCCAACTCTGACTGCCATCCCAACATGGCTGCGGGCGCTGCCAGTGCCTTTGTCCCGTTCCCCACCTCACAGCCACACTGGGGATATTTGTGTCACGGGGCCACGCTTGTGGGACGCCAGTCGTGTCACTGGGCTGCATTTTGGGAGGGACCCATTTGGCAAACACAGCAGCCACCTGTGTTTACCCGCTCCCGTCTCAGGCTGGCACACACACGATTACAGCTTTCGGTTTCAGCCTCCCATCTGTTTATATTAAATGCCTTTGAGTGATGTGCTGTCACCTCAGAGGAGTGTCCCGGGCCAGCCTGCCTGGCACCTCCTGGTCAGAGATGGCTGCGGGCTGACTCGATCACAACCTGAGAGCACCTATGCAGGGCATAAAGCTGCTATAATGGTGTCCTGTCATCCCTGGCACACTTACAGGGCTCTGAGGCTGCGCTCAGGAAATATATTGAGCCCTGTGGCAATGCGACCGAAGCATGGGATGCCAAGTGGCTGCATCGTCCCTGTCCCTGTGACAGAGACCTGCCACGCTGCCCAGCCGCTTGCGGCTACTGCGGAGCAGGGTCACAGCCTGGACACTCCTGCTCCACAGCACCAGAACAGCAGAGCTGGTCAGCGGGACCCTGGCACATGGCAGCAGGATTTTGGGGTCACCACAGGACGAAGAGATGCGGGTGAGCAGCAGAAAGGGATGCTGTGAGAAGATTCAGAGGTACCCACAGAGCTATTGCCATCAAAAATAAAACAAGGAGGTAGCCCCCGACAAGCCCACCCACCCACTCCCATTCGCACAGCTGTAACGAAGCGTTACGCGTCCCTGCCGGGAGGCTATCTGCTCGCATCACGCCCGAGCGAGAAACGGTAATAGCTGGGCACATGTAAGCAGGAACAAACCCTATTTTTAGTGCCATATAATAAGCTACATCTGAGAGAAGATGAAGGGGAAGAAGATGAGTCAACAGAGCAAACAGGGCTGAACTTTCCCGCTAGTGAGGCAGTTAGTCCATGTAAAGAGAGCTGTTACCAGGAAAGCTCTCCCCAGCAGCATCACTTCCAGGGGATAAGGGCTGACAGCCCCATCCTACCATTAGACCAGGGCTTGTCCAGCTCCGGTGGAGGCAGCCCTTGGTGCTCCCCTGGGCAGAGGGGCTGGGCTGGGCAGACCCAGCTACTGATTATGGCCCTCTAGCTTCATCCTGCTCATCAGCTCCGGCTTTCTCCTTCCTGGTGGTGGGGAGAGGTTGGGGGCCTCAGCACCCCCTCGCTGGCACTGCCCCGGTTGCCTTGTGCACTCTGTGCCATTAGCAATGGTCCCGTGGGGATTCTCTGGGTCCCCACCCGGCCAACAAGCACTCGCACCGGGAGAGGGAACGTCTCTGCTCCAAACGCAGCATATCCAAGCTTAGGTCCAGAGAAAATCAACCCAAATCTTAGCCTGTGAACCAGCCTACGTGCTCCACTGTGGGAAGGGCTAACCATCGTCAAGGGTCCCCGCGCGGTCACAGCCCCAGGGACCACCAGGTCCCTTCCCCGACTCTGCGGGCAAGCAGCCCCTGCCCAGCCCAGAGGCTCAGGCAGCCAGCGGCTCACGCAGGGCTATTTTTAGCCTCCTCACTCAGCCTTTCATTTTAAAGCCACCCACGGGAAACATTTCCATTTTATCATGAAAACAACTCTGCTGCAAAAATAAATTATAAGGACATCAAAGCACTAAAATAAAGGGGGAAAAGAAAGCCCTCCTTACGCCAGGGAGCAGGGGGAGCAGAGGGGCGGCCCTGCTTCCTCCCAGCGGGTTGGATGCAAAGAGACCTCCTAAAGCTCTTTCAGAACAAAATAACAATGCAGCAAATGAGAAAAGCAAATTAAAATAGAAGAGGAGAGCTAAAGCAGTGAGTGGATGCGCCAGCAGCAATGCAGTGAGCTCTCACTGGGCAGCTGGCTGTCCTCCATCAGGGCTGGAGTGTGCCTTCCCCAGCTGCCTCTGCTGCGATTTCACTGGGATGCATCCCAGGGAAAGCCTGGCTGCACGTCACCCCTGCTCCAGGTATGGACTCTGGGTCCCCAATAGCTAATGAGGCTGTGGAACCTCCCTGGGGTCCTCAGAGCCCCCCAGCACCAGCCCTTGGCTCCCTGCAACTTTCCAGGTCATGAGGAAGCTGTTCTTGTTAATCTGATCCATCCCAGTACCTTTGCTAACCCATGGCCTTGGGAGCACAATGTTTCTGGGCTGTAAAAATAGCTGTGGGTGTGCTGGGAACGGAGATGGGCCACGGCCAGCACCACCATTTCGCTGCTGTGCCAGCCAGCAGCACATGCTCCCTCCCTCGGCTGGCAACACCCCAGGGTTTGGAGTGATGCCAAGGTCGCCCTGACCTCTGTGCAGTCCCCCATGCCTCGAATCCAGATCCTGGGGGATGTCCTGGAGACCCTCCGTGCTCCTTCCCCATCCCTGATTCCCAAGGAGAAGCTTCTGCGCCACAAACAGCCATACCAACACGTGCCCAGGCCAAGCACGGGGGGGCAGGGCAGGCAGCAGAGACGCCCTCGCTGCCCAAGCGACGGCCGCGGGGAGCACAGCCTGTAAATGAGGGCAGGCAGGGCAGGGGACAAGCCAAGAGCCTGACCTCCGCTTGACATCGTTGCAGGTGAAACACAAACCTCGACCCACAGTGTCTATTACCTAATTAATAGATTATAATATGCCCGAGGAAATAAACCTTTCCCAGCCCAGCAGCGAGGGCTCTTGTGGCGGGGGAGCATTCACTGGTGCCGGCAGCCCCTTGGGGCAGAAGCAGGTTCTGGGTTCAGCTGTGCCGGTTTCAGTGATTCAAAGCCTTCAGCCCCCTGCAGAAACCACATGGGGAGAAATCCAGAGAGGAGCGAGGCACAGGGCAGCCCTTCTCGGTGGCCACCATCGCCCTCGCAGCACGCAGGGCACAGCAGGGGGGACAGGCAAAATTGGCCGTCGCCTGCCAGTGTGCTGGGGAGAAGCCACGGAGGAGTCACCCGCCGGGCTGGTGACGCACGGAGCAAAACCCAAAGCCTTTTCCCTCCGGCCAGGCACACTCACGACTCCTCCCGGCGTGGGGTCCTGCGTGCCGGGAGCTGAGCAGGCTGCAGGGACCGTGGAATCGTGGTTTGCGAGGCGTCCTTCTGCGCTGACGAGGTCCTGCGTGGGGGTGACCCCAACGGCTGTGCCGTCACCTCCTCGCTGTGCAGCTCGGCGGGGACCGGGCTGTGCTCGCTTTCCCCAGGGAATAGCTTGAGTCAAACACTTAGTGATTTTCCAGGAAAATGCCCAGCGCTGATGCTCCCCCTCTGCAGCCATCTGACGTTGGAGCCAGCTGATGGCTTCCCCGAGAGACTCACCCGCCCCAGGGTCCCCTGTCCCCGGCAGCAGCTCTGAGTTACGCCAGCTCCTGCTCCGGCAGCCACCCCAGAGCAGCCCTGCGGGCTGCATCGCTGTCCCTCGGGCCTGCCAAGCAGCCCTGGTCCTGGGTTGCTCGCACCACACACCAGGAGGTTTCCTCTCGGGGTCCGTGGGAGCGACAGTCACCCCAACTGCTGCCATTGGCTCTTTGCCAGCCGGTACAAGCCCAGGCGTGGCCGGCCGAGGTGATCGCCCAGGACGAGAGCTGTAGTGTGTCCTCCCTGGGGTGCCCACAGCTTTGTCATCCCCTGGGGTCTGCGCTGTCCCCCTCTCTGCCAGGTGACACCGGCATGTAGCAGGGCTTGCCAAGGACATGCCTGGGACGGGCAGCCACACTGCTCAGGCTGCCTGGCACGGAGAGGGGCTGCACCACCATCTGGTTCCGCCCCCAGCCCCGGGGCTCCTGGGGGCTGCGCACTCAGCGGGGAGCGGCAGGGCTCACACACCGCAAACCCACTGCCTCCAGCCCAGCACCCGGCACGGCTGCGTGCCGCCGTGGGCTCTCTCCGCTCCCCTGCAGCCAGGGCAGGGGCAGCAGGCGGGTCCCCAGGCGAGGTGCTGCGTCGCTGCCATAGGAGGATTTGGATTTAGTGCTGGTGATTTAGACACCGCTTGTCAGTCCTGGTGACATCAGGTGGGGAGTGTGCTCCACGGGTAAGTGTTGTCAGTGTTCCCGACCCGGGGGCAGTTACCAGCCAGAGGCAAACGGGAACCCAAGGACAATCCAAGGGAGCGTCCAGCACTGACAGGGAGCTGCTCCCAGGGCTGGCACCCAGCCGGGGGTCACCACCGAAGTGCCCATGGGGTCCCTGGGGGTGGCTGCAGGCTCGTCGGGCTCAGCCGGGCTGCTGGCAGGGCAGGGAGAAGCAGGCAACCAGCGCTTGCTGAGGGAAAAGCCCTGCCTGGAGGCCAGGCAGTGCCAGAGCAGCATTTCATGGGCTCAGCAGCCCCCTGGCCACCCTGCCAGCCCAACAGCCCCCTCCACCATGTCCCCCCACTGTCCCCTACCCCTTCCCTGGTACCTGCTTCCAGCTGCAGCATTTCCCTGCTCAGTTATGCCATGAGCCAGCTTTCAAGAGGCTCTCTAAGAGCGTAGCCAGCACCCTCCTTTTTTTTTTTTTTTGAAGTGTTGCCAGTTTAACTGGAGGGGAAGGGAATGCTGAAAAACCCTGGCTCGCTCCCTCCCTGCATCAGGGCTGGCACCCCACAAACTCCCTTCTCCTGTTAGCAATTAACTGCACTTGCTGTAAGGTCTCTCCTCAGCCCAATTTTTCAATTAAAGAAATACCTGGGGTGGGGAGGGGGGAAGGGAAACACGTGTCATATCATTAAAGATGACATCAGCCTACACTCGCCCCAGGTGAGAAAGTCAGGGTGGCACGGGCAGCCGTTGGAGCAGTGTGCACGGTTCAGCCTTGCGAAACATCTTGGACCATGGCGAGACGGGTGAGGCGATGCTGCGGCTTGGCCAGCATGCCCGCACGGCTCTCCCGGAGCCCTCCCCGTCGGGATCATGCCAAAGAGAAACTGCCTTTGGTTTAGTCTCCTTGTGCTAAACACGCTTGCTATCGGGTTATTTTGAGAAGCTGGCACGGACAGACACACGCAGGCTTTCTTTGGAGAGCCGACCCATGCCGGCCGCCCCGGGAGCCAGCCAGCCCCATCATTAGCAGACGTGCAGATTTCAGGGGTGTGGGTGGCTTTGTTTGCTTTGGATTTTGCACATGCACTTGTTCTCCTTGGTATTTGCTCCTGCAGCTCCAGCTGGGCGCCTACCCAGGAGCCCAGCTCAGCTACCTACCCCTGCAGTTCTGACCTCCCCGGCACCGCATTCCCCTTTGCTCCAATTTCAGATAATTTCAGGCTTTGCTAGCTAAAAATACTGACAAGCAATTAATCCCTTTCTGCGAGATGGGATTTTCCCCTCTCTGCAGAGAGCAGGTGGGGAGGTGAAGCCAAACCATGCCAAGTTACAAAACTCCGCGTGGGTGAGGAGACGAGAAGGCGGCCGGCAAGTCAGCATGATTCTGCATGAAAAAGCAGGGCTGAAGGCCATCCCTTCCTGGGGACATGCATCATCCTCTGTCGCTCAAAACCCTTCCACCACCTGAACCCAGGTCCCTGCACAGCCAAGGCTCAGCTCTACCATTAATTCAGGATGCTTTGGAGAAAAATGATTCCCAGTACCATGTACCCAGTACCCCAGGCACGGTACCCACCGTCGCAGGTTATTTGGTCCTGCTGACAGCCAGCACCATGGGCAGGACCGTGCCCGTGTCCCAGGAGGGTGTGGAGGAGAGGTCGGGTGCTGTTATTAAGTGCCTGACACTGTAGGCAACTTTTTAATTGCATTTGGCTAAAGGAAATCTGCAGTGGGGCCGGAGCTGAGCAAGGCTGATACCAGCGGCTTTCCCAACAGAGAATATTCCTGTGGCTGCAGAGCAGCAGCCCCGGCAAACCCCCTGGCTGGTCCCGCACCTTGCCCTGCCCCAGCAGAAGCAACGGACGTCTCATCCCCTCCGACGCACCACGGAGACCTTCCTTCAGTGTTCATCGGTGCTGCAGGGTCCCTTGGCTGGTGGTGAGGTGGGCACTGGGGGTGTTTCCCAGGTCCCTCCTGGAGCGTGCGGAAACCCGCTGGAACAGGTTGTCTTTGCAGCCCAGGACAGCCGGTGCCGTTCCCACGGCAGGGACGAATGTCACACACACGCACCCACTCCTCCCCGCTGCCCAAACACACACATCACCGCGCTCATAAAAGCAGCTGTTTTCTTATCCGTCTCCCGGCGGTCACACCTCCACGCAGAACCGGTGCGAGCGGCGCGGTGACGCACGGGATGCCTTTCAGTAGCGCCGCGGTGACGCTCGGCATCAGAGGCGGCGATTGCTGCCACCTTGCCTGGCAGCACAGGGAGCCAGAGCCACCTCTGCTTTGGGGCCGCCCGCTCCCTTCGCACCACGCAGCGGCATTTCCCAGCTCGGGGCTTCCCCTGGGTGCCCGGGGCACGCAGAGGAGCTGCAGCAGAAACGCTGTCGAAAGGGACGTCCAGCAGCATGGCATGTCCGATGCCAGGCCGGGGGTGCCACCACCGCACACCTTCCCACAGCCTTTGCAAGGGGGTCCCCAGGGTGCGCCGACCAAGGATGGTGACGCTTGTTTCCAGTGCCAGCATCCGTGCCGGGGACACCAACAGCCCTTTGGGGTCTCATGAGAGACGGGGTGACGGGAGTCAACGCTCTGCCTCCTGCAATCCCTGCTACTCACTTAGCTCCTGGGGGTTTTTGTGTCTCACGCGATGGCCCGTTTGGGTCCCCAAGCAGAGTGGGCAGACACACACTCATACACACATCCATATACGTGTGTCTATATATATATATATGTATACACACACATATACCCCTTGTATACAAACACAAGCAGAGCCCGCCACGCCAGCACCCCAGCCCTGCCCGCCCGGGCTGCAGGCTGGCCTTGGCTGCAGGCGCAGGGCTCGGCGCGGGGTGACGTTAGGTTTTATCGCCCGATGCTGGAGGCAGCGGGTGTGCCTCCCTCCTGCTGCCCTGGACTTCACCCCACCTTCCCTGCCCTTCCCCAGCTCCGCCAGATCGAGCTGACCGGTGTCCACGGCTCTATTTCAGCACGAAAGGCCGGCTGTTTCCCTGTCAGAGGTTCATGTTTTTATTTAACTCCCTTTCAGCTTCCCAAATTAGCACGGACAGGCTCCTGCTCTGTTTGCCTTGGAAGAAGATGCATTGCCGCAAATTATTTTTGATTCAAGTAAACAAAGCCTCTACCTCTCTTTTTTTTCCCTGGTCCTCTTTGATGTCGGTGGCTAATTTCAGTGCTCAGAGAACTGAGTGCAAGGGCCCTGGCTGGGGCCCAGCACAAGGCACCGGGGACATCGTGGGCTCCCTGCCCTGGCACCGCCGCAAAGCCAGCACAGCCCCAGCCCCGCTGCAAAGGGCTGCTTGTGCCCCTGAGCCCCAAAACTATCCCAAGCTAGGGGACTTACCCCAACAGCAGCACCCAGGAAAACGCATCCCCCCTGCAGAGCTCCAGTGTCCCAGCCCGCTGGCCAGCAGCACAGTGGCTGGCTGCCCCACGTCCCTCCTGCCCTGCTACCACCTGTGCCGGCCGAGGCCAGGAGAAGGGCCAGGCTCCCGGCCAGCACGCTGCAGATCCCTGCATCGCTCCCCCCACCCAGCGTGCCGCTGCAGGGGTTTCCCAGTCCGGAGTAGCTGGGGAGAGCCACAGCCAGCGGGCAGCCGGGCCAGAGGAAACCGCACTTCGGGACTGGTGTGAAATGTGCCCACTTGGCATCGCTCCTGGCGATGGGGAGGAGGACGGGTGGCCATGCTGCGAGGGGACAGCAGCCCATCCCCAGCACGTAGGCAGGGCTGTGAAAGCAGGGATTTGTCCCAGTTCAGCTGTTCCTGTGCCTGAGCCAAGGGATTAACCGGTGCAGTAATTCCTGCTTAACCGGCGGGGAGCCGTGCCGGTTCCCGTTCCCACTTCCCAGCCAGTTGCTCACCCCCTTCGCTGACCCACCCGGCCTCGCCATCCCCTCAGAGGAACAGTTTCTCTTGCTGCCTCCGTCCGAAAGCGTCGCAGCCGGGAGGAGGCACACCTCCCTGGGGGGCTGCCAAACCTGCGGTGCGGGCATCAAGTTTGGGGGTGCCGGCAGCCTGCCCTTGGCTGTTGTGGGGCACCGCGGGGGGCTGCAGCAAGCCCCGGATGGCACAGCATGGCATGGCACGGCAGCACGGGGTGAGACCACGGGCAGAGTGAGACCGGGTAGGAGCCCCGCAGCAGCCCCTCGGGGCAGGGTCCCCCAGCTCTAGTGGTGCCGGGGGATTTTCAGGCAATGAGTTGCGCGAGGCCCCATGTCAGCAGGGACGCATGGGGTGATGTTTATCCAGCACTCATCCCAAACTATTTTTGGGACCTGTTCTGCAGCGGGGCAGAACCTCCTCGCCCATCGGTGTGCAGGTACCTTGGGCGCACAGCCCTTTGCAGCACGGCGAGTGCCTCAACCCTGTAATGGGGGCAAGGCAGCGACATCGCAGCTGAGTGCAGAGACCCCCTGCAGCAGGGCCAGTCTCCCTTGGGGGACAGAGACCCCACCGAGCCCCCCTCCCCTACAGCCGACCCTCACAGCCCCTGTGGACAGCCCTTCTCCCGACATCAATCCACTTAGACACACAGGCAGCTATTAATAGCCGGGGCTGATGTTGATTTGGATCAAGTGGAAGATAACAAGGTTATTTTTAGGTTTATCTCTCAGTCTGTCAAGGGAAATAGGCTTTGCTGGCTCAGGCCCCTAACCTGTCAGGACACAGCTGGGCACTGGGATGGGTGACACCTGCGGTGGGGACGGAGGATGTGTGCACCTCAGAAGCTCCGAAGGCACAGCAGATGCAGTAGGACAAGCCCTGATGTGCTGGTTCCCATCGTGCCAGCTGCCTTGCCTGGCAGGTCCACTTGTGCCACCTCGGCTCAGGGAGCAGTGGCACAGGCAGCCCGCAGCACCAGATTCACAGGTCTCAGGCCCACCCTGGCTGTGCCCCCGGAGCCCCTCTATCTCTCCTGGCAGGGCAGGTGGGTATCCACCGGCACAGCTATGCTCTCACCGGGATGGGGAGCCAACATCGCACATCCCTCCGTGGGAAGGAGGTTTCAAACCAAGAGCTCCAGCTTGGCAACATCTGACTGCCAAAAGAGTTGCTTGAATTACAAAGTCCCAAGTGCTTGTGTTTGCTGTGCCGAGCGGCATCTAAAAATATCAAAACCACTAACTCACCCTGTAATGAGATGTTTAGCAGAGGGAGCCACCACAGAAACCAAACCAGCGGTGCCGGGAGGCTTTTCCCATCTGGAAAGCTCACGGAGCCGCCGTGCGCTCCTCCAAAACACTCCAATGACACCACGGCTTTTGAGGGAGGGGAGACAGCTCCGGATGGCTGCAGTTCCCCTTCACTTCAGCTCCCTGCATGAACCCTGGGGGCAGGGGGCCCCGGTGGGATGGGGTCCCGGTGAGGTGTGAGGATGCCCCAGGTCAGGCCAGGTGTGCCCAGACCCATCCCACAGGGGCTCAGCACCTGTAATGATATAATATCTTCTATTTTCTTTTAGATTTTATATTTCCTTTCTAATTATGCAGAGATAATGATGTGACTGGGTTTGGCCACATCTAAAATGATTTCAGCAACAGCCGCCTTGGGCATGTGACTTGTCCCTCATGCTGCCAGCCCCATGGCCGAGATGGGGTAAAGCAGCAAGCAGCTGTGAACAAAGTTTCAAAAAGGGAATTTCTGTGCAATTTTAACCTTAAGCAGTGCCAGTCAGCCCAGCCTACAACAGCTGGATTGCTTCACGAGCGCTCAGACAGGTTTTAATGGCCAGAATTTGGCCGCGCGGAAGGCAGCACTGGCAAGGCTACAGCAGGTCAGGGGTCCAGCGCCAGCTCTCGTGTGCCCTTGGCCCCGGCACGCCTGCAGCCACAGGCAGGCTGGCGCAGGATCCATGATTGCCTTGGGACAGATTACTGGAGGACACGGGGATCGTTAAGGATGGGAGGTGGCACGGAGCCTGGAAATGGGGAACCAGCTCTGCCTGGTGACAAAGGCAAGGGGAATCACTTGCAGTATCGGTCCTGGAGAGTGTCCCCCATCCCCGATGACTAAATCTTAGACCTAGGTAAACCACTCCCGATTTCCCCAAAGGAGCTTTGAGAACTCCATCGCTCCTGATATCTGGGAGGGGAGCAGAGAGGCCCAGCTCTCACCACCCTTTCTCCCTCCAGGCATCAGGGGCCGGGGTACGAACACGCGGCCCCGGCACGGGGAGAGGTGCGAGCACGATGGGAGCGAGCTTTGGCCATGCCCATGCTGCAGAGGAGAGCCAGTGTCACATCCCATCCCCACCGGTGTCACATCCCATCTGTGCTGTCCGGGACGTGAGTGCACATCCCAGGAGAGCTCCTGGTTGTGGTTCAGCCTTTGATTTAGAGCAGCTCTTATCAAGAAAGCTTTCTGTGCTCTTTATAACAGGGAAAAAGCAGCTGGGACCATACAAAGGTTTCTGCTGCTCTTCCAGTCCCTCCCAGCACTGCTGGCGCAAGGCTGGCACTTCCCAATGCCACCTGTCTCCTCACACTCTGCTCCCTCAGGGCTTGCCCTCCCCAGAGCGGGGTGATGCTCCCATCCCAGGGGTTGGCTGACACCACTGCTGTGGCTTTGCCCCCTTCCATCGGATCCCTCACTTTCTTGGAGGGATCTGAATGACTCCGGCTGAACCCAGCGGTGCAGCCAACAGCGTTCCTGGTTATAGGAGTGACCCACAACCCTGATGCTGAGACACGCAGTTTTAAATACGTGGTCCTGCCTGTGCAGCTCAGAGCGGGCAGGAGGGTGCTGCCTGGGCACGCTGCCTGCCAGCCCTCGGTGGCCTTTCACATGCCAGCCTCCTGCTGTCAGCAGGGCGAGATGTTGGCCTCCCTCCTCCCGTGCCTGGCATGGGATCACACCCAGGAAAGCTGGAGCTGACCCTGAGCTGCTCTCTTGGCAGGCGCTTGCTCGCTCAATTAAAGGCAAACCCACCAAGAGCAGTGTCGCAGGGCTGCGGTGCAGTCAGGTGACAAGTATTTGATTTCTAGCGTGCCCAGCACGAGGGCAAGGTCACTGTGCTCCTGGGGGCCGTGGGGATGAGCTAAAATAACAGCCTGAAAATGCAGAGGGACTTTTTGCAGCTGTCTGCTCCCTGCCTGGTCTGACCCACGGCTCCCACCCCACGCTGGACACCTCTCACGAGCTGACTGCCTTTTGCTGGTGGACCACTGGTGTGGTAGGGGCACTGGAGGTGGTGGGAGGAGAGCAATGCCCATCCAAAAGCGAGGGGCCAAGGAGAGCACTCGCTCACCACCACAGACCCTGCTGCCAGCCAGGCGCGGGCTGCTCTCGGCAGCTGGTGTTGGTGCCCGGCACATGGAGATGGGAAGAGGGCTGCCCTGGAGCCCGCTGCTGGCAGAGCACCCAGCCCAGGGACAGCACACGTGCCAAGGGCACCGTGAGCAGCGGTGCTTCATCCTGCAAGGGCCACGACACCAGTGGGCACCAGGCTCCTGCCAGCATTAGCAGCCTCTCCAGGGTTCGTTTGTCCAAACTCTGCCGTGCCCTGACACCCCCTGAACCACGGATGGTGTGTGTCAGCCGCACACCTCATGCTCTGGCCCCCGCCCTGGTTTTTGCAACTTTTCCCTGCCTTTCCCCCCCATGCATCACGGGCAGCTTCATGGCACGAAGCCTGATGCCCGGGCCAGCCAGCCCTCCTGCTGCCCACATGTGCCCGGGGAACACGCTGTCCGCAGCCCGGCCACGCTGCAGCCCCATGTCTGCTCCGGGAGCCACCAGCAGAAACACAACAAGGTCAGGGGTACATGCAGCCAAAACGCCTGAAATCAAGTAAATATGAGTCTTGCTAAAGGGTGCTGGTTAGAGAACGCAGCTTTGCACCTTGCTCCTGGCCCCAGCTGCACTCTGGGACCAACCAGGAGAGGACCAAGCTGGAACTGGGGAGCAGGAAGGTGACAAAGCAGCAGGCTTCTGAGCAGAGAGGAGCTCATATCTCAGCCCTGTCTGGCCAGGAGCCCGAAGCCCCGTGGGCAGAGCTCACCTGGGGCCCTGCACACCAGTGGGGTGAGCTCAGCCATCCCTTGCCCCCAGCACAAGGTCTGGAGTGGGGGTGTCGGTACCTGAAGCCCAGGGCCCCCCATGGGCACAGGGGATGGGAGAGCAGGCTCATACCCCGGGATGAACTATTACGTCAGGGCAGGAACACGTGCAAGCTGCCAGGCAAAACCATAAATAACGTCTGTACCACAACCCCAGCCTCAGAACCAGCCGTGCTCGGGGGAATCCAGGGCCAGGCAGGTGAGGGCTGCTGGGGTGGGCACAAGGAGCCCCCGGGACAGGACACAGCGCTTCAGTGGAGACTAGGCAAGGTTGTGTCCCCTCTCAGCCTGTGCTATTTAAATCCCTCGCTTGTGAAAACAAGACCCGAAACAAGCAAATAAATATTATCTGGAAACACAAAGGCCCTGACAAATCTCCCAAAAATTCCCTACGTGGGCTGCGCAGTGGTTGCACAACAGGAAGAAGCTGTTGATCCCATTTGCTCTGTGCCGGCACCACGCTAGCCTCCACCCAGAGCTGCCTGCTCGGGTGTCCAATGCTGATAAACACAAACTCAGGCAGTGAGACAGATCATATTTGCAGGTAGCCCATGGACAGGCGTGTCTCCCACGAGCCAGCCCCACGTTGGTAGCTCCAGGCGCTGCAGGGAGTTTTGCAGGAGCCCTCCTGGCCACCGCGCTTTGGTTGCTCGGATGGGAGATGCTGGCAGGGGAGCAGGTACTCAAGAGAGATGCGGAGAAAAGAGGATGCTGCCGAGGGTCTCCTGAGCTGTGTGGGGTGGGAGGCCTGACATTGCTTCTCTGGGGGTACAGGGGGCTTGATCCCCCGTGCATCGCCGCCATCTCCTCCAGCCCCCCCGTGCATGGGGTGCACGCACTGGCACCACTCCCAGCAGTGGTGCTCTGGCCCTTCGCATCCCTCACATCGTTCCCCCTCTGAGCCAGAGCTCAGAAACAGCCTTCATGAGCCAGGGACAGCGTCCCCAGGAACACGGAGGAGTTTGCTTGCTGGCCAGATCAGGGCTCTTGCAAAACAAGTTAATGATTTAACTCCTTTCAGGGGTGACTTGCCCTTAAACTTCGAAGTCCGGACACCTTATGGAAGGAGAGAATTTGACCCCAAGAGCACCCAGCTCCAAACACGAGACAGGAACACTGGGCTTTACCCCTGGACGGGTGGCACATGGGTTGGGGACGTACAGAGCACTCAGCTCCCATGGAGAAAGCAGCCAGACCCTGCCCGGGTACCAGCCCAAAGCAAGGACCAGGACCCCAGTGCGGTGCTGGGGGCAGGCTGGAGTGGCGGGATGCAGCATCAGGGCTCCCCTCTGCTCCTCCCAGGGTGCTGCAGCATCTCTCCATGCTGGTCACTTGCTGCCACCTGGTGCCACCTCGCCACAAGTGCTGGGGACCTGAGGTGTGAAAGTGGGGATGCCACGGGTGTCAAGGATGCCAGGGGTGTCAAGGATAGGGACCCCACGGGCGCTTGCGTCCTCGTCACCTGCGCTTCCCAAGGAGCCACACTTGTCCTCCAAAGGATGACCTTCACCTGGTTCTCCAAACAGGCCAGTAGCCTGTTTCCTGCCTACGGGGTCAAAGCCAGGACTCCAAATATTTCCCAACCTCCCACACAGCACCGAGCGTTATTTCCCCTAAGGCAGGTGGCTCTTCCAGGCATCGGATCTGGAGGTGGTCCCCATGGTGTCCCAGAACAGCTTAGGAACACGGATACAAAGCACCATGAAACCGGCAGGGTGATAGATAACAGAATTTTTCACATTACTCCAAATCAATTTTCTTTTGCAATAGGGTAACAGGCTCCCCAAGGCAAAGAGAGCGCAGTTGGGACTGTATTTCTTTCGCAGGGTTTTTGTCAAGCAAGGCTTTCATTCCCATTGGAAAAATAAGGAAATTCAAGATTAACCCAGCCTGCAATGTGGCTGCAAAACATGCAGCAAAATTATTCTCACTGGTTGCCAGTGATTCCCTGTGGAAGCAGAAGGACACACACTGTTTTCCACAGCTCCATCAGCAGCTCACTAATTGAGCTGGAGGACAGGGTGCTTAATGGATACACAGCTGAGACCGCCCCAAGAGGGTGCGCTGGAGAGCTGGGGTGGGATGCAGATGATCTGGGCAAACAGGCAAAAAGAAGAGGGGGGAAAGAAAAGAAAATGTAATTCTGGAAAGAGCAATGCAGGATTCTGCTCTCGGGTATGAATAATCAGCGTGCAAAGGCAGGCTGGAGAGCAGGGTCGCAGCAAAGGGTGACTCACAGGCTGAGCAACATCATTCGGGGGGGTTTGGAGGGGGCTGTTGTTGTTATTGTTGCTATTTATTTGTTTTAAAACCAAGCTGACTGGGATGTTTGCTCATAACACACTTGTGAAGCAAGACGCCCGCTGTTTGAAGCCAGCAAAGTCTGAGCCCGGAGCCTGTGCCCAGCTGCCTGCGTCACCCCCCCCAGGTACAGGAGGAGCAGCTGGCAGAGCCGGCGGGATTTTGTTCTGGACACAGCGAGCCTGCGAACACACAAGAGGGTGCTGCAGGGAGTTATGAACACGCTCCCAGCATCTGATGGGGACTGGAGAAGTAATAAGCTTAAATTTCAGCAGAGCTTCAGGCTACTCATTAGGACGGCCTGTGAGCCTGGCAGCTCCTGGGGAAGCTGTGGTGGGATGTCCAAGACCAGTGGGGTCATTCGGGGCTGGTGCAGGGGTCTGTCTAGGGATGGCCTGGGAGATCTCTCAAGGTTTCTCCCAGCCCTACGTTACTGCTGTCGCACGAAACGGCTGTGGAACAGCACAGGCTGCCTCTTCAGGGCACAGGCACAGGCTGACCCGGTGCCTGAGCTCCCCTGGGCTTCCCCAGTGCTGGGGCGGCAGAGGCCAATGTCAACTGGCATGAAGCGCCCCCTGCAGCAGCATCTCCCTGTGCCTTGCAAGGATGTTGCATTACCCACCCAAGGAACACAGGCTGCCTACACCAGGGCCATCAGAGCCCAGGCCGAGGGAATGCCCTGCAGACCCGGGGGGAAGCAGAAACCCCCACACTCTTACCGGAAACCTGCTGCCTCACCCACTGCTCCCGTCCAGCTTTTCCCGGAACGCAAGAAAAACCAAATAAAATCAATAGAGCAGCACACCAGGGCTGAGTGCGAGTCCTGCTCGCCAGAGTGAAATTGGGGTTTCTGGGCAAGAGTGGGTTTCAGAAAGCGGCGCGGTGCCACCATCTCTGCCAGTCACCCGGCTTCAGGCGACAGCCACAGCGCTGGTCAGAGCACCCTGCTCACAGCTATTTCTATTTTTTAAAAAAAGAAGAAGATAAAAAAGGCCGCGACCCTGTTCCCTGCTGAGCCGGCTGAAGACGGATTTGTTCCGTCGGGAGGGCGAAGGCAGCCCCGCTGTGGGTGTGAAGCGGCGGGCGGGAGGCAGCAGGCAGGCAGTGCTGTCGGGCAGCCAATGGCGGGGAGCAGGCACCCAGCGCTGGTGGCCCAGCAAGGATCCAGTGAGTTATCCCAAGCCGTCCCCAAGAGGCTGGTGTGCGGAAAAGGGCCTCCCAGAAGGAGAACTAGCCCAAACGCAAAACAAACCCCCCACCCCTGCAGTTTCCTTTGCATTCACCAGAAGTCTCAGCTGGAGGGTCCAGGCAGGGGCCCCTCGCCACGCCATGGGGCGGCTGCAGACGTGGCGGGGAACACGTGCCTCCGCTGTGCTCTGGCCTGCGGGGACATGGGTGGGGGGCTGCGCTGCCCCCTCCCACTGAGTGGCTGTGCCTGGGGTGCTCCCACCCAGCCTTCCATGCAAAAACACGGTTTGTGTCCAAGGGGGTTGTGAAACACACAGAGTCGGGGGAAGGTTCAGCCGGGTGATGGGCTCCTGACACCCACAGCAGCACCCAAACCTTGGTGCCAGACCCCCCTGAGCATCGCTGCGCCTGTCAGAGGATGCTCTGTACAGGGCTGCGCTGGTGAAACACCCCCCCCCCCCCCC